>ERZ869936.981-NODE-981-length-22717-cov-5.128188_pt1 | contig 22717 bp, 25 predicted proteins | sample MGYA00520876_ERZ869936 | MGnify/ENA primary metagenome ERZ869936 (study PRJEB32218, sample SAMN09650985) | biofilter metagenome | isolation source: enrty point of leading RO module | place: Saudi Arabia: Thuwal, RO plant located on Red Sea | collected 2016-02-17 ...
GTTTTCGGTGATCTCATCTTGCAGCGCCTGGCCTCGATAGCCAAAGTCACGAATCAAATCAAATGTGCCGTCTTTCAGCGTGAGCAGAAGGAATCCACCCAATGTGAGAAGACTACTGAGGTGAGTGCGCACATCGACCTGTGATTCATTTGGCACAAATGCAACCAGACTGTGGCCAAGAGAGGCATCTTCGACATCTAAAGAATCAAAGCCAGAAAGCAATTTGTCGCCTTTGCCAAGATTCACCAGAATCGCTTTAATAAAACTCGGAACAGTATCGATCTGTGGGGTTCGAACAAATGTCGCCTGACTATCGGCGAGATCTTCTTCAAGGCCGCGATCTAATACCACCGCCTGGTTGGGGAAGGTGCCAACGGTGTCGGCGATAAAATACCGGGGTCGAAGATCTGGGTTAAACGATATTAGAGCAGGGAAGGCAATGTCTGCAGCACCATTTTTCAGAAGAACGCTATTATTGCCAGCTGGCTGGGCACCATCGACCTGCCTGGTGCTGTCATTGCTGGTGGCCTCAACATCAAAAGTAAGTAGAGAAACTATTGGCTCTTCGGCCACTACCACGGTTATTTTTCCGTCACGGCCAGTCTCTTGGGGTTCAACCTTTTTGATGTCACCCTCGAAAAGAATATCGCCTGTCAGGTCGTCAGTCTCTCGTATAGATAGGGCCCGCCACTTAATTCCACTGAATATTGAGCTGGGCACAAATGGGTTATAGGTGGCAAGGGCGTCTTTCAATCTGAAGGTTCTGCGACGAGCAATTCGGCCATAGGTTTTAGATTCGCTCGATTGCTCTGAAGAATCGAGAACGTCATCTGTTATATCTACAACCCCGACTATCTCAAGTGCCACGCTATTCCTGCTTTCTGAGGTTTCTGATGAACTTTAAAACAGCACCACTTACATAGCCGACGGCTGGTGAAACTGGCCTGGTACCACTCAGTGTGCCAGGTGAGAATTTATACTTGCCCTGCCCGCTGGGGCTAGACAGCTTTATAGCCTGATCGTCTGGTATTTCGTGCCGCAAATCTTGACTGAGTACAAGCCTGGTGGCACCACTCGGCTCTGGTGATGCCCTGAGAACATGGTACTTAAAGCCCTGCCAATCGAAGAAAACACCAGGCGGCACACTGGCCTCGTCAATGTCGATGTATGGTGCCCCCACAGGCTGCACACCATCAGCAACCACATTTGTCGCAAAGGTGTTAAACTGGCTATCAAGGCCGAGAAGAACTCGAGTGTCTGCGAAATCTAACAGGAACTCGATCTTTGCAACCATGTCTGGGGTGAGGGTTTCATAGCGAAGTTCTATTTGCTGCTGGGTCTTATCTGGGTTGTAGTAAACGTCGAGAGCGCCACTGACGGCATCAAGCTCGACACTGTCGGTTGGGTATCGAAAAGAAATGCCATCATTTTTGCCGGGCATGGGCAGCACTATGTTGTGATCGTAAACCTCTTCGATGTTTTCTCGTAAGACTTCCCACGGGCCGACGTCTTGAGGGGTGCCACCACCATGATTGTTAAACTGCGCAAGCTCTATTAGCCTAGAATCTACATTGTCACCCTCTACCTGACTCTTGAGCTGATAGTCGACCAGGTCGCGGAAGAGTGGAAAGTATGCGAAAACCTTGGTTTCATCTTTAGTCACATTGCCAGAGGCCACACCACGCCAGTTACCCGACAAAAACTCAAGGTCTGGCACAGCCCCGGTGATGATATTGCCCTCGACCCAAGTATCTGAAAGCTGCACCGTTCCAGTGGGGGCCCCGCCATCAACCAGATCGACGTCGCCCTTGAGGCCGCACAGGTTGAGAACATAGTCGACACCGTTCATAACTGGCCTGAAAGATTTGCCGCCACTCTGCGAAGCCATCAGAACCCTGAAATACTGCGCACTGAGATCTTCGATTACAACTTCGACGGCATCGCCATCTTCTGCGACTATTTTGCATCGCTGAAGTTGTGGAGATTTCCCTCGGTAGGCTGTGCCACTCGAGGTTCTTCTAACGGTAATAAATGTGCCAATGAGATTGCCATAAGCCTGGTCAATGCCCCTGAACTCGCTATTGGTAGCCAGTATGTCTTCAGGTGGGCTGCCCTGCGACTGCTGAGTGGTCAGCATATTGAAATTGACCAGGCAGTCTAAGAAGTTATTACCTGCAAGCTGTGTCACCTTCTGTGAAAACGTGCAGTTTTTCACCGGGGTGGCGACGGTAGACTGGCCAATAACCTCAAAGCCCTGCAGCACCTCCGTGATCGCGACGGTTCCGACCGAAGACTCTCTGAAAAAGATAACCTGGTCGTCAGACTGACTTAAAAAAGCCAAATTCTCAACAGCGCTCGCTGTTGGCTGAACTGGAAGTATGTTCACTCCAGCTATATCTGAACGCTGCACGAAGCTATCGCCATCGTCTGTGCTGGTCGCCCATTCGAGATCTGCGCCAACATTCAAGACTGCTATAATTGTGCCATTCGGGTGTTGGCCAACAGAAGCCCAGAACGGCAAAGTGAAACCAGGAATAGTGCCCTCGCTCCAGTTCAGGCCAGAATCATCTGAATAGATGTAAACACGAGCCGAGTCATTTCTCTGTGCTGCCATCATGATTCTGCCGGTACTGGTTCGCAGTGGGGCTAAAAACAATATGTAAGAAGCACCAAGGGCAGCATCGGCAGACCATGACTGGCCATAATTTGTGGTCAGATAAACACTGCCCTGTGAGCCACTGGGCCCGGTCATATACCATCGACCAGGCACCTTGGTTGCTATGATCTGTAGGCCATTAACAACACTCTGCAGGGCAAATGGTATGTTTGTCTGGTGGTAAAAGTTCCAGTTTACCAGGTCTGAAGATGTACCCACAATCGAGTCATTAGCTGCCCCACCAATAACAACCCAGGTGCTATCAAGATAAAAAATTCTCGCCTCAGCAAGCGGCCCCTGAGAGCCACCAGCATTCCACCCCGAAACCTGCAGCTGGGCCTGCGTAAAAGAAGCCTCGGTACTCCAGGTGTCGCCGTTATCGTTAGACTACTGAATTATCAGCTATAGGTTGCTGGGGTTACCACTAACGCGAGCCAGAGTATCAACACCATCAAATGCTATTGGCCTGACGCTGCCGAGGTACCCACCAGCGGAGTCTGAAAAGCCTGTCCAATTCGACCCCTCGTCTTCTGTATAAATGAATTTTTGGGGGGCCTCAGCGGTACCAAGCAAAAGCCTTTCGTCTTCACCGAAAATAATAGATCTCGCATTGTTTCCCTGCCGGGCCACTGGCCAGTTTGTATCATCGCTGATAATGTTGGTGAATGGGTCACCTCCACCGGCATCAAGCTGCGGCACCAGGCCAGAAGCGGCCTGCAGTGGTTCATCTATGGCAGACTCCGTGATCACCGCCTGGTTGAGCATCTGCGTGGCTGTTTTCGACACCCCATCAACATCTGCCTTTGCAGTCGCATAGGTCTTGTAAGGGTTGCCGAATGTGCCATCGCCACTGCCATCATCACCGGCCACAGTATCAAAATAAACAACCTTGCCATTGTCTGGCTCGTGCAACGCATAACCAGAATCAATGGCCCCATGATCTTCAGCGCCAATCCGAGTCTTTGTAACATCGCCAGTTACCCTGCGACCTAATGCTATAGAAACGGCATTGCCGAAATTTCTCAACGTATCAAACATTATGGCAGCGCTCCTGAGTTCAGGTTGTCAACAGCTGCAGCCACTTGCGCCCCGAATGCTGCAGGGTCTGTCAGGGGGTTGCCGTCAAGGGCCGCGGCTATCTGGGCGAGAAAGAAAATGGCCACCCCGGTATTTAGTGCAGTGTTCTGCATTGCCAAAAGCATGGCATCATTTACCTCGGCAGTCTTCGTGGTGGCCAGCGATATATTTGTCAGGTCATCAGATTGTAGAAGGTCTGGGTTGGCCAAACTCAAGAAACCGCCACCCTGCTGGTCAAAAATGAGATTTCGACTAAGGTCGATAAGGCCCCTCTCGCGTGGGGCGCGAAAATCAAGAGAGGTTGCTATCTGCTCGTTTGATTCTGCTATTTGCTGCTCAAGGTCTCTGATCTCGCCGTTCAAAGAGAGCAGCTGGTCGAAAACAGATTTCTGCTCGTCGTTACCACCTTCGACCTCGAGGCGCAAAGATTCAAGCTGGCTGCGAACCTCATTGATCGAGCTAAAGCTACCTGGTCGCAGTAGGTTGGCAATTTCAACAAGGCCACCTGTAAGCAGGTTCAGTTCGCTTGCAATGCGGGCCTGCTCATCTTCGATAGTGAACTCTTCGGTTCTGACTTGCCGTCGTATTTCTTCGAGAATGTCGCCAGAGAGTGAACCAATAGCAACTCCAGCAGAGACACCCAACTCTTCAGAAACGCTCTGTATCTGAAGCAGGGTTTCAATCAGTGCATTGCCACGCTCTATCTGAAAATCGAAAATACCAGGCTGAGCAAAGCCAATTCGAAATTGCAAGTCGTCTAGATTTGATAGCTGGCCAACGCTAACCCTTGCGGCCTCTATAGACCTCAAATCAGACCTAAGATCAGCAGCAAGGCTTAAAACAGACGGAGTAGCATCTGCGCCGAACTCTTGAACGGCATTATCTAAGTTAATCAAGAAGCTACTTACAGCCGAAGAGGTTAAACCATCTGGCGAATTTGCTGCAGCATTTATTATGCTTCTGACAACAGAGCCAAGGCCGGTTGTTGCTATATTCGTTCTCTCTAGATCTTGAAGATTTGAAACGAGGCGATCTAAGTTGCCCTGGTTAAATATCTCAGCCCTGAACTGCTCACCAGACAATGCACCGAGCTGAGCTTCAGCACCGAGACCCTCCAGGCCAATCCCAGCAAAAACCTCGAAAAGCTGACTTTGAAAAAGCTGTGCCCGAGCGACATTGGTCAAGCCTTCGATTCGAGCCTGACCGATCTCTTCATCGCTGGCACCCTGCAGTTCTAATATTCTCAAGTTCTGTTCGGTAGCCTTGTCGATAAACGTCTGCTGGGCCTGAATCGAATTTAGTATTTCTCGCCTTATCTGCAGCTCGGTCTCAAGAAGCTTCTGCTTTTCACGGGCCAGATCGAGACGCTGCTCTTCGATTATGCGCTGGTTTTCAGCCAAATCATTCAGACCCCCAAAGAGATCGGCCACAGTGCCCACAGCGCCCACTATGCCGCCTATTGCCGCCCCCTGCGGGCCAAGGCTAGACAGGAGGCCACCGAAACCCTGTAGGGCGCTACCAAGGCTATCTGCGGTGACAGCGTCAATAGCGCCCTGCAGAGAGTTCTGAATAGCATCTGCGGCCTCGCTGAATATCTGCGTAGATTCAGCTGCTATTTTCTGATCTCTGGCGATCGCGATATCTTCAAGCTCTTCATTCAGGTCGTCTAGAATTTCTATTTTGGCACGAGCGGTTTCTCGCTCGATATCGAGTATAGCCTGCTGGTCACCCTTGGCGGATTTTATGGCCTCGCGTGAACCCTCATCAAGAATGCGCTGCTCAATCTGGGCACGTTCTCTGGCACCTCGAATAAGAGCATCAGCTTCAGCCTCATTACGCAACCGGGCCGCCTCGATCGTATCTTCAGTGAACTCTGCGACCGCCTGCCGCTGCTCATTGAGTGCCTGGGTAATCTGGCGAATTCGCTCTTCTTCAGCTGCAATTAATAGGGCCCGGCCCTCAGATATCTGAATTCGAAGACGGTCGGCAGCTGCCCCAGTTGCCCTGCGAAGTCGTCGTGCAGCCCGACTAATCTGACCTTGAAGAACAGTGGTGAATTCGGTGAAACTCTTATTTATGCCATTAACAGTTTTTCGTAGTTCACCGTCTAGAAAATCGTTCAGCTCTTTAAATGATTTGCGAATACCCGTTGTTTTTTGAGATGTTATAGTTATGAGAGAGTTTATTTTTGCAAGGGCCCGCTGCACATCTTCAGCGTCCTCAAGCACTACGCCAAGCTCTCTCAATTGAGCCAGTACGGCCTGGGTTCCGGTTACGCGTGCTGCAACATCGACACCACCCTGAAAGTTTCTCGGATCTGAAGGGTCTAAAATATTAGGAATAGCACCCTGTGCCTGCTGCTGGCGAACAATACTGCGCGCCTCGAGCTGCTTACTCAATGCACGGCGAGCTGTTCTTAATTGTGCCTGCGTCAGAGATGTAAGCTTCTGAAGGCCGGCAGATCTAATAGCTTCTTGTTTATTTACCTCACGCAGGGCCTTTTCTTGCTCTTTGAGGCTCTTGTTGAAAAAGTCAGATTCTGATTTCGCCAGCTTGTACTTATTAACCAGGCGACCAAGCGTGTCGTTCAACTTCGCCTGCTCAGCCTCGGTTTTGTTCGTTTTCTCGGCGAGATCGTTAAAGGCGTCGGCGAGCGGTGTAGTTGACTTGGTAGCCTCGAGCAAGCCAAATGTGAGCAGGCCCAGACCGGCAGTCACCGCACCAACAACCAGGGCGATTGTGCCAAATACAGGCAGCAGGGCAGCGCCCAGGGCGTTCACCGTGCCAGTGAATATTGCCACGATCTTCTGCCCGCCAGTCAGGGTTTCGAAAAACTCGCGAAAGCACCGGATTAGATCTGTGATAAAACGCAGAATCTCTCGGTTGGCTATGGCATCACCTATGGCAGCCTGAAGCTGTTTCAACTCATTATTGAAGGCTGCCTGGGCAGCCACTGTTGTATTTGTGAAGTTTGCGTAATCGCCCTGCAGGGAAGTACCACGCTCGATGACCTTATTCAGAAATTCTTGCTGCTTTGCAGCGTCTTTAGATATGGCAGCGAATCCACCCACGCTCTTAGCCAATTGGCGCAGAGAAGGGTCGGCATTCTCGATCAGTTCGCTACTACCAGTGGTTATACCTTTGACCAGGTCGGCAACAGCCTGCGAGGTATCGCCGACGATATTGTTCAGGGCAGAGATGTTTCGACCGGCCTCTAAGAACCTGAATGCCTGGTCTGCGGTCTGGCCAGCTGCCAAAAGCTGCTTCAAAGATGTGGTTACATTGGCAATATTAAGGGTGCCATCCTGGGTTAAATCAAGAACCTTGGCCTTGAGGCGGTCAAAGTCTTCACCCGTCTGATTGGCGGCAGCCCGAAGGCCAACAAACTCGCGCTCGAACTCCGCTGCCTGGTTTATAGCACCAGAAAAGAAGTTCTTGATTGAATTGACAGCGGCAAGCCCGGCGAAGCCACGAACGGCCCCGCTGAGAGATTTGCCAAACGACTCGCCAAAACCCTTGGCGCTGCTTCGGGTCTTTTTGCCCAGATCATTGACAGCGCTCTCGGCCTGACGAGTGTCGGCCCGTACAATCCACCGTGCGAGTAAATCAGCCATTACTGTCTATGCTTTGCGTAGATAACCCCGGTGAAAAAGCCCCAGAATGTCTTTGGCTTCTCGCGCAGAGATGCCATGCCAATATCAGCACCGCAGCGAGCGCCAATGCTCACCGCTTTTTGCTTTCGTATTCTAGCGAAATGGATTCGATACGGCCCATAGGCAAGGCCGCAAAATATCAACCAAAAGAGATGTTCGACCAAGCTAAACGGTGCCAGCAAAAGCTGCTTTAATGTCAAACCACTGCGCCCCGTCTCTGAGCTGGTCTTGTTCTTCGTCGGCGAAATCCCACTCGCTTGCATCGAGTTCTCGAGGGAACCCGACGAGGTATTTCGACTTTTTTTTCTTCGGCCCGTCTTTCGTGCCATTGCTACCCTCCATGAGCGCCTTTTGGCGATCGAGTTTCTTGTGCTGCTCTTTCAGCTTATTCAGGTGCGCCACGGCATCATTCGGATTGTGATGCACGAGCAGCTTTATAGTGATCTCCTGTATCTTGTTCTTCAGAAGCTCGCTCAGCAGGGGGCCCACTTCACGGGGCGACATGTTTCGTCGAATCTCGCGTGGCATTCGATTTATCATAGCGCCCAGCTCTGAGCACACCTTGTCTACCTGCCGCTGCATATCTGTTACAGGTTCTTCACTTTCAGCGACCTGTTTTCGGTGACTAATTTGCACCGCCTCAAGCACCAGGCCGACATATTTTACCTTGCGAAAGTGCCATGGCTTTGCATTGGTAAGCAATCGCAGAATGTCGAGCTGGTACTTCATGCCGAGAAACCAGTTCTTGATATCAGACCAGGGCATGCGAAAAAAGTCATACCAGGCCTGCGGAAAATTTTTCACGGCCAGAAAGGCCTCTTTAGAGTAAGAGGCCAGCTTCTGAACACGCAAGAGATCGTCGAAGACATAATCCCCGACGATCTCTTTTAACCGTAACCCGTGCAGGTACTTCATTAAGAAGCGGCTGCAGTGACTACCAAATCAGGTGAGCTTACACCATCTGCACTGGCAGTAATGTTGGCGGTGCCATTGCCCACGTAGGTGATAACACCCTTAACGTTTGCATAAGTAGCATCGACAAAGTTATTGCCAGCGGTGGCGACGAGGTCATCATCAGATGCCCACTCATCTTTATCGCGACCACGCTCGATATCTACGGTGTTGATAACCTGAAAGGTCTCATCATCGACGAGTGCCTGAGCATTGTTATTGATAACATTCCAGACTGCCCCGGTAATGGTACCACTGGTGTTACCAGCATTGTACGTGATCGAAGTCACATAAATGAGGTGTAGAGTGGGCCCGGCCCCGAACAGTATGTATGAACCAACAGTAATGCCACTGGCAGTAGACAGGTTATCAAAAATGATATTTTGATCGCCTGGGCTATAGCCGCCAGCATCGTTGATATCGCCCGTTACACCAGAAAGCTCCCAATAAATATTGAAGGCCTTACGTCGAATCGACATACCTGGTATAACCTTTGCTGTGGTTTCGCTGAAAACAGGGTGGCGCATCTCGCGATCGCAGCCAATAACGACAGCCTGCGGGGCAGACTCGATATAGCTCCAATCACCAAGAAAACCGATGTTCTTGCCTTCGGTTCGGCAAACATCAGGCATTATCTTGAAAACGATCTCATATTCTGGGGGCAATTCGCCACCGAATAGCAAAGTGATGTTGACCTCAATAACCGCATTGTAGATGAGAACATCTTGGGTTTTATTGGTCTCTGCCACACCTTTTTCGTGTAAACGCACCTCGCCGGCAACCTCGACCAGGTCGCGGATTTTACCGGTGCCAATGTGTGCCCCTCTGATGTTGGTATCAACCTGACCATCTAGAAACTGTTTTATCAGAAACTGCAGGTCTGTGGTTAGTACCGTCGCCTTCAGGGCGAGTGTGGTGCCCTTGTTCCAAGACTTAAATAAGCCTTCGAACCCGTCGACCTGGTCAAGGTCGGCGTAAACACCGTTAATACCCAGTTCCATAGTGCCCTTCTTGATGGCACCCAGGAGAGCGCCACGAAAGAATAGATTCATGGTCTTAAACTGGATACTGTCTCGAACTTCTTTGAGCTGTGTGTCAGCCATGGTTCGTTCCTCCTTACTTTAATCTGCAAGGCAAATTATCGCATCGACGCCTACATCGAGCCGCCATACGACCCCAAATTTTCGTGCCTTTCGATCGAAGCCAAGAGGTTTGAACATCATAACCTGTTGGCCATTTACATCGTAGGGCCCTCTGTCTGGGGGTGCCAATCGCCCCTCTGTATTTTTAAAGCCCATGCCCAAGAGTATGTCTTCAAAAGAATTGACTACAAGCTCTGGCTCATCGGCAAAAATATGAAATGAGGCCATGCCTTCGACATAGCTAAACGAGGTTGCCCCCGAGTAGATACCGTCGAAGTCTTGCTCGAATGACATATAGCCTTTCGAGCCCTTCAAATTATCAAAGGCTTTCACATCCCACTGCGAACCATCATGGTAGCAGGGAACCAGGTTGAACTCGACAACACCATTCACCAGATTTGCGATGCGCTTTGTCGGGTCGTCGTATTTGAGCCTTTCAGTCACCTGTAAAAATTGATCATAACCGACTCTGCCCTCTGGCGAAGTCGGCCACCCTCTGCGGTAAGGGATTCATTAACCCAATCGAGTTTCTTTTTCGTGAGGCCCCGCCTGCCCCTGACCCTGGTTGCGATATAGTACGCACGGTTATACCGTCGCTGAAAACGCGTGATTGCGCTGATGCCCCTGCGCCTATTTTTACGCTTGCGCAAGTTTCCATCAAAAAACTCAGCAACAAGAGAGCGAGGCTTCCCACCACGAATAACGTGGTATAGAGGCTTAAATGCTTGAACCGCTGAATATTTGACATCAGAGTCACCGAATAGAATTACAACTTCGAACGTGGGAGAGCCGGCCTTAGTTACCTTCGGCTTTACCCTCCCCGTCTTTCGGAGTGTTCCCCGTGCTATTGGTGCCAGCTTTTTGCTCTGTTGCATTATTAGCTGTGCCCCGGCCAACAGGGCCTTTTGACCTTGGGTTCTTAGAAACTGGGGAAATTCCTCTTCCGGTATAGCCACGGGCCACCTCCAGTTGAAATGCTCGCCACACCTGCTGCACTACTTGAGTGCGGCCTTTGTGGTCTTTTACAGCACCCTTGTACTCGCGTTTGAATTTGGGAAATTCTTTCACGAAGACATCTTCGCTCACGTCGAGGCTGTACCGAGGGTCTAACTGGCAGACCTTTTTGTACTGCTCACGATATTGCTGCACAATGGCATGCTCACCTGATCTTGTCTTTAATTCGGGCATTGTCTTTTGCCTCCAGCATATAGAAATTTAGGCTTAAATTTGTGATATTGCTCTTGATAATAGCCCATATCTTATCAGAGAACTCATCAATGTAGAAAATGTCGCCAGTGGCCAACATTTCGAAGGTGTGCAGCTCGGCATTTGCCATTACCGCCTCACCAGGCTTGATCATGATGCTACGATCTTCAAAAAAGATCTGATCAAATTCAACCTTGCGCTTGCGCACATATTCAACCCGGCCAGTATTGACGTTTTCGTCTTCATTGAGAAGCCATATCTCTTTCACCATCATGCTGCATTCAGCCTCTCAACCAGGCCGCGACGCGCCCTGGCGCTGTCGGGAACCACGGGTGGGGCAGTTGCCTCCTCCAAGATTTGATCAAAATCTAAGAAGTTGAGTGGGTAAGGGTCAGCATCATGATGACAGTTAAATTTAAAAATCACCGTGCGATCTACATTCTCGAGATACTGCAGGGTGGGGTAATCTCTCACCTTGGCCAAAATTTCAGGATGGCCTTTAAATTGGTCAAAGAACAGGCGACGGGCAGTTTCATTTACCCATACGATCGCGTCTTCCCAGATTCGGCAGTCAAACTTGCCGCCATGGCTTGAAACCTTGAGGGTGAGAATTCCAAGGTCGCCAGATGTTAGCTGCGCCACAGAGCGCTGAACGCTACCCTCGGTCTGCTGAAGCTTCATATCCATGAAGGCATCGATGGGCACCTTTTTACCGTCAGCAAATATAATTCGGTCAAAGTCACCGTGTGGCCGCTGCAGCTGGTTCCACACTTCGCGCAAATCCATGCGAATGCCCTCGCCACTAGGCCCCTCGATGGTTACCAGGCGCTTGTTGAGGGCGTTAACCTTCGATGCAGGCAATGAAGATATATCCTGCTGCGCTTTCAGCTTTCGAATCTTTGTTCGCTGACTTTCACTTAAGCGAGAGGCGCTATTTATTACATCGCTCAAAAAAACCTGTTTAGTGGCACGCATGATGCGCTTTCGATCTGCGGCCTTTTTACGAATGCGGCTTCCCTTGACATTGAAATCAGAGAGAAACCTGCGGTATTTATCAAGAAAATTATCAGTGCGTGACCCTATGATCTTACTCAGAGGGCCTCTGGCCTTGGTTGAATAGAACCGGGCCATTATGATCTTGAACTCACGCTCGAAATCACCCATGGCACGCATGGCTGTCGTCACGTTTTGGCGCAGTAGCCAATCAAGATCATTTAAGCGCCGATACCTTGAGAAGAGTTCATTAATCTCTTTCAAGGCCCGGCTTCTTTCTTTGTCGAAAACGTCTGGCATCTAACCTCTCCCCAGACGAAGTCGCCCACGGCCTTTTTGTGCCAGAAACTGGTGAATCAGGTGCTTTGCATCTTCGTGCAATGGAATCTTCTGGTGCGGTTCGTAGGCGACACGACCCTCTCGAACCTGCCCCTTGGTTTTGATGCGTGCACGCTCTGCAAGCCTGAACTCATTTTGATGGTTTGCCAGCCATATCGCCTGTATGGCGACTGCCTTGGCAAGCAGCGGTGAGCCCAGTTCCCATGGCTCGAGGCCATCACTGACAGGTGGCTGCCGGTGATATTTTTCGACCTGACGATTTGCCTTCTCGACGAACTCTTTTTTGAGCCCCTCTTCGTAGCAGGAAAAAGCCATGCCGTTTTCTTTGGCATAGGCTTCAACCTCATCTTTGTACGCATACTTTAATGAGATTATTGAAGCCATTAGCCGACCTCGACATTACTATCGTAATCTTTCACTCTGAACCGGTGAACCGGTTTTACAGTTTCAAAGAAAGTTGCGAAGTGAACGGTCGCACCTTCTGGGTGCTCGGCAGCGGTGGTACCAAATAGACCACGCTTTTCGATAACCAGCTCGTGAAAGAATTTACCAGGGTTACCCCCGTCTTCGACAAGCTGAAACCTGTAGAGCATAACCTCATCTTCAATGCGGCAAAAGCCAACGCTCGGCACAGAGCCGACGTAGAGTGGCGCATTGGTTACAAGGTCTGTCTGCAGGTCAATAGTCAAGGCATCATCTGCCATTGGGTTACCAGAAAGCGGGGTGTCAAATGCAGCACCACGCTCTCGAATAATGGCCCCGGTGACCGGGTCACCATCTGGGGCCATTACCCGAATTACGATATTACCCTCACCGCGTATTTTCAGCTCTTCCATGGTGGTGAACCGAAAGCGGCTGGGGTCTGTAGGGTCTAGAACCATAAGGGCTTGAGGTACAATCGATAGATTGGTGATCTTCAGCTCTATGAAAGCTGCGACTAAATCAACAGCGGGCTCACCGTTTTTACGAAAACGGCCAGTCAACTCTGGGTAGTCTCTCAGGTTCCATTTAACCGGTAGATCATCAATTTGGACAGTGTACCTTGCCATGGTTTAGCTGCCTTGTTGGCCCTGGTTAGGGGTCGCTTGCTGCTCTGCCTGCTTCTCAAGTTCTGCGATCTCGGCTTGGAGAGACTCTTTCAAAGATGCCATCTCTTCGAGTTCAGCCTTGAGGGCGTTTTGCTCGGCATTAAGCTGCTTTTCTTTCTCTACCAACTCCGCTTCGATACGGTTGACCTTGTTGGTAGCTTCTTCAATGATCTCGTTTGCACGATCTTGAGCTAATTTCTTGGTCTGCTCAATCTTTGATAGTTCGGTGGTCAGCCTCTCGCGGTTTAGGGCCGCTTGTTTTGAAGCTTCGACGTTGACCTCGTGAACTACCACAACCTTGGTGCCAATTTGCTGATTGCCCAGGATGTTAACCGAATCAATCGTGTCTTCATCTTGGTGACTTAGCCAGCTATTGGCTGCACTCAGGTCGCTGAATTCTTTTATTTGCTTAACTATCATCAACGACCAACCTTACCGCTCGTAAACACCGATCTGAGTGCCCTTGTTGACCAGGTCTGGGGTTGTTCCACCGAGGGTGAAAAACGCACGCACATAGCGATAATGAGGAATGAACGGCAGAACAAAATCGCCATCTTCATCTATATCAGCAAGGTGCTCCTGGTTAACCTGAGCGAATCCAGAGTCGGAACTTAGCTGAATGTGAAACCGATAAGTTTCATCGGTGTCAGCTAGGTCACGAACAACGTCTTCTACCACAGCCAGCAGAACAGGGCTGATTTTGTACTGTGTGCCCAAGTCGATAATCTTGGGCGCAGCAGATACCTGACCAGCGCCAGTGGCTGTGATACTCTCACGGTCGTCGGCTTTTAAGGCTGAATCGCGTAAAATTTGAGCTTTCATTTATCTAATCTCCTTACGCAGGTTCTTTGATGCCATAAAGGCGACCCACAACATTGCGGCCTCGAGCTACTGTGGCATTGGGCATGCTGATGTCGATATTCATCATACCATTATCCATGAACTCGCGAATTCTTGGTTGTTGACTGTTTTTCAGTGCAATCTTGAAGCCTCGCCTGGCCCGCGGGCTCGTGCGAACAGCTACAATTGAAGTGCAGTCGGTATCTCCACCGACTACCTCATCAAACGGCTGAATGGGTAAATCTTGAGAATCGTCACCCATGTCGAACATGGGAACGCCAGCAAATCTAGCCACGTAAACCTGCTCGCCATTCATACCAATGGGAACGTAGCCCCATGTGAAATAGGCGGCAAGAGCTGCCGAGTCGGCGCTTTGTGTCAGTGCCTCTATCTCTTCGGTGACACGTTTGTTCACCAGGAGCATAGTGGGCTGCACCTCGCTGATCAGCTTTCGAAGCCGTTTTATCAAGTGCGCGCTGCCTTTCGACAGAATGGTTGCACCTGCAGTTGTGGTTTCAAACGGAATCAGTAACTCAGCCGAAGACCTGGTGTTCCAGTAGTCAATCCACTGGTAAATGCCGTCAGGCGATTTAATAGTCTTGCTTTTGCCGAGGAGATGAAGTTTGAAATCCATCGCGATATTATCAGAGACCTCGCTCACACGCTCGGCGCGATAGTTTCTCCCCTCTTTTGTCATTATCTCTTCTTCTTCGGGGTCCATTTCGATACGGTCACCGAAGATTCGAAGAGCAGTGATTAAGGGCTCAACAGGTGCGCTTTCGCTTGAGGTAAAGGGCTCACGAAAATCGCGATATTTAGGTCTAGACCCGAGGCCTTTTCGCATATCGGCAACCTTCATGTTGGGGTGGAATTCCACGTCGAACATCGACATAGCTGGGAACTCTTCCACAACAGTGCTGATTATACCGGCAGCCTCTGGGTCATTGACGTTATCATAAACATCAATTAGAGTTGGCATATTAATGCCCTCCTTGCGATTTTAGTGTTGAAAAGACAGGTTTTTTTACGTGGCGCTGACAGCCAACCAGGGCACCGGTTAGAGAGCTGGGGCCAAGCTCGAGAGGCGAATGAGCCCGGAAATAAATCCGGGCCGCCGGGTGCCTCATCCCCCGGCGTTGAGGTGAATTCGGAGAACTCTAATCACAGACACCAAGGTGTCAATGAAAAAAATTACTGTTGCTGGTTGCCCTTCATGGCAAAAAGCTCAGAAGCTGACAATTTACGACGTTCTTCTTTCGACATCGATGCAAAGTCAGCCCTAGTGCCGCCACCACCAGCTGCACCGGTGCCAGTGGTATTGTCGCCACCGCCAGTACCAAGACCACCCTTCGGGGTTGAGAATGCCTTTGGCTTATCGCGCTTCAGGTGGCCAGCGACATCGTCGATAGAGTACAGGGCCTGCTTTTCATTGTAGAGGGGCTCGCCATCAAGGTTATAAAACTTGGGCTTGCCGCTTTCATCGCGTCGAATATCGAATCGGTTTTCAAAGACCGACTTCCAGTCGCCAACCTCGCTCTTATCAAGGCCAGCACCAAGACAAGCCTGCAGAACATCGTTGAAGACATTTTGCTTAAACCGCTTCTCTTCTTCAGCCTTTTTCTCGGCCTCCCACCGGGCCCGCTCTTCTGCGTGCTTCTCACGCTCTCGGGCAAGCTCGTCACCAGCACCACCACCTGCAGGTTGGTCTCCTTTCTTTTTTCCCTCTGGTGGGGTGGCCTGGGCCTCACTGGCCTCTTTCAGCCTGGTCTCGACCTCGTCGAAAAGCTCTGATAGGCCCGAGTTCGGCGGCAATTCAATGCCAAGGCGCTTAGAGTATTTTTCGGTGTTTCGGTGAAGGGTGCGGAGATCACCAACCCGCTTCGAGGCCTCGATGGCCTCTTCGATAATTTCATCATCAGAACGCTTGTCGTCTTCAGGTTTATCGCTACCTGTTCTGAAAGTCTGTTTTCCTATTACAAAAACTCCCATAGTGTGCTACCTCTCTAAAGGAAATCTCGAATCAAAGATTCGGCTAAATTTTGAGGTGATTAGGTAGTGAACCGGGGTCACCTCGGCGCAGCTTTTCAAGTAGGGGAAAAGCTGCTGCCCCATCTGCCTGTATATTGTGCACGCTTGCTCAGAACAAATTAGGCCGTTTTTATCCCAGTCACCGACTGATCGTAAAGAGAAAATTCTCTTAATCGCAAGGGCCAATAGCTGCAGAAAGCCATAGCCATGGCGGCCAACCTGGTGTGAGGCCCACCTTCGAGCCTCATATGGGTCAAAATCGAATACTGGTCGAACCACCACAATATCGTACTTGCCGATCGAGTATTTCTGATAGCTGCCTCGGCGCATGCCAGACCAGGTAGCTTCTACAATCTCGAACTTATCAAGGCAAAATGCAATGTGAGACGCCCGTGGCGTATTGGGCCTCTTTGATAGCCACCATATCAGCTTCGATAGAAGGTTGCCCCGGTTAAAGGTAACCAAAAGATCACCAGGCTGAATCTGGTTTTGATATATGTGATAGATTTTCATTTATGGCGGGTTCAGTATTGCCTGAATGGTTGCGACATCTCGGGTGTCAACAACTGCATTAACTGCGCCAATATCAGCCGCTGCTGCGATCGCAACCTTCAGGGGGCGGCCACTAGCAATGCAGGCATTTACCCAGCTGAGGCCAGAAATGATAAAGCCATTAACATTCTCAAACGCAAGACTGTAAGCCTGGTCGTCTTTTGTGCTTATCTCTATTGGCCATGCGAGGGCAGCCGAGGCAGCTACCAGATCATCGACATCTGGGTCTTCAAGTGCATCGTAGCCCGGCACAAGTACGGCGGCATCATAGAGGGCTTTCTGGTTTTGGGCTATCTTGGCCATAATATTCATCTGAAAGGCCTGCCAGATGCCCTGCCAATTACCCTGTGCCTCAACAGAGAGAGAGAAGGTCTTTTCATCGTAAACGAAGCCGTGCCTTATCAGATCTTCTGTATTACCATCAACCGCTGCTATGGCGTCGGATTTTTTGACTTCTAAAGCTGTCATGAGTAAACGAACCTTATGTATTGATAATAAACGGTGCCGCCAATTCCCTTGTGGTCAACAAACAGATTACAGTGATCGCCTGGTGCAATATCCGGGAATAGTGATTTTACATCAAGAGCTGTGTACTGGTCGACAGTGCCAAGATTGAAGGTGTTTCCAGTATTGCTCTCCTGGTGCTGCAGGTAGCTCTGTGAAAGCTGCCCATAGTTACTGAAGTAATCAACCGCCTTACCAGAACCGGCAGCGCCAGCATTGGGCACGAAAATCAGGTCGATCGAAGAAACCGTGGTTAGATCTGACGGCGCAACAAAATTAAATCGATGGCCACCACTACCACCAATACTGCGCGCCCGACCATTTCCAAGGTTAGAGTTCCAATCCACAGGCCAGTATATTGGCTTTTTCAAATCGGCGATCGTAGCTATTATGCCATTCTTATCAGGAAACTGCAGTGTTCTGGTATTTGCCACCGATATGAGAGAAACGTCGAACGCGCCAATCTTGGTAGCGTCAGCCTGGTCAAGCAGCTTGAAACTGTCATCAGTGAAGCGCTTTGGGTTGAAGCTGACCCAATCAGAGCCGTTGTTTCTTTTCCAGCCGACAAAGCTGAATGGGTGGGATATCTGGTATTCGAGAATTATAGCAAGGGAGTTTACAGGGGTTGTCGCTGGCGGGTGCGCAGCGAGAAGATCTGTTTTATTGGTGAAAACGCCAAGGTTTGGCAATTGGCTGGTAACACCAGCAGGGTCTATAAATGGGCGAATAAACATTCTATGCCTTTTGGCCCACCGCGGTGAAAGTCAGGTCGCCAGAAACAGACCGGGCCCGGTAGGCGACTGGGAAGCCCACCATGGTGAATATCTGCTCACCACTTATATTGGTGGTACCAACTGCTCCCAGTGAAAAATCCCATTGCTTCCACGGCAATGCGTCGACGGCGGCCTGCCCAGCCTTTATGGCATCACGGATATCGGCAGCCGATTCAAAGCACACCTCGAAGGCCGAAGAGATGCCACCACCACCTGTTTGAAAAAAGGAAAACGTAATCGACCTGGTGGGCTCGCTTATTTCATCAACGATCACATGGGCTTGGCCGGTGGCACCGCCAGCGATAATATCTTTTGTGTATAATGACGGCCTTTGGCCATCTGCTTTACTGGCCATCGGTGCCCTCCACAACATTAAAGCTATTTAGCATATTCTCTCGCTCGACTTCTTTCTTATCTTCATCGGCGTCTATCTGTTCATGAACCTCGGCCCGCTTTTTTTCGTCGACATCAGGGTTTAGAAGATCGTAAGCCTTCTTGCGGGCATCAGCATTGCCGATCTTGCCGATATCGATAAGAATTGCCTTCTCGATTATTGCCAGCTCTTCTTCAAGCTCACGAATAGAAAACTGGTTCATGCTCTGCTCAACCGTGGCAGAGGTATCTGCCCAGAGGGCTGCGATCTCGATAATGGTCGACCAGGCGCTGATGATCTCAGACTTACCAATCTTTAGAACAGCCTCGGTGTCTTTCCAATCCCAGCGCTTCGAATCGGCAGACTTCTGAAATGTCTCGTTCGACTTTCTAAGGTTGGCGCTATCGTACGCATTGCGGGCCATATCTTGCTCGAACTGCCGGTGCCCTTCTGTGGTATTTGGGTCGAGAGTGGCAAATCCTGGTGGCTGGTGATTCTCTTTAACCACAACCACAGATTCGGCGCTGAAGACCAGGGTGCCGTCTTCGTCTTGGGTAAAGCCAGTTTCGGCACCATCTGGCATATAAAAAATGCCAATGCCCTGCTTGGTGAGAATGGTCTCTCGAGAAGACCGCATGTTCATAATAAGAACTGTGAGCTTTGCAGCCATGTGAACTATCGACTGCTTGTGCTTGCCCATCTTCAATATAGCCAGCGGAACCCGGCCAATTGGGTTTGGCTTTGGGTAGCCATCTTTGAATTGCCACCGGTCTTTTACGTGCTCAACGATAAACATCTGCTCACGTGTAAAGCCGACTATCTGCTCTACCTCTTCACTGAAAACGTCGTCTTTGGTTTGCTTCGACCTGTGCTTCCAGCGGGCAAAAGTGATCGTGCCCAGGCGATCGAACCCAATGTCGATTAGATTCTCTCGTGGTATAATGTATGCATTCGGTAGAGGGGTGGCACCGTCGGCAACTTCTTCTTCGGTGGGGCTATCAACGGCAACCACGCACATACCCATGCCGATCAGTTCGTGAAACATCTCCCCGGTGAATTGCTTTCGATCAGTCATCTTGCCGTCTACGTTTTTGGTCATTTTCTCGGCAAACTCAGGGCTTGAGCCCTTGATATCAAAGCTATTAAGGGCAGCCATGAAGTGGCCGGTATAGGTATTTGAAACCTGCCCAGAGAAATTGTCGTCGACGGCCTTCTCGAGGCGCATCATATAATTGCGTTTGCTTTCGTACTGCCACGGGTAGACCCAGTTATTCTGGCGCTGACCATCACCGGCCTTATTGGCATCACCTTTGGCAAAGCGGCTGCGAATACGAGATACCAGGCCGTCGCCACCCTCTCGAATCCTCTGGAAAAAACCGTCAACATTTACAGGCCGTGGTGGGCCACCGTCGAGTTTGCCTTCGATGGCATGCCGCCAGAATATCATAGCGTCGATTAATCTTTCGTACCAAATGGGGCGGTGGTCTGCGATCTGCTTCGCAGTTTTGTCAGAGGCTGTAATTGGCATTAGCTGAAACCTCGCATTCGACGAGCACGCGAACCACGCTTAACCGGCCTAAGTCTTGCACAGCCGTATCGTACCGCATCCATTTCGTCATCATCTTCTTTTATTGGCTCCTCGGTTCCGGGCTTGCGCCTGTAGTTTTCGAAACCGATTCGTACCCTGCCGCAGCTTCTGAAGACCTTGAACTTCTGGCGTTCGAGTAAGTCTCGAACATTGTTTATGCCAGATTCAACGTCTTTGTAAGCTTTCGAGGTTGAGATGCCCAGAGCGTCTTCGAGCGTGGCCCGGTCTTCGCGATCGTGGTCACAAACGAAATCGTCATAGATACGGCTTATCGAGGTCAGCGAAGATGTAAAGTCTTTTTCACAGTATTTCTGAATGTACTCGGCGTGCTTCCGCACTATCATTTCGCTCATGACCCACTCTCGGTAAACGTAGATCACCTCGTCTGGCGAAATGGCCATCCAGAGAGCCACGAACGGGTGATCGAAACCGAAGTCGATGGCGACGATCTTTTTCCACGACTCTGGTATAACGAAATCATCAACCACGTGCACACGGTCGTCGAACTCGTACATGAGGCCCTCAAAGCTGCCATAGTCGCCCTCGTAAAAACGCTTTCGCCTGGTCTTACCCATAGACTGCAGGGTTTCAATGTAGCCATCGCGCAGATTTTCTTTATTATCTTCGGGCACCCAGTGTAGGTGAATGTACTCCTGGTAAATTTTGGGCTCTATGATCTTTTCGTCTTGGGGCCGGTCACCAGGGTTAATTCCCTTCATCCAAACCTTGTATGTCCAAGAGCTGTGAACTGTGGGGTTGAGATCTATGATGAATTTTAGCTTAATCTCATTGCCTCCAAGATCTGTCGATGAACCTTGCAGGCGGCCCTGAAGCTGCTCTATGATCTCCCACGTGTTTTCATTGGCCTCACAAACGAATATAGTTTCCCACTCGGTAGAGAGAATGCGGTCTTTCTCTGACGGGCGAATGCCACCGGTTTTCACCAGGCTGCCGTTCTTGAAAACCGCCTCGCCTTTGTTCTCGTAGACCCGGCATTTACCAGCACGTTCACAGGCCCGCAGTATAGGCAGCATGGTCTGTTTCCAGACCGTATCTTTGCACGAAGCATTAGAAAGGCGGGCTATCAGGTGATGAGAACCAGGGTATTTTATAGCCCGGAGTGCTATCATCAGGCAGGTAAGAAATGTCTTACCTGAGCGAGAGCCACCGTAGAATTTTATGAACTTGTGGGTTGAGGTGAAATACTTGACCCCATAGGTCTGCTTTGGGGTTAGAAGGTAAGTGATCTTACCTATGGTGATGTGTGAACGCTTCTTGACCCAGCCCTCGGAGAACTCTCCCGGGCCTACCCTGAACGGGTTTACAGCGGGAGTGCCCACCGGCTACCCCTTACATAAAACCTGCAGAGAGCCGGATTCGCAGCGGGCCCGCTCTACAAACCTCATATCAAGGCGAACTTTGCACAGGTCGTTTAAGAAATAGCGGTCTTGCCACTCCTGTAGAATAGCCTGGTGCTGCCCCGTGCAGTGTTCCACGCGGCCCACCTCGAGCCACTCTTGACGCTCTGGGGGGTCACCACCCCAAAATAGCCAGATGGCCAGTATTATTTCAGCGAGGCTTCGCATGGCGCAGATAGTTCTCGGGGTGGCTGGCTGAGTTCTTCAGTGGGCACCACCGGTTGGTAGAGCCGTCGTAATACTGCTTGTTGGCCATATCGATCACATTGAAAGCCAGCTCTTCGGTGCAGTATCGCAGGGTGCGATCGTCACACTTGTCTTGGTAGTAGATTTTATTCTTGTTGCCGTCAATGACCAGGAACCGCTCTGATGCCGCCTGCAGGGCTTTCATTTGGGCCTGCATCTGGTCAATGATACCCTGTAGGCGCTTCACCTCGGGGTCGTTAATAACCGGGGTGGAGGTCTCGGAACTCTTGTTGCCTTCTTGCATAATGATCTCCTTTAAACGAGGGCACCACTCTGTGGCAAATACCAGCCATGCGGGCAAGACCAGGCTTTACTACCCAATCCTGCCTTGAGACGCGAACCTGCTCGTACATATCAAGCGCCTGCTGACCGCATCGAAGCTTGATAATGTGACGCAGCTGATCGTTATCGATATTAATTCTGGCATGGTAGTATTTTACAGACTCTGTTGTTACAGACTGTGGGCCTTCGAAATATCCATCATGAATTACAAATAAGCTGTGCTCGTAAGCGATGCGATAATCTCCCACCAGGAAAGTGCGAACAGCCTCACTGCAGACGTGGCCGGTCGCCACGGTAATAATCTTGCACTTTGGCCGCTGCGCCTTGAGTTGATTCAAGAACCCAAGAATAGCTGCGCCGTGGTTGATTGAACCACCTTCAGAGCTGATATCTATCTGAACCTTGAAAAACTCATCGCGGTGTGTTTTTTGAACGATATCGATTATAGCCGAGCAGGCATCTTTGGCCATGCTAGCGTCGATGTCTACAATGATAGTGATACGTGCTCGCTTCGGTTTGCTACCCATGAGAAACCTCATTACCCAATAGCACACAGATTGTCAGCACAAAAAAGGGCATGGCAGAACCATGCCCTAAAGGGTACCAAATTGAACTTGTTGGACACCTACAACATACACTTAAAACGTATGAATGTCAAGCAATTCTGATGCGACAGAGGTGTTCACCCTCGGGCCAGTAATCACCAGGCTCCGGCATTGGCGAATGCTTGAATTCGGCACGGGCCACCTCTTCATCACAGCGGTGGCAGACCTGCGAACATAGGCATTCTGAGCAGAAGTATTTACCGCACTCCCAGCATCGATCTTCGTCGCCCCTGGCCATGTAAGCCTGGCATCCTGCGCATTTCATTTCGACAACTCCTGGTCGACGAGATACTTGGCCGCCTGGTCGCCCATAGTGTAAAACGTGATAGCGCCATCTTCACCCTGCATGACCACAACGTAACAGCCCTGCAGGCCGGTCTGGGCAATGACCTGTTCAATTAGA
>ERZ869936.982-NODE-982-length-22700-cov-13.193155_pt1 | contig 22700 bp, 10 predicted proteins | sample MGYA00520876_ERZ869936 | MGnify/ENA primary metagenome ERZ869936 (study PRJEB32218, sample SAMN09650985) | biofilter metagenome | isolation source: enrty point of leading RO module | place: Saudi Arabia: Thuwal, RO plant located on Red Sea | collected 2016-02-17 ...
GGCGCCGAAGCACTCGGGCGCCGTTACGCAAATGGTCGTGGGTCTGTTCTTTGATGTGGCGAGATGCTCTCTCGTTTGTCGCACGAGATCCCCAGAGAGGGAGTCTTCAAGCTGCAGGAATTCAATGGCCTGATCGAGATTCGCCACGGCGCGGACGCAAGCGCGGCCGTCGGTACACGGATTGACGATCAGCGACCCACATTGGACTGCCATGCGCTTATTCCATATTGGGTAGAAGCGTTAAAAATCATCTTTACAAACACATGATAAGTTACTTATCCAATTGTCAATAAATAACTTGTGTCGTGAAAAGGGTGTTCTTTACCTGTTGGGTAGGTGTGTTAATTTGACAATGGGTAGCGTCTTGAGGAATATCTCAGAAGCTCGCAGTTGGACGATGCAATTGGGGAGGCACGTTCAAGATGCGGCGTCGAACTCCGACGGTAAAGAACGCTGTGCGAGTCCGATCAACCGCAAGGTTGTCAGGTGAGTAGAACGACCTCCGCAGAGAATTACCCATGCCTCCCAAGCGAAAAAAACGAACCGCTCGATCCAAGAAGCCCGCCGTGTCCAAGGAGCAATTGGAGCAGGGGCTTGCGAAACTGCGGTCGCCAGAAATCATGTACCGCTGCGCAGAGTGGGCGTGGAGGGACGGCTGGACGACGTCCGCGATGCTTTCGGCTCTTTCGCTCTCCCGCAGCGTTCCGCAGTTCCACAAAGAAGTGAAGCGAACGCTGATGCGAGCCCACCGCCAAGGTGTGTTGAGCATCAACCCCCGGAAGATCAAACCGACCGAGGTCGAGAAGCTGCAGAGCCGTTTGGAGTCGAAATACAACGCTGGGAAGTGGCGTCCGCTGCAATTCCATGTCGTTTGCGACGAAGCATTCAATCAGACGAACGGCGGATCGCTGCTCGACGCGATGGCTGCTGAGATCATCGATGACGCCATTACACAGCTTGTTGACGATCGGCGCAGAAACTCGGAACACGACGCAACTGACAAGCAACAGAAGCAGCTGGACAAGAAGCCGGCCGACCATGCCAGCAGAACGTCCGCCGCTGAGGATCCGATCATCATCACAAACGCGGGTGGACGAGTGCTCAGCAGCACGGTTGCCGTATTGCAACGTCGACCGCCGTTGGTCGGCGAGGAGGAAGACATGCCGAAAGAATCAGGTTTGCTCTTCGTCGCTCTGTCCGATGCCTACGTGCACCGCCGCTTTGAGAGGTCGCCATCGTTCATTGCGGTGACCATGGCCGAGTTATGTGGAGCTCCGCATGTGGCTCTCCCGCGGGCAATGTCTGACGAATTCAAGAACGAGCACCGTGAACTCGTTCGGAACGCCTCACTGGTGATCTGTGGGGCAGGCACGACGCGCGGAGATCACTACGGTGTGCCAATGCAATTGCTCAAGGAGCTTGGGATTCCAGTCCCCAACGACGCCGTCGGCGATTTGGCCATCAATTTTCTCGACAAGCAAGGGTATCCGGTATCGCTGGACCCCCGTGCTCAGAGGGTCCTCGAAGAGATCAATCCGACGTTTTCAATACAACTGCTGCGGGAGATCCTTGAGGACACAGGCAAACGGGTCATTGTGATTCTCGACGCGATTCGGGCCGAGGACAAACTGGAAATCAGTCGTGCGATTCTCGAACAGCGCCTCGCGACTGATGTTGTGCTCGGGACTCGCCTCGCTGAATTGATTGTCCCGGGTCGCACGAGGCGTTAGTCCGACGGAATTGGAGGAGAATCAGTGAAGCGGAGGATTCCAGGCCCGATGGGGTCCTTATAGCGCTTTGCAAATCAGTGTTGGCGATCTGTCTCGCGGATTCTCGTCCCCGAAAGTCCAAATACCGCTCGACGCGGACACATGGTAGAGCAATTTGCTCTAAGGATCGTCTTACCGTCGTCGTGTTTATGTCGTCCCGGAGTCGCTCGAAGATTCTGGCACAGATGGAACCATACGGTTATCGGCTGACCAATCCCCACCGACGTTCTCATCGGATGGGCTGCGACCTTTCGAGGCTCGATTCCGCATCTGACTGTGCAGTCGTCGTTTCAGCATCGACAGTTGCCCCCCTCATTGTGGACAATCCAACATAAGCGATCTTCGATGCATCGCTCGGTTCACCGGCCCACTCCGGGAGAGTGCCGTGTCAGGGCTCTGCTTGTGGGTAATTCGATGGACCAATTCGCACGAAATCCATCGGGATTCGTGTTTCGATCGAAATCGGCTCCCGAAGTTTCGAATCTGAGAGACTCGTCGTGGAATTGTCGAGACGACGTGCCGGTCGACTGCGAATGGCGTCTGGCGGCGCTGCATTGAGTCTCGTCGCAATGACGACCGTCGCAATCAGCGCGCCACCTCAGCCCGTTCTCAACTCTGTTTTTCCCGCTGGCGGTTGCTCTGGCTGCACGGTCGAGGTCTCGCTGACCGGGCAGAACCTGGACGCCGTTCACTCGCTGCGGTGCAGCCACTCGAAGATCTCCGCCACACCTGGTGATGAAGGACGCTGGCTCATCACGATTCCCGAAGACGTACCTCCCGGCAGTTTCGATTTGCAGGCAATTACCGAGAATGGCCTGAGTTCCACACGGACATTCGTCGTCGGCAACCGGGCGGAACTTCTGGAAGACGACGCGAGCAACGATTTAGCCAACGCGCAGACCGTCCCACTCGACGTCGTCGTGAACGGCCGCATCGAGCAGGGGGGCGACCTCGATCACTTTCGCTTCACCGCCGAAGAAAATCGGCGAGTCATCATTGAGTGCCGCTCAGAGAGGATCGATTCGCCGTTGCGGGCTGTGCTGGAGGTGTTCGATGCTGATGGGAGTCGGCTCGCGGTGAATCGCGGCTATTTCGGCATCGACCCGCTGATCGATTTTCGCGTCCCACGAGACGGCGAATACATTGTCAGAGTCTACGATCTCGTCTACTCGGGCAGCGCCGACCACATCTATCGGCTCGAAATCGACACCGGTCCCCGCGTCCTGTTCGCATTCCCGAATGTCATTGAACGTGACAAAACAACACCGGTGACCCTGTACGGATGGAACCTGCAACAGGCCGACGAATTGCCCGGCGTGACCGCCACGTCGATATCCGGCGTGCCGTCACCACCTGAACAGAGTCCGCAGGCACTGGATCGAATTGACGTCGAGATCACACCTCCGGCAGCCGCGCTAACGCACGTCCCTCTGCGGCAGGCATCAACCGAAGTTGGCCTGGAGCAGTTTGCCTACCACCTGCCTGGTGCGCATGCACCGGTCTCCCTCAGTTTGACAGATGTCCCGGTAACGACCGACGCCGACCCGAACCATGATCCGACGACGGCCATTCCGCTGACTGTTCCGTGTGACGTCAGCGGACAACTGGCGGTCCCCGAGGAGACAGACTGGTTCACCGTCGAAGCCCGGCGAGGGGAAGTGCTGTGGATTGAAGCCTTTGGAGAGCGCATCGGTTCACCGGTCGATCTGGAGATTAGTCTCTTCGATGAGGATGCCGGCACCGAACTGGCGCACTTCGGCGATGAAGCCAGCGGCATCGGCGGCAAGCGGTTTGCCTTGAACCATGTCGATCCGATCGGACGCTGGGTCGCGCCTGACGATGGGCGATATCTGATCATGGCCCGCAATCTCACGCCGACCCCACAGGTCGATCCCCGGCGTCTCTATCGCCTCAGCGTGCGAAGGGAAGAACCGGACTTCGCGCTGGCCATCGTTCCCCGCAGCGAAGCACCATCGGCGCTCAACGTGCCGCGAGGCGGGCGTCTGTGCGTCGATCTCGTTGCCCTTCGAAAACGAGGATTGAACGAGTCAATTCGCGTGACGGCGCACGATCTGCCTTCGGGGCTCGAATGCCCCGACGTGTGGCTGGGACCGAGAGTCTCGCGGGCGCCGCTTGTCCTGTCGGCCAATGATGCATCCGAACCGTTTGTCGGAGGCCTCACACTTCTCGCCAGCTCGGAATCGGTCACAGATCGGCCGGTTCGAGGCAGCACTGTCGTCCGAGGCGGCCGGCCAACCGGTTGGAGTCGCTTGATCGACCAGCCGGCAGTTTCCGTCAGCGGTCAGGCGCCTCTCAGACTCACCGCCGACGGACATGAGACAAGACCACATCACCTCTACGGCGACCTGGACGTTCGCCATTCACCCGGCGGGATTCTCGATGTCGCCGTTTACGTGGACAGACAACACACCGACTACACCGCGCCCGTTCGCCTGACCGGAGTCGGCGTGCCCGATCTGATTCCAAAGCAGACGTTTACCATTCCCGCGGACCAGGAACAGGGACACATCAGCTTCTATCTCCCCCCGACCCTGCCGGTCGGCACCTACACCATCGCCGTTCAAGGCGAGACGACCGTCCCGGCCGGCGAGAAGAACGAGCAGGGCGAACAGCCGACGGAGAACGTCACCGTCATCAGCAATCCCGTGACGTTCGAGGTCCAACCGGCCGCGTTCACGATTGAGCTCGATCCGTTTGCACCGCGTCAGATCCGTCGCGGGGAAATCGTTCAAGTCGGCTATCGTACCCGGCGAGTCAACGGGTTCATCGGCAAGATCCACACCGAACTCTATGCGGCCGGCCCCGTTGTCGGATTACGCGGCCGCGGCGTCACCTTCGTCGGTCAGACAGAGACAGGTCAGATCCAGGTAATCGCCAACGAAGACGCCCCCCTGGGCCGGCAGCCGTCCCTGAGGCTCTACGGCGTCGGGGTCGTTGAGGACGAACCGGTGTTCCATGGAAGCTGCTTTCTGGACCTCGAGATCGTGGAATAGAGACCGTCAACAGCGCGTTACGGAACGATCAGTGAATGCCATCAAGACCCATCTTCTGACTCGCGGCTTCGTAAGCGCGGCCGTTCTGCTCGCCTCCGCGTTGGCGCATGAGACCGCCGCGGCGGACCGTCCGGCATCGATCGACGTCGAACCGAAAACCGTCGAAGTCTTCGTGACCGGATCGACGCAACAGTTGCTCACCACATGGCAACCGGGCGACGGCACCGTTGCGGACGTGACGCGGCGCGCACGCTACGAGAGTTCCGATTCCGACATCGCAACCGTGACGAAGACCGGCGTCATTCGGGGTCATTCCAGCGGCAAGACGATGATCCGCGTCTCTGCAGAGGATCTCAGTCTCGACATTCCGGTCTTCGTGCGCCCCGCGGAAGAACTCCCGCGCGTCAGCTTCGCCAGCGATGTCGTCCCGATTCTGACCCGGCACGCCTGCAACAGCGGAGGCTGTCACGGAAAGTCGACCGGCCAGAACGGATTCAAACTGTCGCTGCTGGGCTTCGAGCCACACTTCGATCACGCGACACTGACGCGGGAAAGCCGCGGCCGACGTGTGGCCGTCAGTAACCCCGACGCCAGCCTGCTGCTGCTGAAAGCAACCGGCCGCGTTCCCCACGGTGGAGGGAAGCGGCTCGACGTGGATTCGGACGACTACCGCGTCCTGCACAACTGGATCAGCCATGGTGTACACGGTCCACGGGAAAACGAGCCTCGCGTGGACCAACTTGTGGTCACGCCCGCGGATCGCGTGCTGAAGCCGGGAGCGTCTCAGCAGTTGCTGGTGACCGCGCATTTCTCAGATGGTTCCACCCGGGACGTCACGCGACGGGCGATCTATGAATCCAATGTTCCGGAACTGGCGGACACGGACGAGACCGGCCTGGTGTCGACCGGGTCTCAAGGAGGGCTGTTCTCGATCATGATCCGCTTTGGTGAGAAGATCACCACGTTTCGCGGCACGATTCCCTTCAGCGACGGCAGCGACACTCCGGCAATCGCCGACAGCGAGACGCCGCCGTCTTCCGAATTCGATCAGCACCTCTTCGCCCAATGGACGCATCTCGGGGTCACTCCATCGGCCCCTGCCGACGACTACGAATTCATCCGTCGAGCAACAATTGACGTCTGCGGCACACTGCCGACGGCTGAAGAAATCGAATCTTTCGTCGCCGACGACCAACCCGACAAGCACGAACGACTCGTCGCGCAGTTGCTGGAACGACCCGAATACGCCAGCTACTTCGCGCTGCTCTGGGCCGATATCCTCCAGAACCGGGGCAGCGGTTACTCCACCAGCAAACAGCGCCCGGGAACGACGCTGTTCACCGCGTGGATTCGTGACTCGTTTGCTCAAAACAAGCCGTACGACCAGTTCGTTTCCGAGATCCTCGCAGCGACTGGCAGCCAGCAGGACAATCCGCCCACGATCTGGTACCGCTCCGTGCGGACCACACCCGATTATGTCGAGTCTGTCGCACAGGCGTTTCTCGGCGTCCGCATCCAATGCGCCCAATGCCATCATCACCCCGCAGAACGTTGGAGTCAGGCTGACTACTACGGACTGGCCGCAGTCTTCGCACGAGTCGGGCGCAAGGGGGGATTTGCTGACGCGGAAGTCCCCACGAACGAAGTCATCTTCCTGAAACGAGAAGGTCGGGTTGTTCATCCGCGTACGGGGGAAGAGATCGCCCCGCGGGCATTGGGCGGACCGGCATTCGACGAGTCTCCCTTCAGCGACCCCCGCCGCGAACTCACGGACTGGATGACGGCGGCGGACAACCCGTTCTTCGCGCGCACGATGGTCAATCGCATGTGGGGGCATTTCCTGGGGCGGGGCATCATCCACCCCATCGATGACGCCCGCAGCACCAATCCGCCCAGTAACCCGGAACTCCTGGATGCACTGGCGCGGGACTTCATCGACAGCGGATTCGATATCAAACACCTCATTCGCAGCATCACCGGAACGCGCGCCTACAGACTGAGTTCAACGCCCAACGAGAACAACGCGAACGACATGCAGAGCTATTCGCGCTTCTACCCGCGGCGGCTCCCGGCCGAGGTGCTGCTGGACGGCATTAGCCAGGTGTTGGAAGTGCCCACCAACTTTCCGGGCGGGCCGGGGGTGTTTCCCGAGGGAACGCGCGCCATCGAACTGCCGGACGAAAACGTGCCGGTCAACTTCCTGCAGGTCTTCGGCCGTTCGGCGCGGACGACGGCATGCGAATGCGAGCGCTCCGTCGAACCGGCCCTGGCTCAGGCCCTGGAACTCGTCAACTCGACTGTAATCCAGCGCAAGCTCAGCAACAGCCCGTTCATTGAGAGGCTTGCGGCAGCGGAGTCGGAGGAGGCCGGCGCCGATGAGATCTTCCTGCGAGTCTACGGACGACTGCCCCGCCCAGAGGAGAAACAGGTCGCGGTCGACTTCGTGAGTTCCGCGTCGGACAAAAACGACGCGTACCGCTCGCTGATCTGGGCGCTGCTGGCTACCAATGAGTTCCTCTTCAATCACTGACCAAAGATCGATCCACAAGATGCAGGACATCAAGGAACATCGCGATCGCAACACGGCAAGCATCAGCCGGAGGCGAATGCTGCAGATCGGCGCGCCGGCTCTCGGACTCAGTCTGGCCGACATTCTGCAAGCCCGCGCCACGTCGTCACGATCGGACGGCGCACGCCAGGGAAAGTCACTGATCGTGTTCTGGACGCACGGTGGTCTCAGCCAGCAGGACACATGGGACATGAAGCCCAATGCGCCGGCCGAATATCGCGGTATGTATCAGCCGGTTGCGACCAGTGTCCCGGGAATTGATATTACTGAGCGATTTCCGCACCAGTCCCGCGTGATGGAACACGTCTCGCTTGTGCGATCGGTGCATCATGAGAACGGGATCCACGCACCCTCGGCGCACTGGATGCAAACCGGCTATTTCGGCCCCACACTGGCGCGGAATGCCGCGCAGAGGCCATCATTCGGGTCGGTCATCTCGCGCGCGATCGGTGCGGGCGCCCCTCAGATGCCGGCTTACGTCACCATTCCCAAGTCGGAAGCGTTCGGATACCAGGGGGCCGTCTATCTGGGCAAAGCGTTCAATCCGTTTGAGGTCGGCGCGGACCCGAACAGCGAAGGGTTCAAGGTACCGAATCTGGCGTTACCGGACGGGCTGGCGCCGGAGAGCGTCGAAGACCGGCGGGCGCTGCTGAAGACCTTCGACACACTGCGCCGAGACATCGACAACAGCGGCGTGCTCGAAGGCCTCGACGCCTTCAAGGCCCAGGCACTCGAAATGGTCACCGGCGATCACGTGCGGCAGGCGTTCAACATCAGCCAGGAGGACGACGCGCTGCGCGACAGATACGGCCGCCACCAGTTCGGTCAGAGCGCACTCCTCGCCCGAAGACTGGTCGAAGCAGGCAGCACCTGTGTCACCGTGAACACCGGCTACTGGGATCACCACAACGAGATTGAGCAGGGGCTGGAGTCACTGCTGCCGCCCCTCGATCAGGCCATCGCTGCTCTGATCGAAGACCTCAAGGACCGCGGATTGTTGGATGATGTCCTGATCTATTGTGCTGGAGAGTTCGGGAGGACGCCGCTCATCAACGGGCACGCCGGACGCGATCACTGGTCGAACTGCTTCACCGTCATGTTCGCCGGAGGCGGTCTTCGCGGAGGACAAATCGTCGGCGCCAGCGAGAAGTGGGGCGGAGGCGTCCGGGAGCGGCTGGTCACACCGCTCGATCTGCTCGCCACAGTTTACGAGACGCTTGGAATCTCCCTCGACACACACTTCGAGGACGGCAGCGGGCGGCCCGTCAGCATTGTCGACACCGGCCGCCCCATCGCGGGGTTATGACCGACCGGTGTATCGATCGTAGACGGCGGCGTGAAAATGGACGGCCGGCGGGCAAATTTCGGAGCGCGATTGTCGTGGAATGACGAACGCGCTGTGAACGTTTTCCAGTGGACGTGGCTGCCGGCCAGCATGACGTCCACGAGACACGAGAACAGGCGGGCCTCACCCTCGGGAATGTTGCCGACCCGACAAACAGTATGGAGGTCTGACGTGCGTTGAATTACTGCAGGATCGCTGGCACGAAATCACGGCCGTCATTTCTCTGCACTGTGAACGACGATCTCCAGTTCTTCCATGTAGGCGGCCGAGTCGTGCTCGACGGTGGAATCCAGCACCAGTCCCAACACGTTGTCACCCTGAAACGGCGGGCAGTCAGCCAGCAAGATTTCGAATCGCTGTCCCGGCAAGCCGCCGCGACGCTGTCCCGCCGGAAACCGCTTGATCGCGGCACGCTCTACTTGCTGACCATTGATGTCCACGGTCAGCTCATCTGCCTCGTCCAAGTGATAGACCCAGAAGGTGAGCAGCCCTGTCAACTGCTCGCCATTTCGCCCATCCGCCATGCGGAACGGAAACACCTGCCGGACCTTGGCGCTGTCCTCGTCAAACCTCAGGACGGGGCTGTTGACGTGTCCCAGGGGACTCCGGCCCTCGTCGTACCAGGGATAGTTGCGGAGCGGCGGCTGGCGGCTGGACATGCCCTTGCCCATCGGCAGATAGCGATAGGTGCGCGGCCCCGCGAACGCACTCTCGTTCGACCGGACGGCCTGCGTCCAACGCGCGATGCGCTCCTGCTGCTCAGGTGCTGCCGTCACTTCGCCGCCGAAGTGAATCCCCACGTTCCAGAACGAAATGCTGTCGGCGCCCCAGGTGTAGTAGTTCGCAGCGGCTCCCCGCGCCTCCGATTCCGTAATCAGCATGCCCATGTAGCTGTCCGTCTGATGTTTGGCCGACATGGCGATCGGGCGATCCAGGATGCTGGGAGGACCGCTGTAGATGGAACCGATCATGTTTCCCATCACCACGATCGTGTCGACGCCAGCCGGTTTGGAGAACTGAGTGAATTCGTCCACGGGAAGCTGCGGATCGGTATTGTTCCAAGTGGAGACGACGATGTAGTCGATCCATCCCTCTCGCACCCAGGTTTCCACGTCGAGGCCCGCCAGCCAGCAGGCATCGATCGACTCCGGAACCCGCACACCCAGAGTCAGCCGTCCGCGTTCCCGTCGCTCTGCGGCCGCACTGAGCATGTCGCGAATCCGGCCGACATATTCGGTCATCACCGGCGCCTTTTCACGACCTTGGTCCCTGGGGAAGTGCTTCGCCCAACGCACGAAGTTCAGCTCCAGACCATCGACGTCATAGTCGGTGGCGATTTCCCGCATGATGGCCAGGCGGTGGTCGCGGACTTCGTCGTGCGAGTAGTCGAGGGCCGTTTCATTGGTGCGGCCGTCCGGCTGTCTGATAACGAATTGCGGGTTGTCGATGGCGAATTGCGGGCACAGCGGGTTGCCGGGATCGAGGCTACGGTGATGGGTATCGCTCATGCGGATCGCTGCGAGCACTTCTTTGCCCCGCGCGTGCATGTGCTGTGTGACGATGTTCAGAGCGTCAGTCCCTTCCGCACGCAGACCTCGGATACCGGGTGCCCAGCCACCAGAATACTCCGGCCCAAAGCGGTCACCGCATGTTTCGCCCGCCTGCGAATCGTACGTGCAGATGTCGGGCGTCGCGGCCAAAAACACGAACGTGGAGAATGGGACAGCTTCGATCTCACGGTCGAGCCAGGACCGGACGAATTGCGAGGTCCCCTGAAGAGGCGACTCGGACAATACTTGAGCGTCGTCGTTGAAGACGATTCGCGCCGGATGGTCTTGGGCATCCGCTCGATTGAGAGCAGCGATGACGATCGCAAGTACCCAGAGCCGTGTTGGGAGACAATGGTCGCTCATGGCATGGAGTCCTCGGTGCCCAAATCCAAACAATGATCAACTGAGTTGACGCAGTGGTTGTTCGCCGGAAGGCACTGATGACCATCGTGCGAAACGCTCTCGGCGTCAAGGTTGCGCGCGCAACCTCACACCGGCCGGTGGGGCAGTATGCGATTGCGTCGAATACCGGACCAGCCGCAGTGCGGGCAGCGATTTCGGGCAGGCCGGACAACGATCGTCCGTGATGACATCGCCACAAGGGGCGACAATGCGCAGATGGAGTCCGTGCTGCGATGCTCGCTCAGCAAAGGCGTCGAGGAGAGCCTCGATTCGCACCAGACGCTGCTGGAGGGTCCGCTCGACCTGGATGATTTCAGAGGATTGGGGCATCTCTCGGCCAACGTGAATTCGTCACGTTTTCAACGATAGAGGGCGGACAGCAAGGGTGTCGAGGGCTCTTTCCCGGGCACGTAGGGGGTCGCGGGTCCTTCCGAGGGGGGGTAGGTCTGGGCGACACCAGGGCGGAAGGCATCCGCTGGGGTAAGTGACTTTCTTTCGCGCACAAACTCAAATAGCGCGTAGACCCCAGATAAGGAGGAAAACGTCGCATCACCATTGGTCCAATCGGTTGCGACCGAATCTGGCCCGCCGGTTCGGTGGGGAGAATTGCGTCAGTAGTGTCTAACAGACGCCGATTATCCAACCTTCAATTTCCGCCTGTGTCCGTTCCGCGTCCACGAGCGGCGGGTCGGAATACCGTTCCAGGACTCCCCGTACGTCCGTCTCTGCCAGCCAGCGGGCGGTCGCGTAGGCGTCCTGCTGATCGGGCGACCGATCGGCCTTCTCGTACCTGTTCCGGAAGATGGACGGATACGATTCGACAACAACCGACTGGCCTGGCGTGACTTTCCAGCCATCGAATGGCCAGAAGTGAAGTCTGTCGCCGACTGCCTCCCGCATTCCGCGGAGCCAAGGAATCCCCGCGTGTGTTGACTTGGCGACCTGGCCTTGAACGTCGAAGTGAAACACGCTTTTGGCCGAGGACGTCCACTTCTCGGTCAGCCGGAATTCGTTTCGCAAACCCGCCCGGTCCGGCGGACAATCCTCTGCATTACGGATGAAGTCGACGCAAGTGTGGTCCTGGTCTGTTGGCCAGTGCTCGCAGAAATCGTCGAGAAAGTCATCCCACGTCTTCAGGTTGTAGCGTTCGAAGTATGTGATCGGAAACGAGAATGCATGGTCGATGCCGACAATGAATGTGGAATCCTTCGCGGCTTGCTCGATGAGCCACTCGGCGATCTCCTTCCTGCACCAGTTCTTGAACGACTTCTTTGTTGAGGCAGGGGACTCGATGCAGCGAGGTTCTTCGTCGCCGAACGCGGCATAGACCTGAAGGGCGGGAGTTCGTGAGGTCGGCATCTTCCGTCCGGAGTAGTCGATGCCGATGTAGAAGTCGAACGCCATGGTCGAGAAGCTGAGGCCTGTTCGGAGTCGTCGTTGCGATCTTCGTTGAAATCCCACATCCGAGCAAACCGGCGGGAGAATCTATGCCTGCCATCTTGCCAGGTTGAACGTTAACTGGCTGGCAAGATTCTCGGGCAGCGGAACTCTCGAGGCCAGTTCTTCACTGGCACCTTCGTCGAACTCGAACTTCTGTCCCATGACAACCTGAAACCACCGCTCGCGGTCACGGACGACCCGGAACATCTTCTCGTCAGCGCTGCCCGCAATGAACGGCTGGTAGACGCGAATCGGCATGTGGCAGGCTTCTGCCTTGCAACGGATGCGGTCGACGCGGCCGGTCTGCTGTTCGAGCGTACTCGGATTCCAGTAGCCATCGTGGTGAATGACATGGCGGCAGAACCGATGCAGATCGATTCCTTCCCCCATGACTCCGCTGCTGACCAGGATTTCGGGAAAGAGTGGGCTGTTGAACGCCAAAGCCAGTCGTTCGCGGGTCTCTTGTCGGGTTTCACCGTGGACGTTGCGGACGAGAGGAACGACGCGATAGCTGCCATCGTCCTCGGGGCGCTCGGTCACGGTTTCGTCTGAATCCTGTTCCTCCGGACGTCGGGGTTGTGAATAGACCGACACAGCGTCAAGGCACTCTTTGAGCGGATTCTCTGCCTCGTCGTCCTCCTCACCGGGTGACAGGTCGACGCGGGTTTCACTCCGCTCGGCGAGTTCGATTGCGAAGTCAAGAAACTGCCGAACTCGCTGCAGGTAGGTCTGATCGGACTGATCGGTCTGCTCGAGGATGCCGCGGCGAAGCGCCTGCAGCCCCGGTTCGAGGACTTCCCGTCGTCCTTCACGGGGTTCGAACGCATTCTGGACGGCCGGATCATCGAGAGGGAGGTAGCGGGCGAGGAAGGACGGAGCCCGAAAGTAGGCGGCGAGCACCTCAATCAATTGCGTCTGAAACGGTAGAAGTATCTTGTATTCCGCATCTGCGAACGGCTCGGACAGGATCGATCTGACCTCGCGGTAGAATGGGCGGCCTTCTTCGGAGAATCGACGGGCGATCCGCGCCAGAAATTCCTGCGTTTGTTCGGGATCGTCACGATGGGGCGCACCGAGTTTATCGCCGGCAATCTGCAATGTTCGCGCGTTGATTTCCTCCTTGATGTGGTCGTAGAGCGCGCGGCATGTCTCACGGTAGAAACAGAAGACGAGCACCTTCTCACCGCCTTCCCAGAGATCGACCACGCGCCGCACGGTCGCCCCGACCTTCGGGTGCTGCAGGCGCTCTTCGCGTGCCGCATCGCGCGATGGAATGATTTCGGCGATCCGCTCTTCGTACCAGGCCGTCGGCACGATCGTAGAAACGTCGCTGTCATCGTCAGGCGATTCGTCAAGCGGAGTTCCGTCATCGTTCATATCGCGGGCTTCACCGCGGGCTGTCCGCGTGTGGTGAAAGGCCTCATACGAGGACGCCAGCCCTTCCGCGAAAAAGGCCCGCGCCCCGGAAACTTCGGCCAGTTCTCCCTGTGCGCGAGCCGTCAGCAGAAACGGAAGAGCGGCGTCAGTGGTAACCGGCAAGCCGTGTTCGGCGCCGTTGGCCGTGTCATCAGGTTCCACAATGGCCCGTCCGTAGACGCCGGTGCGGCGCAGTCTGGAGGGTTGTCCGGCCGGCGCTGGCAGATGACGAGGACGGTTGTGGCGGATCACCCAGTGGCGCAGCAGGCGTTGGGCGGAATCTCTCGTCTGATGGCAATCATTGACGTTCTGGAGGAGGCGTTGTTGCCATTCATTTTCCGGAGATGCCTCAAGCTGCCGCCACCAGTCTTCAGGAGTCTTCTCGCCAAGATCTTCAGATCGAATGCCGCCCCACAGGCGGTCGAGACGCCGGCCGGCCAGTCGATTTGCGTCAAGTGCCTGGTTGAGCTCTTCGATCTCGGCAACTGTCTCCTCGCGCGACCTGGTCGGTGCCAGCGGCCCGGTCCACCTGATCGCGTCAAAACTGCGGATGACGCGAATCAGTTCCTGATGCCCGAGCTGAAAGGGAGTGGCCGTCAGGAACAGCATCCTGTGAAACTTGTCGTTCAGGAGCGTGACGTCGTTTTCTGACGACTGCCGGAACAGGCGCGCCAGTCGGGTGTGATCGTTCTTGGCGTGATGTGCCTCATCGAGAATCAGGAGAGGCGATGACCACTTCGCACACCGCAGCCATTGCTCGTAGATCTGCTCGCAGGCCTGGTTGAATTCTGCACGAAGTCGTTTGATTCGGGCGCCGATGTTCTGCGAAGTTTTCTGTGGCAGCTTCTTGCGAATAATCTTGACGAGCTGATCCCACTGCACGTCGTCCCGAAATCGCGACAGGAGTTCCGGAACCGGGTCGTCGGCATCTTCGTCGAGCAGGCCTTCGTGGATCAGAATTCGTTTCCAGTCCTCCACGTTTCGATTGAGCAGCTTGCGGACCACCTCTTTCGGAAGCTTTGTGGTCTGGCGGATCAGGTGGGGCGTCCAGCGGTAGAGTCTGCGCTTCTGCAGAGTCGTGAGCCTTGTTTTCTGACGTGCCAGCCGGATCATGGCGAGCCGGATCCAGGGATCGCTGAGCCCGCGCGAGAAACAGCCGGTAGTCAGGAAGACCAGGTGACTCCGCTGGCGCGGCGGGTCGTCGAGCAGCTTGAAAAACTCGGTCGGGGTGTGGGCATCGGCAGCCCGGACCCGGTTCAGATTTCCGGCAAGTACGCAGTGTCGTTTGAACTGCTCCCACTCTCTTTGCCATTTGCGGTGCAGGCGTCCCGGGACCATCACCACGACCGGGCCCTGCTTGCCCTTCGTGGTGAGAATGACTGATGCGGCGACCGCGAGAGCCACATACGTCTTCCCCATGCCGACCTCGTCACTGAGCAGAATTCCGGGCCGCTCCCGGAAACTCTGCAGAACATGCTCGGCAGTCAGCGTCTGCCGGGCCGCATCGTCGGCCTGGATCCGCGGCCGGTCAGCGCCCGCGAGGCAAATGGCGGAGGTTGCGAAGGGCCAGTCAGCCGGCATTCTGAATCTGTGGTTGGGGATTCAAGGTGTCACTACGGTCGCTCAGCATGTGGTCGATGTACGTTCTGAGATTGTCGGGCAGGTGATTGTCACCAATAACGCTCCGCATGATCTGTTGCAGTTCCTGGATGGTCGAATCAAACGATTCCGTAATTGCTGTGCGGTCCTTCTTGCCGGCCTTGCGCGCCACTTTTGGCTGCAGGTGCATGACCGTCAGCAGGACCTCCGCCAGGAGAAAGGCTTTGTGTTCGGAGTCGAGCGTCGCGCACCATCCAGACGTTTCGCCGCGCGGACCACTGGTCATCAGACGTGCGAGCGAAAGCGGTCCAAAGGGGTCTTTCAGGAGACGGTACCGGATGGCCCCGGGGAGCGGCACTGTCTTCTGAATCCGCTGGGCCATGCCGGTCAGTGCCCGTCCGAAGCGTCGGACACGAAACAGCAGGTAGGCCGACGTATCGACGGACTTCAACGATTCGACGGCCGCATCATTGGCGGTTCCGGTGCTCTGTTGCTTGCGGTTCTGCTGGTCGAACCACTGTGCGGGTGACTTGCCACTGATCAGGCAGTCGATGATCGTATCGGCATTGAGCTTCAGAAACTGCTCGGCCGGGAGCAGATGCGCTTCACTCTCGACGGTCACGCCCAGTTTGGCGTGGTGGATGTTGCCCTGTTCGTCTTCCCACTCGACAACCAACGCCACGACATTCACGCCCCGCATCGCTTCCGGGAGCTGAAACGTCAGTGCTTGGGATCCGTCGCCTTCGCCGACTGTACGACTGCTGAACAGAATCGGCGACTCGGCCGTCTTTTCCGGCAGACGGACGGTCCAAGAGACAGGCTGCTCCTGATTGGGGTCGAACTGCAGCGTGATCACACCCTCAGTCTGGGAGTAGGCCGCGGATCCGAAGAAGGCGGGCAGAACAGGCACGGGTTCGGGTTCATCTTCAGCGAGCTCATCGGGCGTTTGCCAGACGACATCATCGACTTCGAGTGCGTCGTCCCATTCGACGGGCAATCTAAGCCGGTCGACCAATCGCATGCCGTCGCGCTTGGTCTTTGCACGATCCTGGAAGGCGAGATTCGCCTCGAAGTTGTAGGTGCCGAGGCCCATTCCCCGGGGCGTGAAGTTGCTCGACCCGATCATCATCAGGACCACATCCGAATCGAAGTTCTCGATCGAGATGCACTTCGTGTGCAGAGCGCGGTTGCGATCTTCCCGGTCTTCGACGCAGAGCGGGAGAGGATTGACGTTCGCTCCCCCGCGGCTGTCGAACATCTGCGACCAGCTGTGGCCGAAGACTTCCGGGAACGGGACGCGCATGCGGGGATCGTCCGGTGTGGTGGGGAGCTCCGGCGTGACCAGCCAACCTGCACAGTCACTGGAGAGCTTCAAATCGCCGAACCGATTGATGACCGGATCGCCCTGGGTGGCATCGGGATCCGGTGCCGTGAACGGTGTCACGACGGTGATCTCCTGGGCTGGCCGCTTTCCCCACAGATCGAACACATCACCAAGTGCCGACCGGGGCTTCTGGCCGTCTCGCGCGGGGTGTGTGGCCGCGAGTGCGACACGCGGTCGCTCGAGCGGCGTGAAATCGGCGGGGGCGTCTCTCCAGCCCCGTGCCCTGCGGCGAAACCGCCGGACCCGTTCTCGCGCCCGCTCGACTGATTTTGGAGCGGCCCGAGACCAGTCCAGCATCAGATTGATCAGTGCGAGCGAATCGCGGAGCACCTGGAGCGGCACGGAGTCGGGATCGTTCCAGAAATCGAGCGCGGCGAAGACCTCACGGTTCTTCCTGTAGCCGCTGCGGGTGAGATTGGCCGAGCCGATGATCAACCGCGTCAGCCGTTCCCAGCCCAGAATGGTGATCTTCGCATGCTGTATGCCGCCGGGAATCTGAATGGGCAGCTGGTCCCAGCGGAGTGTCGTCTGCGTGGAGTCGAAACGGCTGTGATCGACGAGAACGGAGACGGACGCAAGAGCGAGCGCCTCTTCCCGTTCGACCAGAAATGACGATTCGTTCTCAGTCTCATCGAATTTCAGGCCAAGGAATCGGGGGAGGAGTTCGGCCTCAAAAAACGGTGCATCGAACTCGTATGTCGTCGCCAGACAGACACACGGTGCTCCGACGCCACCGTCGATGATTGTCTCGGGCGGGGTCCAGTAATGAGTCAGCGGAGGCTGATCGGCCTGTCTTTTAGTTTTCTTCGGCATCCGGCACTCTGATACCACGGACTCGCCCGAGATCGCTCAGGAAGCTGTAGGCATTGGAGATCCGGAAGGGGTGCAAGTAGGTCCCCGAATAGTCCGGAGGAGACGCTTCGCTGTCGCCAAAACCGGGCATCAGAGTCCAATGCGGTTCGTCCCGCTCGACCCAGACCCCCTTCTTTTTCTGCTGCTGGACGCGGGCATGCCGGTCCATCACCGCCTGCACCAGGCTTGCCCTGTCCGAGACACCGGCCAGCGCGTCCTGAAGCACTCCGTCGAGCCGCTCTGAATCGATCGACTCTGCGACCTGCGGATGCTCCGGCATCCGGCTCATGAGCGAATGAAACCTGGTGGTGGCGGCTGCGAGAGAATCCCGCGACGTGTCGATGTGTTGAGCAAGCGACGGGTCAGCGAGCAGCTGATCGACCGTGCTGCGCCCACCACGGTGAGTCAATGCCCACAGTAGCCCTCTGAATGCCGATTCGAGGTGACCTGCGAGCTGCTCGAAGGAATCGATCAGGTTGGCTGTGTAGAGAATCAGTCGGTCAACATCCTCTTCGGCGCCGCGAATGCGATCCGGTAACTCCTGGGCGAGGATCATCTGATCGAGTCCGCCAGCCGATCCGTTGGTTGTTGCCGCCCGGTAGGCCTGCACGGTCGCCGGGGAGAGCAACAGTTCGATACTTCGCTTCCGGACGTCGCTCACGGGATCGGTCAGCAATTGGAAGAGGACTGCACGTTCCCGCGAGTCTGGTGTATCGGGGCGCAGCAGCGTGGCGAGATCGTCCCAGCCGCTCCATCCTCCGCCCGGCCACCAGCCGTTCTGTACGTGTCTGACGACGCCGGATGCGATCCGTTTCAACCACTTTGCGCCCGGACTGCCAGAGTTTTCCTCATCCAGGATTCCGTCGAGACCCTGTTCGGCCGACCACTCCAGCAGCAGTTGTTCCCCGTTTCGGCTGAGACGGTTGTCGTTGTCGATGATATCGAGATTGCGCGCCAGCCGCTGCACGACACCGAACGGTCCGTTGATCGCCTGGCCCTTGAGGAAGTTCTGTTTCCCGAGCGGCTGATTTCCCGCCTGAATCGCCCGGCGGGCGAGGCTGATTCCGGGCAGCCTTTTCGCAGCCGGCTGCCATCCATCCTCATGGGACTCTTTTCTGGCGATGGACGAGACGAACAGGCGTTCCAGGCCGAGCCTGGCTTCGAGGCGCAGGTCCTCGTTTCCGCCCTCTTTAGCTGCCGCGCGCTCGGCCAGCAGTGCGGCCAATGCGGTGAATGTCAGGTGCCGGACTCGCCACATCCGGCTCGTGAGACCCGGGAAGAGAATTTCGGCGAGCTGCTCTGCGGTGGTGACCGTACCGAGTGGATCGATGCTGCCGGGTGGATCCTCGGCGGGATCGTATGGAGTTGGCAGCGGGAGGCACCGATCAAGCATGTGTGTGGCCCGGTTCGCCATTCATGAGCGAGAGCTCATTATCAAGCCGCATCGGCAGAGAAGGCAAGCCACGCGGAAAGTCGGTGGAAATACGGTGCAGGAAAAACCGCGTTTGTGCGGGAGTTTTTTCTTAGTCGTGTGTGTAGTTTGCCAGAGTCCGTGGGTGTACTTCGCGCACGACGCGCCTTCAAGCAACTCACGTGTGAATTTTCTAACCAGTCCGTGTAGGATCGGGGCGGTTTCATTGCGGCAGATTGCGGCCTGTGGCGGTCAGTTGCAGGCTGGCGACTTCTCTAATGCAATTCCTGATCACCACGGGCCCACGGCATGCCTGAAGACTTCTTCTCGCAACCGATTCTGAACTCGCCGTACACGTATCCCGGACGGCACTGGGAACTCGACAAGAGTGGGCAGCCGACGAATCAGATCGTTGACAATCGCCGGATTGCCGAATTCATCACACCGATCCCCAAGCCGAAGAAGCGGAAGAAGTCCAAGCAGCAGGAGATGGTGTTCGACGAGGGGACCGGGCTCTCGACGGAAGCGCAGCAATACGACCCGACGCCGATCATCAACGAAATTCGCCGGCTGGTCGACGACTGGCGGACGTGGCCGAATCCGTCCGACTGGAAGGTCACACCTGAAACGGCACGGTTGCTGCAGTTCTGGCGTCACCATGACTTCCAGGGCATCCGACCGTTCTTTTGCCAGGTGGAAGCTGTCGAGACCGCGATCTGGCTCACGGAGGTGGCTCCGCAACTCGGGAAGCAGGGGGCGAAGTTTCTGGAGCACATTGGGGAGGCCAACGCTCAGGCGAATCCCGAACTGCTGCGGATCGCCCTGAAGCTCGCCACCGGTGCCGGTAAGACGACCGTAATGGCGATGCTGATCGCCTGGCAAACGATCAACGCCGTGCGGCGGCCGAACAGCCGCCGGTTCACGCGGGGATTCCTGATCGCCGCGCCGGGCATCACGATCCGCGATCGTCTGCGAGTCCTCCAGCCGAATGACCCTGACAGCTACTACGAGACCCGCGAACTTGTCCCGCACGACATGCTGGCCGACCTGGAGCGGGCGAAGATCGTCATCACGAACTACCACGCCTTCAAGCTGCGGGAGCGGATGGACGTCTCCAAGGGGACTCGTGCGGCTCTGGAGGGCTGGCGGAACGAGGAACTGAAGACGCTCGAAACCGAAGGTCAGATGCTGCAGCGGGTGATGCCCGACCTGATGGGGATGAAAAACATCCTCGTCCTCAACGATGAGGCGCATCACTGTTACCGGGAGAAGCCCGACACACACGACGAAGACGAACTGAAGGGCGACGACAAGCGGGAGGCGAAAAAGAACAATGAGGCGGCCCGGCTCTGGATTTCGGGTCTGGAAGCGGTGAACCGCAAGCTAGGCGTCAATCGTGTGTTCGACCTGTCGGCCACGCCGTTCTTCCTGAAGGGATCGGGGTATGCCGAAGGAACGCTGTTTCCGTGGACGATGAGCGATTTCTCACTGATGGACGCCATTGAGTGTGGAATCGTCAAGTTGCCGCGCGTCCCGGTGGCGGACAACATCCCCGGCGAGGAGATGCCGAAGTTCCGCAATCTGTGGGAGCACATCCGTAGCAAGATGCCGAAGAAGGGCCGCGGCAAGGCGAAAACCCTTGATCCGCTCAGCCTGCCCACACAACTGCAGACGGCCCTCGACGCCCTGTACGGACACTACGAAAAGACTTACGAACTGTGGCGGCAGGAAGGAATCGATGTCCCCCCGTGCTTCATCGTCGTCTGCAACAACACGTCGGCATCGAAGCTGGTTTACGATTACATCTCAGGTTTCCATCGCGAGAACGACGACGGTTCGACGACGCTCGAAAACGGGCGGCTGGAACTGTTCCGCAACTACGACGAACACGGCAACCGGCTGGCCCGTCCCAACACGCTCCTCATCGACAGCGAACAACTGGAATCGGGCGATGCGCTCGACAAGAAATTCCGTGACATGGCGGCCGACGAGATCGACCGATTCCGTCGGGAGATTGTGGAGCGGACGGGGGACGCCCGGGCCGGCGAGAACATCTCCGAGCAGGAACTGCTGCGGGAGGTGATGAACACAGTCGGGAAGAAAGGGCGGCTCGGTGAGTCGATCCGCTGCGTGGTTTCGGTCGGCATGCTCACTGAGGGCTGGGACGCTAATACCGTCACGCACGTGCTCGGTGTGCGGGCATTTGGAACGCAACTCCTGTGCGAGCAGGTGATCGGCCGCGCGCTGCGTCGGCAGTCTTACGACCTGAACGAAGACGGAAAATTCAACGTCGAGTACGCCGACATCCTGGGCATTCCGTTTGACTTCACGGCTAAGCCGGTCATCGCGCCGCCGCAGCCGCCGCGCGAGACCATCCAGGTGAAGGCAGTCAGGCCGGAACGGGACGATCTGGAGATCCGGTTTCCGCGCGTGGAGGGCTACCGGGTCGAGTTACCAGAGGAGCGACTCACCGCCGAATTCAACGATGACTCAAAGCTTGAGCTGACACCCGATCTCGTCGGCCCGTCGGTCACGAAGAACCAGGGGATCATCGGCGAAGGGGTCAACCTGACGTTGGAGCATCTGGACGACATGCGGCGCTCGACGGTGCTGTTTCACCTCGCCAAGCACCTGCTTTACACGAAGTTCCGTGATCCGGGGGAGGAACCGAAGCTGTACCTGTTTGGTCAACTGAAACGGATCACGAAGCAGTGGATGGACGGTTACCTTGAATGCAGAGGGGGGACATACCCGGCCCAGTTGATCTACCAGGAACTGGCCGATATGGCTTGCAACCGGATCTCTGCTGCCATCACGCAGGGGCTGATCGACGAACGGCCGGTGAAGGCGATTCTCGATGCCTACAACCCCGTCGGCTCCACCAAGTTCGTCAACTTCACGACGTCGAAGAGAGACCGCTGGGAAACCGATCCACGTCGGTGCCATATCAACTGGGTGATCAACGACAGCGACTGGGAAGCCGAGTTTTGCCGCGTTGTGGAAGACCATCCCCGCGTGATTTCCTACGTGAAGAATCACAACCTCGGCCTCACCGTGCCGTACCTGATGGGCTCGACGCCACGGACGTACATTCCCGATTTCATCGTGCAGCTTGATCTCGGCGATCCTGATGACCCGCTGAATCTGATCGTTGAAATCAAGGGCTATCGGGGCGAAGACGCCAAGGAGAAGGCCAGCACGATGCAGACTTACTGGGTTCCGGGTGTGAACAACCTGGGCGAATACGGCCGCTGGGCGTTCGCGGAGTTCACCGAAGTCTTCGCGATGCAGTCCGATTTCGAGGAAGCTGTCCGCTCACAGCTTGACAGGATCATCGAGTCATTGGCGGTCGAAGAAGCAGTGTAAGGAGCGACATGGCCAAGAAAGCCAGCCGGAAGAAGAAGACTGCAAAGAAATCGGTCGAGACGCTGACGCATGACGAAGCAACCCGGCGGAATATTCCGACGGCCGAGTTGCAGTCGGTCATGGATGAGGACGACCAGAGTCCGATCCGGGTGGCGTATGAGCGCCGCAATCGGGATCTCGATCCACAGCTTGTCTGGCGGGGGAAGGACGAGCAGGACTGGTCCGCCCTCGTGACGCACGCGCCGCCGCTCTACATCCAGGAGAAGGTGCACCCCAAAGTGCTGGTGGACGATCTTCAGCGGCAGACCGAGTTGAGAGAAAAGACGAGGCCAGGCGCGCAACTCGACCTGTTTGCCGATTTCAACGGTCTGCCCGATGAGGCCCGCACGGCCGAGTTCTACCAGCACGAGGGGAACTGGACGAACCGGATGATCCTGGGTGACAGCCTGCAGGTGATGGCTTCGCTGGCGGAGCGGGAGGGGCTGCGGGGGCAGGTGCAGTGCATCTACATCGATCCGCCCTACGGCATCAAGTTCAACTCGAACTTCCAGTGGTCAACGACCAGTCGGACCGTCACCGCCTC
>ERZ869936.983-NODE-983-length-22700-cov-6.852639_pt1 | contig 22700 bp, 20 predicted proteins | sample MGYA00520876_ERZ869936 | MGnify/ENA primary metagenome ERZ869936 (study PRJEB32218, sample SAMN09650985) | biofilter metagenome | isolation source: enrty point of leading RO module | place: Saudi Arabia: Thuwal, RO plant located on Red Sea | collected 2016-02-17 ...
GGACCACCGACTGGATCAGCGAGGCCGGCCGCGAGCGGCTGCGCGCCTTCGGCATCGCACCGCCGCCCGGCAGCCGGAGCCTGCGCGGCCCGGCGCTGCCGGTCGCCTGCCCGCACTGCAATTCGACCGACACGACACGCCTCTCGGAGTTCGGCTCGACGCCGTGCAAGTCGGCCTGGCGCTGCGAGGCCTGCCGCGAACCCTTCGACCACTTCAAGTGCATCTGAGCCCTGGACCGCCATGCGCCAGTTCCATCCATTGCGCGTCGCGCGCATCACGGCCGAAACCGCCGACTCGCGCCGCATCGCGCTCGAGGTGCCGCCGGAGCTCGAGAGCGAGTTCGCGTTCCTGCCGGGCCAGCACCTGCCGGTGCAGGTCGAGATCGACGGCAAGCGCGTGCGCCGCACCTACAGCATCTGCTCCGCCCCGGGCCGCCTGCCGCTCGAGATCGGCGTGCGCATCCAGCCGGGCGGGGCGTTCTCGGGCTTCGCTGCGGAGACGCTCGCGGCCGGCGACACGCTGGCCGTCATGCCGCCGTTCGGCCAGTTCCACGCGTCGATCGATCCGGCGGCCGCGAAGACCTACCTCGCTTTCGCCGCCGGCAGCGGCATCACGCCGATCCTGTCGATCGTCCGCGCGACGCTCGAGCAGGAGCCTGCGAGCCGCGTCGTGCTGTTCTACGGCAACCGGCGGCAGCGCACGACGATGTTCATCGACGACCTGTACGCGCTGAAGAACCGCTTTCCCGAGCGCCTGCAGCTGTACTTCCTGTTCAGCCGCGAGGAACAGGAGTTTCCCGTGTTCCACGGCCGGCTGGACGCGGACAAGGTGGCCGAGCTGCTCGAGCGCTTCTGCGCGGGGCTGGCCCCGGACGAAGCCTTCGTCTGCGGCCCGGACACGATGATCGAGACCGTGCAGGGCGCGCTCGCCGCGGCCGGCCTGCCCGGGGACGCGATCCACGTCGAGCGCTTCGGCGCGCCGCGCAGGTCCGCGCAACCGCCCGTCGCGGCCGGAGAGGCGAGCGGCGACGCCGACATCACCGTAATCATGGACGGGCACCGCCGGCACTTCGCGATGCCGCACGCCGGTGACAGCATCGTCGATGCCGCGGCGCAGCACGGGATCGAGCTGCCGTATTCCTGCAAGGGCGGCGTCTGCGCGACCTGCCGCACGAAAGTCGTCGCGGGCGAGGTGCGGATGGACACGAATTACGGGCTCGAACCCTGGGAGGTCGAGGCGGGCTTCGTGCTGGCCTGCCAGTCGCACCCGGTGAGCGACGCCGTGACGCTGGACTATGACGAGGCCTGAGCCCTTGATCCGTAAAGCAAAGGCCGCCGCGGTTCGGTAAGATACGCGACCCTGAGACCGCCACGGGCGGGCCATGCACCCTGCGGAACAGCGAATGAGCGACACCGACCTGCCGGCCGACGGCGCGCCGCCCGGCCGCAAGACGAGCTACGACTACGACGAACTGATCGCCTGCGGTCGCGGCGAGCTGTTCGGCCCGGACGCGGGGCGCCTGCCGCTGCCCGACATGCTGATGACCGACCGGATCACGAAGATCCGCAACGACGGCGGCGCGCACGGCAAGGGCGAGATCGTGGCCGAGCTCGATATCCGCCCCGACCTGTGGTTCTTCCAGTGCCACTTCCAGGACGACCCGGTCATGCCGGGCTGCCTCGGGCTGGACGCGCTGTGGCAGCTCGTCGGATTTTTCCTGGTCTGGTCCGGCCACCCGGGCAAGGGCCGCGCACTCGGCTGCGGCAAGGTGAAATTCAGCGGGCAGGTCTTGCCCCGTGCGAAGAAAGTCACTTACCGTGTCGACATCAAGCGCCTGATCACGCGCAAGCTCGTGCTGGCGATCGCCGACGGCAGCGTCGACGTCGACGGCCGGGAAATCTACGTCGCCGAGGACCTGCGCGTCGGGCTGTTCACCTCCACCGACGATTTCTGAAGGACAGGCAATGCGGCGAGTCGTCATTACCGGAATGGGCGTCGTTTCCTGCCTGGGCAACGACCGGGCGGCCGTGCTCGAGTCACTGAAAAAGGGCCGGTCGGGTATTCGCCACAACGAGGGTTTCGCCGAGGCCGGGCTGCGCAGCCAGGTCAGCGGCAGCGTCGACATCGACATCGGCGAGCACATCGACCGCAAGGTACGACGCTTCATGGGCGACGCGGCGGCCTATTCCTACATCGCGATGCGCCAGGCGATCGACGACGCGGACCTCGGCGACGACCAGGTCTCGAACGAGCGCACGGGGCTGATCGTCGGCTCCGGCGGCGCCTCGACGCAGAACGTCGTGCTGGCCGCGGACACGCTGCGCAACAAGGGCGTGAAGCGCATCGGGCCGTACATGGTGCCGCGCACGATGAGCAGCACGGTGTCCGCCTGCCTCGCGACGCCGTACCGCATCAAGGGCGTCAACTACTCGATCACGTCGGCCTGCGCGACCAGCCTGCACTGCATCGGCGCCGCGATGGAGCAGATCCAGCTCGGCAAGCAGGACATCGTGTTCGCCGGGGGCGGCGAGGAGGAGGACGCGACGCTGGCGGCCCTGTTCGACGCGATGGGCGCGCTGTCGACGAAGTACAACGACGCGCCGGCCACCGCGTCGCGACCTTACGACACGAACCGCGACGGATTCGTCATCGCCGCGGGCGCGGGCGTCGTCGTGGTCGAGGCGCTGGAGCACGCCGAGGCGCGCGGTGCGAAGATCTACGCGGAAATCGTCGGCTACGGCGCGAACTCCGACGGCTACGACATGGTCGCGCCGTCCGGCGAGGGCGCCGTGCGTTGCATGCGCATGGCCAGCAGCCAGCTCGACGCGCCGGTCGACTACGTCAACACGCACGGCACCAGCACGCCGGTCGGGGACACGACCGAGCTCAACGCGCTGCGCGAGGTGTTCGGCGACGCCGTGCCGCGTTTTTCGTCGTCGAAGTCGATGTGCGGCCATTCGCTGGGTGCGACCGGCGTGCAGGAGACGATCCACTGCCTGCTGATGCTGGAACACGACTTCATCGCGCCGTCGATCAACGTCGACGAGCCGGACGAAGCGCTCGGCGACCTGCCGCTCGTGACCTCGACGGTGGAAAACGCCGGCATCCGGACCGCGATGACCAACAGCTTCGGTTTCGGCGGCACCAACGGCTCGCTGGTGCTGCGGCGCTTCTGAGTCCACGCGGCCGCCCGGTCGCCAGTACCCACGGGAATTCATGGAAACGATCAGCGAACATGCGTGCTTCGGCGGCACGGTCGGCTTCTACCGCCACCCGTCCGCGGTCAATCACTGCGACATGCGCTTCTCGGTCTTCGTGCCGCCGCAGGCGCGCATGGGTCCGGTGCCGGTGCTGACCTTCCTGTCCGGTCTGACCTGCACCGAAGAGACGTTCATGATCAAGAGCGGCGCGCAGCGGCTCGCCGCGCAGTACGGCCTGATGCTGGTCACGCCGGACACGAGCCCGCGCGGCGACGACGTGCCCGACGATCCGCAGGAGGCCTACGACTTCGGTCTCGGCGCCGGCTTCTACCTGAACGCGACCCAGCCGCCGTGGGACCGTCACTACCACATGTACGACTACGTGACGTCCGAGCTGCCGGAACTGCTGTTCGCGAACTTCCCGGGCGACCGTGAGCGCCAGGGCATTTTCGGCCACTCGATGGGCGGGCACGGCGCGCTGACGATCGGCCTGCGCAACCCGCAGACCTACCGCTCGATCACCGCCTTCGCCCCGATCTGCAGCACCCTGAACTGCCCGTGGGGCCACAAGGCACTCGGCCACTACCTCGGCGAGGACCGCGACGGCTGGCGCGACTACGACGCCGTCGAGGTCGTCAAGTCGCTGCGCGAGCTGCCGGCGAGCCGGCTGCTGATCGACCAGGGCCTCGCCGACCAGTTTCTCGAAGAGCAGCTGAATCCGGACCTGTTCGAGGCGGCCTGCAAGGCACGCGGCATCGGTCTCGAACTCCGGCGCCACGAAGACTACGACCACGGCTACTATTTCATCTCGACCTTCATGGCCGACCACCTGCAGCACCACGCGCGCATCCTCGGCGGCTGAGCGCGACCCGTGGACGAGCTGGTCCTGCTGGCGCTGGCGATGCTCGCGACCGGCGCCGTCGGCGGCGTACTGGCGGGGCTGTTCGGCATCGGCGGCGGCATCGTCATCGTGCCGGCGCTCGACACGGCGCTGGCGTTCGTCGGCACCGACCCGGCGATCCGCATGCACGTCGCGGTCGCGACCTCGCTCGCGACGATCGTGCCGACCTCGATCTCGTCCGCGCGCGCGCATCACCGGCGCGGCGCGGACGATCTGGAACTGGTCCGGCGCTGGGCGTTCTTCGTCCTGGCCGGCGCCCTGGCCGGCGCCTGGTTCGCGTCGCGCGTGCACAGCGACGTGCTGTCCGGCGTGTTCGCGGTCGTGGCTTTCCTGATCGGCGTCAAGCTGCTGCTGCCGCTCGACGACAAGCGCCTGGCGGACGACGTGCCGCGCGGCGCGGCCATCGTGACGGTGCCGTTCGCGATCGGCGGCATCTCGAGCGTCATGGGCATCGGCGGCGGCACGCTGTCGGTCGCCGCGCTGACGCTGATGAACCAGCCGATCCACCGTGCCGTCGGAACGGCGGCGCTGTTCGGGCTGGTCATCAGCCTGCCCGGGACGCTCGGTTTCGTCGCGACCGGCTGGGGCGACCCGCGGCTGCCGCCGGGCAGCGCCGGTTTCGTCAACCTGCTCGGCTTCGCGCTGATCGCGCCCGTGACCTGGCTGACCGCGCCGGCCGGCGCGGCGCTCGCGCACCGGCTGTCGCGCCGCCAGCTCACGGTGGCCTTCGGGCTGTTCCTGTTCCTCGTCTCGCTGCGCATGCTGCAGCGCGCGTTCGGCAGCTAGCACGGTGCCCGCGCGCAGGCCGGCGCGCCTGCCGGCGGCGGAGTTGCCTGTCGCCCGGGCGGGCCGCGTGCCCGGCAGCGGTCTGGCCGGCGCCCCGCAGTGCAAGCCGGCCCGCGCGCTGGCAAGCTAGGTAGATTCCCGTATGGTGCACCGCGTGCCGGAGTCGTTTTCATGATCCATTTCCCGGCGCGGACACGGACGAGCTGCGACCCATGAGACTTTCCAGCAGGGCAGCGGAAGAGCTGTTGACCTCGGCCAGCGACGCGATGCTGGTCGTGGCCGACAACGGCCGCATCCTGTTCGCGAACGCGCAGGCCGAGCAGCTGTTCGGCTATTCCCGCGAAGAACTGCTCGGGCAGCCGGTCGAGATGCTGATGCCGGAGTCCGTGCGCGGTAAGCACGAGCGGTATCGCGAGCACTACAAGGGCGCGCCGCACGCGCGCCCGCTGGTTTCCGGGCTGAATCTCGAGGCGCGCCGCAAGAACGGCGAGACTTTCAGCGCCGAAATCTCGCTGACGCCGTTCGAGGAGTCGGGCGAACTGCTGGTCGCGAGCACGATCCGCGACCTCAGCACCGGCCACGCTTCCGAGGCCTACTTCCGGCAGCTGCTCAAGGCGGCGCCGGACGCGATGATTATCGTCGACGAGAACGGGCGCATCGCGATCGCGAACGACCAGGCCGAGCGCATGTTCGGCTACTCGCGCGAGCGCTTGCTCGGTCGGCCCATCGAGGCATTGCTGCCCGAGGAGATCCGCCACCGGCACCGCGATCACCGGCAACAATACGTCGACGACCCGGTGCTGCGGCCGATGGGCACCGGCATGGACCTGCGCGCGCGGCGCGCGGACGGCAGCGAGTTCCCGGTCGAGATCAGCCTGAGCCCGGTGCGCACCGCGGGCGGCAGCTTCGTGTCGAGCGTCATCCGCGACGTCAGCGAGCGCAAGCGCATGGAGGCGGAGCTGATCGAGGCGCGGCAGGCTGCGGAGCGCGCGCACAAGGCCAACACGGCCTTCCTGGCCGCGGCCAGCCACGACCTGCGCCAGCCCGTGCAGGCGCTGTCGCTGCTGAACGGCGCGCTGCGCCGGACCGTGAAGGACGAACTGGCGCAGGAGATGGTCGAGAGCCAGCAGAACTCGCTCGACGCGATGACGAACCTGCTGAACTCGCTGCTCGACATCAGCCGGCTCGATGCCGGCGCGGTCACGCCGGAATTCGAGGTGTTCCCGGTGCGGCGGCTCGTCGACCGGCTGTCGGCCGAGTTCGCCCGGCAGGCGCGTCAGAAGGAACTCGCCTTCGTGTCCGAGCCGAACGGCACGCTGATCCGTAGCGACCCGAACCTGCTGGCCGAGATCATCCAGAACCTGGTCTCGAACGCGATCCGCTACACGGAGCGCGGCCAGGTGTCGCTGACGCTCGAGCGCGTGAACGGCAGGCTGTCGATCGACGTGCGCGACACCGGCATCGGCATCGAGGGGCACCAGCTCGACGAGATCTTTCGCGAGTTCCACCAGCTCGGCAACCACGGCGGCAACAACGAGGGCTTCGGCCTCGGGCTCGCGATCGTGCGCCGGCTGGCCGACCTGCTCGGCCACGAGATCGTCGTGACGTCCGAGCCCGGCAAGGGTTCGTGTTTCTCCGTCATCGTTCCGGTCGTCGCCGAGCACGCCGGCGAGGCAGTGACGGACAAGGAAACGCCCACCGGCAGTCACCCGGCGCTCGGTGGCACGGTGTTGCTGGTCGAGGACGACCCGGCCGTGATGCAGGCCTGGTCGCTGCTGCTGCGCGCCGAAGGCTACGAGATCGTGACGGCGCGCTCGGCCGCCGAAGCCGCGGCCGCGGGCGAGAAACTCGGGCGGGCCCCCGACCTGATCGTCTCCGACTATCACCTGCTCGACGATTCGAACGGGATCGAGGCCGTCGAGGCCCTGCGCGCGCGCTTCGCGCACGACATCCCTGCGTTCATCGTAAGCGGCGACACCTCGAAGGTCGTCGACGACGCGCGCCGGCTCGGCAACAGCCTGCTGATGAGCAAGCCGGTACACACCGACAACCTGCTGGCACAGGCGCAGGAAGCAATCCGCAAGGGGCGGGTTCCGAACGCCTGAGATCGCGCGCAACGCGATAGGTGAAGCTACGTATGGTCCGGGGCGGCGGCTCTGGCACTGTGGTGCGATCGCCCACAGTTCCGCAAGGGATTTGCCATGCTGCTTCCGCGATCGCTGAAGCGCGTTACCGGATTGCTCCGGGGCGCGTTACCGCTGCTCGCCCTGTTCGCTCCGCCGCTGTCCGCGGCGACGCCGGATGCCGTGCCCGCCGACGAGACGCTCGACGAGACGATCGACGAGATCGTCGTCGTGGCCGACCGGCAGCCGCGGCCACGGCGCGAGATCGCGGCCCGGGTCACGGTGATCACGAACGAAGACCTGGACGCACTGCTGGCGCTGACGGCCGACGACGCTTTTCGCTACACGCCCGGCATCGACGCGGAAAACGCCGGCACCCGTTTCGGCAGCGAGGGCCTGAACATCCGTGGCATCGGCGGCGACCGCGTCACCGTGCTGGTCGACGGCGTGCCGCTGTCCGACCAGTTCGACGTCGGCAGCTTCTCGAACGCGACGCGCGACTTCCTCGACACCGGCCTGGTGCAGCGCATCGAGGTCCTGCACGGGCCGGCGTCGGCGCTCTACGGCAGCGCGGCGATCGGCGGCGTCGTCGCGGCCACGACCCCGGATCCGGGCGATCTCGTGGGCGGCAACGGGAGCGGCGGACGCCTGCGCGGCGCCTGGCGCGACGCGGACGCGGCGCTGCAGGCAACGCTGCTCGCGGGGCTCGGCGACAGCGATCGCGGGCTGCTGTTCGGCGTATCGCGCCGTGACGGCCACGAACTGCCGCCGGCAGGCGCCGGGGCCGTGCTCGATTTCCGCGACAGCGAGCGGCACAGCGCGCTGCTGAAGGGCGCGACCGACCTGCGCGGCGGCGACCGTCTGGTCGCCAGCCTGCTCTACCAGGACGCGCGCACCCGCTCGGACCTGCGCTCGATGCTGGGCAGCGGTCGCTACCGCTCGACCACCGCGCTGCTCGGCGACGACGACTACGTGCTGCGCCTGCTCGGCGTGGCCTGGGAGTTCGGCGCGCCGGGCGAGTTCGTCGAGGACGGCGTGCTGCGCGTCTACCGCCAGCAGTCGCTGACCCGCCAGCGCACGCAGGACGTGCGCGGCGCGGCGGCGCGCCCGGTGGCGATCGACCGCTACTTCGAATTCGAGCAGGAGATCGACGGCGTCGAGCTGAACCTCGGTCGCAGTCTCGCGATCGGCGACAGCGAGCACCGGCTCGGGCTCGGGCTGGAGTTCCGCGAGCGTCGCACGGAGGAGATGCGCGACGGCACCGAGACCGGCCTCGAGGACGGCGCCAGCACGAGCGTCATCCTCGGCGAGGCCTTCCCGCTGCGCGATTTCCCGCGCAGCCGCTCGCGCGAGTGGGGCCTGTACCTGCAGGACGTCGTCGACGCGGGCCCGCTGACGATCACCGCCGCCGTGCGCGCGGACCGCTACTCGCTGGCGCCGCTGGCTGACCCGATGTACGCGGACAACTATCCGTTCGCGGAGCCGGTCGGCATCACGGATGCGGACCTGTCGCCGAAGCTCGGCGTGACCTGGCGTGCCAGCGATGCCGTGGACCTGTACCTGCAATACACGCACGGCTTCCGCGCGCCGCCGTACGAGGACGCGAACATCGGCCTCGAGATCCCGTTCTTCAATTACCGCGCGGTGCCGAATCCCGACCTTCGCTCGGAACGCTCCGACAGCCTCGAAGCCGGCCTGCGCTGGCACGGCGACGCGCTCGAGTTCGAGCTCGGCGCGTTCCGCAGCGACTACGACGATTTCATCGCCTCGCGCGTCAACATCGGCACCGACGAGGTCAGCGGCCGCACGCTGTTCCAGGCGCAGAACATCGAGCGCGCCGTGATCAGCGGCGTCGAGGCAGGCTGGACCTGGCAGCCCGCCGAGTCGCTGCGTATCGACGGCTCTTTGTACCGCGCGCGCGGCGAGAATCGCGACAGCGGTGCGCCGCTCGACAGCGTCGGTCCGGGCCGGCTGACCGCCGGGCTGCACTGGTCACCCGGCGACGGCCGCCGCAGCGCCGCGCTGCGCGTCACGGCCGTCGAGGCCTGGGACGACCGCGACAGTGCGGCCGGCCCCGTGTTCGAACCGCCGGGCCACGCGCTGCTCGACCTGTACCTGGTGCAGCGAGTCGGCGAGCGGCTCGTGCTGCGCGCGGCGTTGATGAACGCGACCGACCGCGTCGCCTGGCACTGGTCGTCCGTGCGCGGCCTGGCCGCCGACGACCTCCTGATTCCGTGGCTGGCCGGTCCCGGCCGCCACCTGACCCTCGGATTCAACCTGGCCTGGTAACGGGCGGAGAAGAGCATGAAAAACAGCAGACAGATCCGCAGCGGCGCGATGCTCGCGCTGGCAGTGGCGCTGGGCTTCGGCAGCGCGGCGTCGCAGGCGCAGAGCGACACGGCCGTGCACGATGCGGAAGTGCGGCAGGGCGCCGAGTGGGAGGCCCTGCTCGCGCATGGCGAATCCGTGTACCTCGGCAACTGCGCGGCCTGCCACCAGCCGAACGGCAAGGGGCTGCCGGGCGCTTTCCCGCCGCTCGCGGACTCCGACTACCTGGACGGCGACCGCAAGCAGGTGCTGGCGGCGGCGCTGTTCGGGCTGTCCGGGCCGATCACGGTGAACGGGCAGCAATACAACGGCGTCATGCCGAGCATGGGCTACCTGAGCGACGGGGATCTCGCGGCGGCCCTGAGCTACGTGCTGAACGCCTGGGGCAACGACTACCCCGCCGTCAGCGAGGCGGAGGTCGCTGCGCTGCGCGCCGAGCTCGGCCAGCAGGACCGGGCCGCCGGCGAACGGCACACCGGCACGACCGAGGGTGAAATGCGCTACCAGGGCACGCCGTCGCCGATCCCGGCGGAGGAGACCCGCGCCGTCATGTCGACGGAAGGCGCCGTGCTCAGCGAGGACGAGTACCAGGCCGCGACGCAGATCTACTTCGAGCGCTGCGCCGGCTGCCACGGCGTGCTGCGCAAGGGCGCGACCGGCAAGCCGCTGACCCCGGACATCACGACGCAGAAGGGCACCGACTACCTGAAGGCGCTGATCACCTACGGTTCCCCGGCGGGCATGCCCAACTGGGGCAGTTCGGGTGAACTGACGGCCGCGCAGATCGACATCCTCGCCCGCTTCCTGCAGCAGGAACCCCCGGAGCCGCCGGAATTCGGTATGCAGGAAATGCGCGACTCGTGGAAGCTGATGGTGGCGCCGGAGAACCGCCCGCAGCGGCCGCAGCACGATCGCGACATCGAGAACTTCTTCGCCGTCACGCTGCGCGACGCAGGCCAGGTCGCGATCATCGACGGCGACACGAAGGAGATCGTCAGCATCCTGCCGACCGGCTACGCGGTGCACATTTCCCGGCCGAGCGCGTCGGGCCGCTACGTGTTCACGATCGGCCGTGACGCCAAGGTCGACATGATCGACCTGTGGATGGACCCGCCGGCGATCGTCGCCGAGATCAAGGTCGGGCTCGAGGCCCGCTCGGTCGAGACGTCGAAGTACCACGGCTACGAGGACCGCTACGCGATCGCCGGCTCCTACTGGCCGCCGCAGTACACGATCATGCACGGCGACACGCTGGAGCCGCTCAAGATCGTCTCGACGCGCGGCATGACCGTGGATACGCAGGAATACCACCCCGAGCCGCGCGTGGCCGCGATCGTCGCCTCGCACGAGAACCCGGAGTTCATCGTCAACGTGAAGGAGACCGGGCACATCCTGCTGGTCAACTACGAGAACATCGAAGCGCTGAGCGTCACGGACATCGAGGCCGCGCGCTTCCTGCACGACGGCGGCTGGGACCGCAGCAAGCGTTACTTCCTGACTGCCGCGAACCAGTCCGACAAGATCGCCGTCGTCGATTCGCGCGACCGCGAACTCGAGGCGCTCGTCGACGTCGAGAAGATCCCGCACCCGGGCCGCGGGGCGAACCTCGACGACCCGGTGTACGGCCCGGTCTGGGTGACGAGCGCGCTCGGCAACGCAAACGTCACGTTCCTCGGCACCGACCCGGAGAACCACCCGCAGCACGCCTGGAAGACCGTGCGCGTGCTCGACGGCATGGGCGGCGGCTCGTTGTTCGTCAAGTCGCATCCGAACTCGCGCAACCTGTGGGTCGACGCGCCGCTGAACCCGGACGAAAGCATCTCGCAAAGCGTCGCCGTGTTCGACATAGACGATCTCGATGCCGGCTTCACGGTGCTGCCGATCGCCGAGTGGGCCGAGCTCGGGCCGGGACCGAAGCGCGTCGTGCAGCCCGAGTACAACAAGGCCGGCGACGAGGTCTGGTTCTCGGTCTGGAGCGGCCAGCAGGAGGAGTCGGCGCTGGTCGTCGTCGACGACCGGACGCGTACGCTGAAGCACGTCATCAAGGGACCGCAGATCGTTACGCCGACCGGCAAGTTCAACATCTACAACACGGTGAACGATGTGTACTGAGCGGCTCCTCGCCGTGCTCGCGGGCCTGCTGCTCGCGGGCACGGCGCCAGCGCAGGCGCCCGCAACGCCCCCGCAGTCGTTCGCGGAGGCGGTCGCTGCCGGCCGCACGGCGCTCGACCTGCGCTGGCGTGCCGAGTTCGTCGACCAGGACGGCATCGGCGAGGACGCGGAGGCGTCGACGCTCCGGCTGCGGCTCAACCACGCCACCGCGGCGTACCGCGACTTCGGCGCGTTCGTCGAGTTCGACTACGTCGCCGAGCTGCTGCTCGACGAGTTCAACAGCGGCGGCGGCACGAGCCCGGACCGGACGCAGTACCCGGTCGTAGCGGACCCGCACGGCGGCGACCTGAACCAGCTCTACGTCGACTACACGGGCCTCGCCGCCACGCGGCTGCGCATCGGCCGGCAGCGCATCCTGCTCGACAACCAGCGCTTCGTCGGCGGCGTCGGCTGGCGCCAGAACGAGCAGACCTACGACGGGCTGAGTGTGCGCTACGACGGCCGTGCCGGCGCGGTGCTCGACTACGCCTGGATCGGCCGGGTCAACCGCATCTTCGGCGACCGCTCGCCGCAGGGCCGCGACGACTCGAACACGCAGCTGCTCAACGCGCGCTTCGAGATCGCGGACGGCTGGACGCTCGGCGCCTACGGCTACCGGATCGACGACCGCGACGTCCCGGCGTTCTCGACGGCCACGGTCGGCGCCCGGCTCGGCGGCTCCCTGCCGCTCGGCGGGCGGCGGCTGGGCGTGCAGGTCGAAGGCGCGCGCCAGTCGGACGCGGCGAATGCGCCGGTCGACTTCAACGCCGGCTACTTCCGGCTGGACCTGTCGCTGCCGGTCGGCGAGCGGCTTACGCTGGCGGCGGGCTACGAGGTGCTCGGCGGCGATGCCGACACGCCCGGGCAGGCCTTCCGCACGCCGCTCGCGACGCTGCACGCGTTCCAGGGCTGGGCCGACCAGTTCCTCGCGACGCCGGACGCGGGCGTCGAGGACCTGTTCCTGTCCGTCACCGCGAAGCCCGGGGCATGGACGCTGGCGGCGACCTGGCACGACTTCGGCGCCGCCGACGGCGGCGCGGACTGGGGCGGCGAGCTCGACCTGTCGGCCGCGCGCAGGCTGGGCGATCGCTACGGCCTGCTGCTCAAGGCCGCGCTGTTCGACGCCGACAGCCCGGCCTTCGCCGACGTCGGCAAGGCCTGGCTGATGCTGACCGCCGGCTGGTAGCGGCACCGGCGGCCGGCCAGCGACGCACGCGGTATCCCGCCCGGCGCAACGGCGCCGCGCAAAAAAAACCCGGGAGCCAGGGAGCGCCCGGGTCGCAGCGCGGCCTCTTGCCGCCGGCCGTCGTTCAGGCGGCCCGTTCTTTTTCGTGCAGGATGTCGTCGGGCGTCTCGAACCAGTCGGGCTTGACGATCAGCAGGTCGCAGGGCAGGTGGTCGAGCGTGCGCTCCGCGGTCGCGCCGACGAACAGCCGCTTCAGGCGGTTGCGCGCAACGGCGCCCATGACGACGACGCCCGCGTCGATCTGCGTCGCCAGCGCCGGCAGTTCCTCGTGCGTGCGACCCGAGACCAGGTCGGCATGATCCTCGGCGATGCCGTGAAAGTTGATGATTTCGCGGAAGCGCTTGCCGTGCTGTTCGCGCATCTGCTCCTCGATCTCGTCCATCGGCAGCGACACCGGCAGGTAGGCATTGGCCGAGGCCGTCGCCACCGCGACCCGCGGGTCGTAGGCGTGGAAGGCCCGGACATCGCCGCCGCAGCCCGCGGCGAGCGACTTCGCCAGCATGACGATCTCGTCGTCCAGCGCGGCCGGCTTGTCGTGCTCGTTCATCGGGTCGATCGCGGCAATGAACACGGGTTTTTCCGGCATGGCACGCGGCTTGACCAGCCAGAGCGGCGCGGCGACGGTGCGGATCAGCTGCCAGTCCGTGTTGCTGAGCAGCACGCGGGCCGCCGCCGAGTGGTAGTGGGTGTCCTTGACGACCAGGTCGGCTTTCGCCGCGGCCGCGTGCCGGACGATGCCCTCGTGCAGCGGGTGATCCCAGGTTGCCGCCGTGCGGACCTTGAGCCCCCGCTCGCGCAGCGGCGCGGCCAGCTTCTCGAGCCGGGCACGGAAGCTCTCGATCATCTCGTTGCGGGCTTTCACCAGGGAGCGCGAGTCGAAGAAGCGGTCACCGGCCAGGTACTCGTTGTAATAGCAGATGAACAGCTCGAGCTCGGCGCCGGAGAATTCGGCGATCCAGGCGGCGCGCTCGAGCGCGTGCTGTTGCTCCGTGGTCGGGTCGATGACGCACAGGACCCGGTTCAGGTTTTTCATGGCGATACCCTGCGTTTGACTGGTCTGTCGGGACTCCCGCAGCGGGAGGCTGTCATCAGGGTAAGCAAGGCCCGGTCACGCCGGTATACGGCATCCTGCCTAAGGGCCCGTGGTTTGTACGTATAGGCCACGCGCGCGCGAACAGGCTGTAATCGGGCGCCATCGAACGCCCGGGAGACAGCATGCCGTCGACAGCTTCAGAAGCAGCCCAGCTCAGGGACCGGCTGGGCGAGCGCCGCCGGGAACTGGAGCAGCTGCTCGACCGGGTGCGCGACAACATCGCGCGCGGGCTCGACCCGGACGCGCGCGAGCGCGCCAAGGAGCTCGAGGACGCGGACGTCGTCGACACGCTCGGCAACGAGGCGGTCGGCGAGCTTATGCTGATCCGCGCGACGCTGGCCCGGCTCGACAGCGGCCGCTACGGGACCTGCGAGCATTGCGAGTCCGGGATCGACACCGCGCGACTGTCGGCCTATCCCTACGCGTCGCTGTGCATCGAGTGCGCGCGGGACGAAGAGCGCGTGCAGCGCCGGGCCTGAGCGGCGCGGGCCCTCAGACGGCCATGTGCATGCGCACCAGTTCCGCCAGCGAGCGGGCCTCCATCTTCTCCATGACGCGCGCGCGGTGAATCTCGACCGTGCGCTGGCTGACCCCGAGTTCGTGCGCGATGACCTTGTTGGCCTTGCCGGTGACGACGAGGTCCAGCACCTCGCGCTCGCGGCCGGTCAGCCGCTGCAGGCGGCCGCGGATGTCCTGCAGCTCCGCGGCCTCCGCACGCCGTTCCTCGTCGGATTTCATCGCTTTCGCGATACGGTCCAGCAGGTCCTGGTCGCGGAACGGCTTCTCGATGAAGTCGAATGCGCCCTTCTGGATCGCCTCGACCGCCATCGGCACGTCGCCGAAGCCGGTGATGAAAATAATCGGCAGCAGGCTGCCGCGCTCGGCCAGCCGGTCCTGCAGTTCGAGGCCGCCGAGGCCCGGCATGCGGATGTCGAGCACGAGGCAGCCGGTCAGGCCGCCTTCGAATTGCTCGAGAAACTCGGCCCCCGAGGCGAAAATACGGTGCGGGAGGTCCACGGATCTCAGCAGCAGCTCCATCGCGTGACGGATGGAATGGTCGTCGTCAACGACGTACACGGTCGGTATGCTGCGTTTGTCGGGAGTCACGCGATGAGCTCGGTTCTACTGTCAGCAATGCGCCGGATGGCAGGCATTCTTGCCGGACGCGCGACCCGACGCAAGCATGCGGTCGCCGCGACTGCCGGCGGAGACGCCGCGGAGCCGCGCGCGTGAGCGCGCCGCCCGGGGTTCCGCCCGACCGCGAGACGCTGCCTTTCGTCGCGCCGTGTCGCAAGCTGCCGCCGCTTGCGGCCTTCGGCTGGCTGCGCGAGGGCCTGCGCGACTTCCGGCGGGCGCCGCGCCAGAGCCTCGTCTACGGCGGCTTCATGGCCGCCGTGATGGCGGGCGTCTCGGTTGCCGCGTGGCTGTACGGCAGCGTCTGGCTCATGCTCGCAATGCTCGGCGGCTTCGTGTTCCTCGCGCCGCTGACCTGCATCGGGCTGTACGCGATCAGCGCGCAGCTCGAGCGCGGCCAGCCGCCGTCGCTGCGCCGCAGCCTGCGCGCCGCCCTGCGCCGGCACCTCGGCAACGAGCTCGTGTTCGCGATCGTCCTGCTCGTGATCTTCCTCGTCTGGGCACGCGCCGGGGCGATGGTCAGCGTGTTCTTCCCGACCGACGGCGAGCCGGAGCTCGTGGACCTGGCCACCTACCTCGGCGTCGGCAGCGTGGTCGGCGCGCTGTTCGCCGCCGTGACCTTCAGCGCGAGCGCTTTCTCGCTGCCGATGATCATGCACCGCGACGTCGACACCGTGACGGCCGTCGTGACCTCGGTGAACGCCGTCCTGCGCAACAAGCTGGCCATGGCGGTATGGCTCGCGCTGATCGTCATCGGGCTCCTGCTCGGCGCCGCCACGGCGTTCGTCGGCCTCGCGGTCATCCTGCCGGTCATCGGCTACGCGGCCTGGCACGGCTACCTGCGCACGATCGACGCCGCCGCGTTCCCGCGGCACCTCAAGGGCGTCACGAAAGACCCGCGCCCGCCCGACGCCGGGCCCCCGGCACCCGGGTAAGCCGCAGCGCCATCAGGGTATTCCCGTATGGGTCGGCCGCCCGGCCGCGCCTATCGTCGCGCCTGGCAAGAAGAATCCGCCGGCCGCCGCCGGGTACCACAGGGAAGACCGCATGCAATCCGCCACCGTCGCCAACGAGAGCTACAACGACACCGTCGTCCGCCAGTTCACGATCATGACGATCGCCTGGGGCGTCGTCGGCATGTTCGTCGGCCTCTACATCGCCGCCCAGCTGATCTGGCCCGGCCTGAGCTTCGACCTGCCGTACCTGACCTACAGCCGCCTGCGGCCGCTGCACACGAACGCGGTGATCTTCGCCTTCGGCGGCTGCGCGCTGTTCGCCACCGCCTACTACGTCGTGCAGCGCACCAGCCACGTCCGGCTCGCCTTCGGCAAGCTGGCCGCGTTCACGTTCTGGGGCTGGCAGGCCGTGATCGTGCTGGCTGCCGTGACGCTGCCGCTCGGCATCACGCAGAGCAAGGAATACGCGGAGCTCGAGTGGCCGATCGACCTGCTGATCGCCGTGGTCTGGGTCGCGTTCGCCGTGGTCTTCCTCGGCACGATCGCGCGCCGGCGCATCCGCCACATCTACGTCGCTAACTGGTTCTACGCGGCGTTCATCATCACGGTCGCCGTGCTGCACATCTTCAACAACCTGGCGATCCCGGTCACGCTGTGGAAGTCCTACCCGATCTACACCGGCGTCGTCGACGCGATGATGCAGTGGTGGTACGGGCACAACGCGGTGGGCTTCTTCCTGACCGCGGGCTTCCTCGGCATGATGTACTACTTCGTGCCGAAGCAGGCGGGCCGGCCCGTGTATTCCTACCGCCTGTCGGTCGTGCACTTCTGGGCGCTGATCGCGATCTACATGTGGGCGGGCCCGCACCACCTGCACTACACCTCGCTGCCGGACTGGGCGCAGTCGCTCGGCATGGTGTTCTCGCTGATCCTGCTGGCGCCGTCCTGGGGCGGCATGATCAACGGGATCATGACGTTGTCCGGCGCCTGGCACAAACTGCGCACCGACCCGATCCTGAAGTTCATGATCGTCGCGCTGTCGTTCTACGGCATGTCGACCTTCGAGGGGCCGATGATGTCGATCAAGACCGTCAACGCGCTCTCGCACTACACCGACTGGACGATCGGGCACGTGCACTCCGGCGCGCTGGGCTGGGTCGCGATGATGACGATCGGCTCGCTGTACTGCCTGATCCCGCGCCTGTTCAACAAGGACGCGATGTACTCGACGAAGCTGATCGACGTGCATTTCTGGACCTCGACGATCGGCGTAGTGCTGTACGCGGTCTCGATGTGGATCTCGGGCATCACCCAGGGCCTCATGTGGCGCGCCTTCAACGACGACGGCACGCTGACCTACTCGTTCATCGAGACCGTGAAGTTCACCTACCCGTACTACGGGCTGCGGCTGCTTGGCGGCCTCGTGTTCTTCAGCGGCATGCTGGTCATGGTCTGGAACGTCTGGAAGACGGTCGCGGACGTCCGGCCCGAGCCGGTCGCCGTTCCGCAGCCGGCGTAAGGAGAGCGCAGTGCAACACGAACGCATCGAAAAGAACGTCAGCGTCATGTCGATACTGATCGTCGCGGTCATCTCGATCGGCGGCCTGGTCGAGATCCTGCCGCTGATGGCATCAAGCGCCGCGAGCGAACCGCTCGAGGGCATCGAGCCGTACCCGGCGCTCGAGCTGGCCGGGCGCGACGTCTACATCCGCGAGGGCTGCTACGGCTGCCACTCGCAGCAGATCCGGCCCTTCCGCAGCGAGACCGAGCGCTACGGCCCGTACTCCGTCGCCGGCGAGTTCGTCTACGACCGGCCGTTCCAGTTCGGCTCGAAGCGCACCGGCCCGGACCTCGCCCGGGTCGGCGGCCGCTACAGCGACGAGTGGCACCGCATCCACCTGATCAAGCCGCAGGACCTCGTGCCGGACTCCAACATGCCGGCCTACCCGTGGCTGGCCGAGCGGGCCGTGGACGGCGAGCTGGTGGCGCGCAAGATGCGCGCGCTCCGGCGCCTCGGCGACCCGTACCCGGACGAGCAGATCGCCGGCGCCGCCGACGCGGTCGCGGGTGCGAGCGAGATGGACGCGCTGATCGCCTACCTGCAGTACCTGGGCACGGCGCGCCAGGCGCGCTGACGGAGAGGCCGCATGGACATCGGAACCCTGCGCGGCGTGCTGACCGCGATCCTGCTGGTGCTGTTCCTCGGCATCGTGTTCTGGGCCTGGAGCCGCAAGCGCGGGAGCGAGTTCGAACAGGCGGCGCAGCTGCCGCTCGACGACGACGACCAGCCACGGGCCGCTGCCGCGGACGCCGGGCGCGACAACGACGGAGAAGGGAAACAATGAGCAGCGCATGGAACTGGTTCGTCGCGATCGGCACGATCGCGAGCATGCTGGCCTGCTTCTGGCTGATCGTCTGGACCAACCGGCAGCGCGCGAGCGACGAGGAGATCGCCGAGGCCGAGGGCCACGTCTGGGACGAGGACGTCCGCGAACTGAACAATCCGCTGCCGATGTGGTGGCTCTGGCTGTTCGTCCTGACGCTGGTCTGGGGCGGGCTGTATTTCCTGCTGTACCCGTCGCTCACGGTCTACGACGGCGCGCTCGGCTGGTCGCAGGAGGAGCAGTACCGCGAACAGGTGGCCGCCGCCGAGGAACGCTACGGCCCGCTGTTCGCCCGCTACGGCTCGACGCCGGTCGTCGAGCTGGCCGCCAACGACGAGGCGATGCAGACCGGCGCGAGCCTGTATGCCAATTACTGCTCGCAGTGCCACGGCGCGAACGCGCTCGGCGCGCCCGGTTTCCCGAACCTGACCGACGACGTCTGGAACTGGGGCGGCACGCCGGAGGCAATCGAGCACACGCTGGTCAACGGCCGCTCCGGCATCATGCCGGCGCTGGGCGCGGCGCTCGGCGGCGACGAGGGCGTGGCACAGATGGTCGAGTACGTGCGCGGCATGGCTGACGGCCAGGACACGGACTCGCCCGCGCACGCGCGCTACATGACCCTGTGCATCGCCTGCCACGGCCCGACCGGCGGCGGCATGGCCATGCTCGGCGCGCCGGCGCTGAACGACGACGTATGGCTCTACGGCAGCAGCCCGGAGGCGGTGCGGAAAAGCCTCGTCGAGGGCCGCAACGGCGTAATGCCGGCGCATCTCGACCTGCTCGGCCGCGACCGCATCCGCATCCTCGCGGCCTGGGTCTACCGGCTGTCCGGTCGGCAGGACGACGATGCCCGCGCCGACTGACGACGCGCCGCACGACTGGGACCGCGACACGCAGAAACTCGCGGTCTTGTCGTGGATCTCGTTCCTGGCGGCGGCGGGCTTCTCGGTGCTGCTGTTCGCGTTCCTCGATCCGCTCGTGATCGTGGACGCGCTGAACGTCGCCGCCATCGAGAGCCGCGAGGCCGGCTACGCGATCGGGTTCTTTTTCCTCTGGGCGAACGCCTGGATCGCGTGCTGGTACACGGTGCGCCTGATCCGCCGCAAGCGCCGCTGGCCGATGCGCTGGCACCCGGAGGACGACGAGGCGGGCGAATCCGATGGCCGCTGACAAGGGCAGGAGCTCCTTCGGCACCTACGAGTACGGCAAGCTCTACCGCAGCGAGGAGAAAATACATCCGCGCGAGGTGAAGGGCCGCTTCGCGACGCTGAGGCGCACCGCCGTGATCGTGCTGCTGGGCCTCTATTACGCGGTTCCCTGGCTCACCTGGGACGGGCGCCAGGCGGTGCTGTTCGACCTGCCGGCGCGCAAGTTCTACGTGTTCGGCCTGACGCTGTGGCCGCAGGACTTCATCTACCTTGCGCTGCTGTTGATCATCCTCGCAGTGAGCCTGTTCTTCTTCACCGCGCTGGCCGGCCGCCTGTGGTGCGGCTATGCCTGTCCGCAGACCGTGTGGACCGAGGCCTTCGTCTGGATCGAGCAGGCGATCGAGGGTAACCGCAACCAGCGCATCAAGCTCGATCGCGCCCCGTGGACCGCCGACAAGGTCGTCAAGAAGACCACGAAGCAGTTCCTGTGGATCCTGCTCGCGCTGTTCACCGGCTTCACGTTCGTCGGCTACTTCGTCGACGTGCGCCAGCTGGCACAGGACCTGCTGACATTCTCCGCGCACCCGTGGGCCGTGTTCTGGGTGCTGTTCTACGGCTTCGCCACCTACGGAAACGCCGGCTTCATGCGCGAGCAGGTGTGCAAGTACATGTGCCCGTACGCGCGCTTCCAGTCGTCGATGTTCGACCACGACACGCTGATCATCACCTACGACGAGGAGCGCGGCGAGCCGCGCGGCGCGCGCCGCCGCGGCACCGACCCAGCGGAAAAAGGTCTCGGCGACTGCATCGACTGCACGATGTGCGTGCAGGTCTGCCCGACCGGCATCGACATCCGCGAAGGCCTGCAGTACGAGTGCATCGCCTGCGCCGCGTGCATCGATGCCTGCGACAGCGTGATGGACCGCATGCAGTACCCGCGTGGCCTGATCCGCTACACGACCGAGAACGCGCTGCACCACCGGCGTTACCACCTGTGGCGGCCGCGCACGATCGTCTACAGCGTGATCCTGGCGGCACTGGCCAGCGCGTTCGTTGCCTCGCTGGTGCTGCGGCAGCCGGTGATCCTCGACGTGATCCGCGATCGCAACACGCTGTACCGCGACATCGGCCGGGCCGGCATCGAGAACAGCTACACGGTACGCATCGTCAACAAGCACAACGTCGATCACACCTACCGGCTGAGCGTCAGCGGTTTGCCGGGGCTCGAACTCGCGACGCCGGCCGAGGTCGCGGTCGCCGCGGAATCCGTTGCGACGGTGCCGGTGTCGGTCACCGCGCCGCACGAGTCCGCGGTCGGTGGCAACACGATCGAATTTCACCTCCGGAGCCTCGACGACCCGTCGGTCGGCGTGAGGGAAGAGAGCCGCTTCCGCGGCCCGGTAGAGCAGTGACGCGCGCTGCAATCACATGAGCGGGAATGACATGAACGACAACACGCAGGAAGACAATCGCTGGTACACGAACCAGTGGGTATGGCTGGTCATGGCAATTCCGGGCCTGACCGTGGCGGGCTGCATGCTGACCATCTGGCTCGCGATCAGCAACCCGGACACGCTCGTGCGCGACCCGGTGCTCGATCGCACGCCGGCCACGCGCACGCCGCGCGAGGCGCTGCCCTGACGTGGACGCCGGCTGCTTCCACTGCGGCGACCCGCTGCCGCCGGGCGACGACATCGTCGCCCGGGTCGGCGGCAAAGCAGAGCCAGTCTGCTGTCACGGCTGCCGCGCCGTTGCGGAATTCATCGACGCGAACGGGCTCGCGAGCTTCTACGCTCACCGCGACGCGCCGCCCGCCGATGTCGAGCTGCGCCCGGAGGCGTCGCCGGCCTACGCGGTTTTCGACGATCCGGCGCTGCTCGGGCGCTACGTGCGCGTGCGCGCGGGCAGCGCCGAGGCCGTGCTCGACATTGGCGGCATGTACTGCTCGGCCTGCGCCTGGCTGCTCGACCGCACGCTCGGAGGACTCGAGGCCGTGCGACGCGTCGACGTCAACCCGGCGACCCGGCGCGCGGTCGTGCACTGGGATATCGAGCGCCTGCCGTTCAGCGCGCTGCTCGGGGCGATCGCCCGGGCCGGTTTCCGGCCGCAGCCGGCCGGCTCGGCCGAGGCCGACGATGCCGCCGAGGCCGAGTACCGCGGCGCGCTGCGCCGGCTGATCGTCGCGGCGGCGGCCGGCATGCAGGTCATGATGTTCGCGATCGCTCTGTACGCCGGCGAGCACTTCGGCATCGACGGCGCGATCGAGCGCTTCCTGCGCACGATCAGCCTGCTGGTCTGCCTGCCGATCGTGTTCTACTCGGCGCGCCCGTTCTTCGCCGGCGCCTGGCGCGGACTCAAGGCCGGCGCTCCGGGCATGGACCTGCCCGTCGCGCTCGCGCTCGCGATCGCTTTCACCGCGTCCGTGCGCGCGGTCTGGCTCGACAGCGGGGCGATCTATTTCGACTCGGTGGCCATGTTCGTGCTGTTCCTCGGCGGCACGCGCTTCCTCGAGATGCGCGCGCGCCACCGCGCCGGCGACCAGTCGCTCGCGCTCGCGCGCCTGTTGCCGGACGTCTGCACGCGGATTGATGCCGACGGCGGCGCCGGGCTCGTGCCGGTCGTACGGCTCGCCGTCGGCGATCGCGTGCGCGTGCGGCCCGGCGACCTCGTGCCGGTCGACGGCGTCGTCGAGGAAGGCGGCCTCCGTGTCGACGAGGCGCACCTGACCGGCGAGTCCGAGCCGCTCTCGAGGCAGGCGGGCAGTACCGTGTTCGCCGGCAGCCGCAGCGTCGCGGGGCGCGCCGTCGTGCGTGTGACCCGGGTCGGCAACGACACGAGCGTCGCCGAGATCGGCCGGCTGCTCGAGCGGGCTAAGGCGGACCGGCCCGCCGTGGCCGTGTTCGCGGACCGGCTGGCCCGCCATTTCACGCTGGGCGTGCTGCTCGTCGCCACGCTGACCGGGGGCGCCTGGCTGCTCGTCGATCCGTCGCGCGCGATCGAGGTCGTGCTCGCAACGCTGGTCGTGACCTGTCCCTGCGCGCTCGCGCTCGCGACGCCGGCGGCGCTCGCCGCGGCCGGCAGCGCACTCGCGCGGCGCGGTTCGTTCCTCGTGCGCGCGAAGATCCTCGAGCGGCTGCGTCCCGGCGCCACCGTCGTGTTCGACAAGACCGGAACGCTGACCGCGGGCCGGCCGGCGGTCGTCGCGACGCGCCGCTTCTCGGCCGCGGGAGAGCTGTCCGACGACGAC
>ERZ869936.984-NODE-984-length-22690-cov-12.138193_pt1 | contig 22690 bp, 16 predicted proteins | sample MGYA00520876_ERZ869936 | MGnify/ENA primary metagenome ERZ869936 (study PRJEB32218, sample SAMN09650985) | biofilter metagenome | isolation source: enrty point of leading RO module | place: Saudi Arabia: Thuwal, RO plant located on Red Sea | collected 2016-02-17 ...
TGGCAGCATGGGACTATGTTCAAAACATTTTTGTTGAGGTAGAGAACGGAGACATCGCTTCTCTTGCAGAGGGAACACCCGTATACGCTCTTGGACTTAGTGGTAACAGGATCACAGTAGCTAAAGCCGAAGCGAATACTTCTAGCAAGATGCCTTGCATTGGTATTCTTTACCAAACGCTTGCTGTCGGAGCTCATGGGTACGCAGTAACCGCAGGCATTTACAAGAAGACTATTAGTGGTCTTTCTGGAGTGTCTGTTGGGGATACCATTTACGTAGGATCTAATGGCGGTGTAACTACGACCAAGCCGTCGCACCCAGACTTGATTCAGAACATCGGGGTTGTCCTGAAGACAAACGGCAGCAACATTCAGAAGATGAAGGTGTCTGCCATTGACAGGGTGAACGACGTACCGAACATCACTCAAGGCAAGTTCCTTATTGGTGGATCTTCATACGCTGAAGAGTCTGCTTACACTATGCCTACGTCTGACGGCTCGGCCAATCAATACTTGAAGACAGACGGCTCAGGGGCTGTGTCTTTCAATCAGATTGCCTACTCAGAGATCTCTGGAACACCAACACTTCCTGGGTCTGTCAATGGTCAGATCCTGGTTGGTGGTACAAGCGGGGTTACTCTTGGGACGATCACAGCTGGTGATGGTGTTACGGTAACTAATGGAGACGGGTCAATCACAATCTCGTCAGCTGTCTTAGATACCAACACAAACATCGGGAACACCAACCTCGATATCCCTGACAACACAACAAGAACTCTTGATCTGGGGTCGACATCGAACCTTAAAATCCGATCAGAAGGTAGCGCAAGAAACAGATTCCTGATTGAATCTGTCCATTCTGCTGGGTCAGATATGTTCGAGGTAAGTACCGATGGGTCAGCGAACAACTACACTACAGATGCATACGGTGCTCTTTCAGTAAGACCTGACCCTTCTTCATCTCAGACCAGAGAGTTTAGGTGGTACAATACAGCTGATTCTGCGTATGTATCTCTTAAGTCTGACGGAGCTATGCCGTCTAGCTATGACCTGCAGTGGCCAAGAACCGCACCTCCTGGAGACAATTACATACTTCAGGCTGACTCTAATGGTGATTTTGGTTGGCTTTCAACACCGTCCTCTGGTACAGACAATACCCTAAATGCTAACGTCACGGATGTCTTGAGCCTTTCTACTCAAGAGATCAATGCTGTTGATGCTACCGCAGACAAACTTGTATTCTGGGATGACTCAGCAAGCAAGCTGACTTATGCAAACCTCGGAACCAACCTTACGTTTACTGGGGCAACGCTTGACGCTACGGGCGGCGGAGGCATAAGCAACGTTGTTGAAGACACCACTCCTCAGCTTGGTGGCAACCTAGATACGAACAACAACAACATCAACTTTGGTGACTCTGATGAGGCTGTGTTTGGGGATGACAGCGATCTTAAAATTTACCATGCTGGTGGTGGTATAAACCACATTTACGGTGTGGGCAGCACCTACATTACAGGCGGAACTGACCTATACCTTCGCGGTGTCAATGGCGAAGAGGCCGTTACAATCAACGGAAACGGGTCTGTGGAGTTGTTCCATGATAACGTCAAAAAGGTTGAGACTAAGTCCACAGGGGTCGATGTCGAGGGGAGGGTAAGCGCAGACGCGATTGATATCGAATACAGCACGTCGCTTTCTGCCGCAGGCAACCACGCTGAAGGATCAAAGGTTAGCTACAACTTCGGAACAGCGACGTCTAGCATGACTAAAGGTGACGTCTACTACTTCAACGGAGGATGGGTTCAGACTAACGCTGGTGCTGTCTCTTCTGCTTCAGGTCTCCTCGCTGTGGCTACAGGTACCACAAGTACGAACGGCATGGTTCTTTCTGGAATTGTTAGGCTTCACGACAGCTCTGGACTTACTGGTGCGTCTCAAGGAGACGTCGTGTATCTAGACACAACTGCGGGTCATGTCACTAAAGATGCTCCTACTTCATCTGGAGACGTAGTAAGGATTGTCGGTTATGTGATTGATGTAACCAGCAAGACTATTTACTTCGACCCATCAGCCGATTGGATTGAGTTGTCATGAGTATAAACAAGCTATCAGGGATTAGCTGGACCAGCATCTCTAAAGTAGATGGAGTAACAGCTTCGGGGATCAGTAAGGTTGCTGGTGTGGACGTCCCAGTAGATTACTTTCTTGACACATACTCTAGCCCTGTCGCTGCTTACAGTCTTCGAAAGCTGTCTTCTTCGGCTACTACAGCCATCACGGTCGAGAACTCTTCTGGAACTACGTTGGACATTGGGTTTGACTCAAGCGGAAACCTTGACACTTCAGCGCTCACTACTCACTGCGGCAGTAACTACGGAAGGGTGTCTAAGTGGTGGGATCAAAGCGGAAACAATAGACACATGGAGCAGTCTACTGCTGCTTCAAGGCCATACATTGTTGACAACTCAGGAAACGTTCTGACAACCACTGACAATAGCATTACAGCCCTGAACTTCTACTTCCAGTCTACTGCAAGATGGCTAGAAGACACGTTCGTATCTAACAACGCCGACGAGATTCTCATCTCAGCAGTAGCTGAGTTTAAGTCTGTAACTACAGCACAGCAGGTGTTTAGCCAGTGGTCTTCATCGACGTCTACTCAAGTCACTCAGCTTAGCGTCTTGGGAGCTTCATCGAAGCTTAGAATGTCTGCAAGATATAGTGGAGGTCAGCTTGGAAGAAGTGACACCAACACAACAATATCTGTAAATGATGAGTACATCATAAACGCCTATGCTTCTGCCACCCCTTATGAAGGCGACATTGACTTTAATGGTGAGACGGCAGACACAGACACAGGCTACCCCAGTTCTGGAACGATTAACAACGGAAGCTTGAAGGCTGCCATCGGAAGAAGATCTGACAACGGTAATGCACAGCTCCAAGGTCTTGTAGCCGAACTGATTATTTGGTCTGCCACGATGCCAACTAGAGCGAACGTAATGACAGATATAAACACTCACTACTCTATATTCTGATGGCTAAGACTGCAACTGATACAGGGAACAAGATCACCGCTGGATATGTGGTAAAGCTTGACGGTATCGAAGAATACTTTGAGACGGAGGCAGGCGCTGTAACATGGGCTAAGGCTGGCAACATCCCTTCAGTTTCTTTCTACACAGACTCAAGCATATCAGACGCCGATAAGCTTGACGATCTGCGCTACGGGAACCTCATGGAGTACTCTTCTGATATTTAATATATTTGCATTATGCCAACACCAATAAAAGCAGCAAAGGGCGTAAGCCTCAAGATGGGTAAGCACAAGTCTAGAAGCGGTGGACTTACCGCAGCTGGTGTGGCTAAATACAACAGGGAGACTGGCAGCAATCTTAAGACTGCCGTGACCACCCCACCATCAAAGCTCAAGAAGGGAAGCAAGGCTGCAAAGAGACGTAAGTCTTTCTGCGCAAGAATGAAGGGCGTCAAAGGACCAATGAGAAAACCAAATGGCAAGCCCACACGTAAGGCGCTTGCTCTTAGAAAGTGGAACTGCTAATGAAAGCTGTAAAGTACAACAAGGGCGGTAAGCTGTCCGTATCAAACAAGAAGGTAAGTATCGATCCGCCAAGTGGTTATCACTGGATGGAAGAGGGTGGAAGGTATTACCTCATGAAGGGTGACTACAAGCCTCACCCAGGCGCTGTAGCAAAAGCATCGTTCAAGACAGTAACGCATGGCTAAGGCGATAAAGTCCAAGAAGGACGCATGCTACCACAAGGTAAAGGCTAGATACAAAGTCTGGCCTTCTGCCTATGCGTCAGGCGCTGTAGCTAAGTGCAGGAAAGTAGGAGCAAGTAATTGGGGTAATAAGGCTAAGAAGTAATAACCACCAAATAATATGAGCATGAACCCATTGAAAAGGTCAATAAGGAAAACCGCCAGAAAGCAAATGAAGGATCTTAGATCTGAAAAAAGGATGAGCAAGAAACTTCAAAAAGCTTATGATAAAGCAGGCGGATTCATTGATAAGGAACAAAAACGGCAAGCAAAAGCAAATCTAAAAGCTGCCGTAAAAAAAGGTAAAAAGACTATTAGGTCCGTAAAACGTGCTTCGCTGAAAAACGTAAAATAATGCCAGGTATTAAAGACAAACTAAGGGCTGGACTTCTCAGAACGAGAGCTGCTCTAAAAGACGGTAGAGCTAGAGGTGCTAGTCAGCAGCTTGATCACGAAAGCTTGAGCAACAGGCCTGCACACAAAGCAAAAACTATCGCTCGACTGGAGGCAAGAAAGAAAAAATCTAAAGAGAAGGCGGCAGAACTCAGATCGAGAGCTGATGCTATTGCGCCCAAGCGTAAGAAAAAAACTGATGAGCAGCGTATCTTCAAGGGTAAGGTGCGTCAGCAAATCAGAAAGGCTGAGAGCGCTGTAGCAAATGCAGGCGCTAAGGCTGCTAAGAAGATGTCGGATAAGATTCGCAAATCTTAATCGTCTTGGGTAAGGTTAGAAAGACTAAGGCTGGGCTTAATCTTAAGCGATGGTTTAAGGAGAAGTGGAGAACACTCTCTGGAGACAAGGATTACTCTAAGGGTGATCGCTCGTTTCGCCCTACAGTAAGGATTTCTAAGGACACCCCAGTAACAGCCTCAGAACTCACGCCTGCAGAGAAGGCTAGAGGAAGGAAGGAGAAGAGGGAAAAGGGTAGGGTGAGTAGATGGAAGCCCATCAAGAAGAATAAGAAAAAGTAATATATATTTGCACTAATAATTTAATTCATGGAAAATCAAGAAGTTAACCAAGGTCAGGTAGAGGAAACCTCTAGCTTTAGCTTTGTTTCAGATGAGGAAGCTGCACAAGCTCTGTCTAACGAAACTATCCAAGAGGCTCCCCCAGTAGAAGAGCAGCCCGTTCAACAGGAGGCTCCCGTCGAATCAGAAGCGTCTGACTTCGATGCTGTCCTAGGTGGTGACATTACGGAACAACAAGGTCAAACCGAAACTCAGGTTGAGGATCAATACTCGCCAGAGGAGATTGAAGCCGCAGTTCAGATGTACCTCAGTGATAGACTGGGTAGAGAGATCAGCAGCTTAGAAGATCTTCAAGGCGGAGGAGGTTATGAGGACGAACGTATTCAAGCGATTGCTGACTTCGTGTCCGAGACAGGTAGAGACCCAAGCGACTGGTTTGCTTATCAATCGTTGAATCCAGATCAAATGGATGACACGACTGCTATTCAAGTCCAGATGGCTACGGACTACCCCAACCTTTCTCATCAGGAGATCGAAACACTTATGACGAATAAGTATAAGGTCGACGAGAATCTCTACACTGAGGAAGAGGTAAGACTTTCAAAGCTTCAGATGAAAATCGACGCTGAGAATGCACGGAAGGTGGTCTCTGAATACAGAGAGAAGTACGCCGCTCCAGAATCTCAGAGTGGGCTTTCTGAAGAAGAAATGGCGATGGAACAGCAGGCGATTGATGATTGGACCAACCAAAGCCTTCAAGGTATTAACGATTTGCGGGGAGTCGAATTTGACCTCGGCAACGGGAATAGCTTCAAGTTTGGATTGTCAGATCAATACAAGTCCAACCTCAGCAGACGCAGCCAGAACATCGACAATTATTTTGATCAGTACATTTCTGAAGATGGTACGTTTGATCACGACACGTTTAATGTTCACAGATCCGTTGTTGATAACATCGACAGCATCGTTCAGTCAATCTACAAGCAAGGTCTTGCAGATGGGCAGAGAGGACTTGTGAATCAGGCGGCGAACGTCAGAGTCAACACACCTCAAGGAAGTGTGCAACCCCAAGAGGATTCACTCACCGCTCAACTTAGAGAGGCGATGGGTGGTAATTCCGCTTGGTCTTTTTAAGAACAAACAAACAATAACAAATAGCTATGGCTACTCCTACTAACAATGCAGGGAATCCCGCTTACGATAAGGCGCCCCTGTCAAAAACAACTCCAGACAGATACGTCGCTCTCGGCGATCTCTTGGATTACAACAAGCCCGACAACAGAGATCTGTTGATCAAAACTTTCGGTGATCAGGGCATCACTGGTTTCTTGAAGCTCACTGGTGCTGTCCGCAGCGCTGGCGTTGCTGACGAAGTTCAGTACTGGGAAGAAGGAAGATTGCACAAGACAGTCACGGCTACATTGCCAGTTATCTCTACTGCAGATACTGCAGTCAACATGACTGTACCTGCTGGTGAGGTGAGAGCAAATGACGTCCTCCTCGGAAGCGGCGGTGTCAGACTTTTGGTCACTGAGTATCTCGGATCTACAACGGCTAAGGTTAGAACTCTTGACGGAGCTACGACTGCCGTTCAGAACAACACCAAGTTCTCAGTCATCGGTAACTTGTACGCACAGGGTACTGATCAGCCAACTGCTTTCTTGCAGACTGACGTTGTCAAGCGCACAAACCCATTCATGATCATCAAGGACACTTACCACGTTAATGGTTCACAGGCGACCAACATCGGCTGGATCAACGTTGGTAACGGTGACTACAGATGGTACGTCAAGGGTGAGATGGACACTCGTAAGAGATTCCTCGACATGCGTGAGATGATGATGATCTACGGCCAGAAGAACGACGGTACTGCTGGTCAGCAGAACAGCATTCCAGGTTCTGAAGGTTACTTCGCTGCCATCGAAGACAGAGGTATCTCTTTCTCTGGTTACACGTTCGGCGGATCTACCGCCTTCGGTGACTGGGATAACATCATCCTCGAACTCGATAAGGAAGGAGCTCCTGCTGAGTACGCATTCTACTGCGACAGACAGACTGCCCTGGATGTTGATGACATGATCGCACAAGGTCCAGCTGGTACGTCTACGACCGCAGGTTTGGCTGGTCAGTTTGGCGCCTTCCAGAACAGCCCAGATATGGCCGTTCAGCTCGGTTTCCAATCATTCACTCGTGGTGGCTATACCTTCCACAAGCACGACTGGAAGCTGTTGAATGATCCTACTCTCGGAGGTGTTCACAATGCACACAGAGGTGTCTTGTGCCCAATGACTCAGGTCGCTGACGCTAAGACTGGTGTTAAGGCTCCAGCTTTGGAGATGAACTTTAAGGAAACAAACGGCTACAGCAGAGAGTTGGAGCACTGGGTTGAAGGCGGTGGCGTCCTCGGCTACAAGACCAACGGCGAAGACAAGGCTAAGTTCCACTACCGTTCGGAGTGCAACTTGATCACTCGCGCTGCTAACCAGCACGTCTTGTTGAAGTAATACTTTTGGAAACTGGGGAGGAGAATGGCTTCTCCCCTTTTTCTCTTTTTCATTTAATTCTATTTAATCATGAGTAACGCAACTGCCAAGCGGGGTCGCCCCGCAAAAACCACGACGTCCCCTTCCGTCGAGAAATCTTTTAAGATCAAAAGAAAGGAACAGCCTCAGGGGTACGCCGAATACAGAGTATCTACTGGCAAAAAGGGAACTTTGATTGTAGGTAGCGCTGGAGCTACAGTATATGATGAGGAGCTTGGGTATAACAGAGCGATCAGATACTGTTCTTCAGAAAAATCTATTTACGTAGAGGAGCAATCTGAGCACGCGGTAAAAACCCCAGTCATCTTTAGAATGGGAGTTTTGGTTACAGGCCCCACGGATAATGTCCTAAGAGAGTTTCTTGATGCCCACCCAGAGAACGCTGCAAATGGAGGAAGTCTGTTTAGCAAAGTCAAGACAAACAAAGAAAAGGTTGAGGTCGACATCAAGAAAGAGTTTGCGGTTATGGACGCAATCGGGGTCTTGAGAGAGAAGCCCTTGGATGACCTCCTTGCCGTGGCTATCTCATTCTCTATTGACATCGACAGATCCGTAGACGAGATCAAGTACGACCTTCTTCAAAAGGCTAAAAAGAGCCCAAAGAGTTTTATCGAAGCGTTCGACAACCCTGTTGTTCAGATGAAGGCTAAGATCAAGCAAGCTGAATCCTTGAACATTATCAAGCTCGCAGGAGATGGTGTCAAGTGGTTTGACACAAACAAGCTTATCGTATCGGTTCCAGCAGGTATGGACCCCATGGATGTGTTTGTACGGTACTGTCTTACGGAAGCAGCTGCACCAACAGTTGCTGAGATGGAAAGACAACTCCAGTCGTAAGACGAATACATACAATGAATTAGCCGTCCCTAGGGCGGCTTTTTCTTTTTGTATATTTGCGTTATGGCCAGTGTAAAACTTGTATACGAAACACTTGCAGATCTAGTGAATAAGGATCTGAATGGTTTTATCGGTCCAGCCCAGTTCAATAACTACGCACAGCTCGCACAACTCAAGATCTACAACAGACTCTTTGGTCAGCTCAAGCAGGCGCAACAGGCACTGAAGGCTGGAGTGGATAGAGGCAGAGACAAGAGCAGGGTAAAGCAGATCGAGGAGGACCTCGCTTTCTTTGCCAAGACGTCGGACACTCTTCCGAGAGATAGCAGCATCAATGCCTTTGAGAAGCCAGACGATTTATCTCGCATCATCAGCATTACGACTTCAGGCGACATTCTCCTTTCTTCCTCTACCAGAACTCCTGTGGAGATTATTTACGATGAAGAGAAGATCGAAAGAATCTTGCTTAGCGACATCAGCAAGCCCACAGAGACGTACCCAGTAGCTCTTGTGTCAGACAACATCGAGGTCTATCCCGAATCTATTAAGAAGATTAAGATGCGGTACTATAAGATCCCAGAAGGAAGGGACGTAAGCACGGGAGACAGAACAGCTTCCCAACCATCCTTTGGGTTTACAACGCTGAACGGAACTGCAGTGTACAGCGCTACTGGCTCAGTAGACTTTGAGCTTCCTGACCACTACACAAACGAGCTGGTTATGGAGATCGCTGAGATGGCTGGCTTGACCTTGAGAGATCAGGCTGTCATGGGGACTGCAGCTCAAGAGGGTAATCAACTTAACGCTGAGAAGTAATGGCAAGAAACTACATCGATATCAATAAGGTGGTCAACGACTTTATCGTGACCATGGATGGAGACGACTACGTCTCTTCAGCGTCAGACAACGCCATCAGGTCCTTTGCGCTTAGAGGGGTAAGGGACATGGGCTTTGACATGCTTAAGGTTGTCAGGTCCATCAAGCTTCCAGTAGAGTCCAACAACACTGTCACACTTCCAGACGATTACGTCGAGTGGACAAAGATTGGAACGGTAGGCACTGACGGCATTGTCTACGTGATGGGTGAGAACAAGAACATCAACATGTCTCAGAAGTATTCGGAGATCGACAACAACAAGTACGATACCGACGGAGACGGACTGTTCGAAAGAGAGGACTCCAAGTCCGCTACTTCGGGTGGATCACCTATGGCTGACTCTGGAATCACAGACGGTATGAACAGCTACTTGTTCAGAAACTACATCCATGGCTCTGATGCTGGTGGTTTGTATGGCGTTGGTGGTGGTCACTACTATGGTGAGTTCAGAATCAACGCTGATCAAAACAGAGTTGAGCTGAAGGTGAAGAATGACATCAAGGAGGTGGTCATGGAGTACGTAGCTGACGAAGCTAGATCTACAAACCCCCGCGTTCACATCTTTGCTGAAGAGGCCTTGAGATCATACATCTACTACAAGCTGATTGAGAGAAAGTCCAGTGTGCCTGGAGGAGAGAAGCAGAGAGCTCGTGCAGAATACTACAACGAAAGAAGACTGGCCAACGCTAGAATCAACTCATTCACCAAAGAAGAACTGCTTAAGACGATTAGAAAGAACACGAAGCAAGCACCTAAAGCATGATCGATAGAATCAAACCTAAGTTTCTGTCTAGCGACCAAGACGAAAGACTTGGAGCTGAGGGCATGATGACGGAGGCTCTGAACGTCTCTATCTCAAACTATGATGAGGGTGACGAGGGGGTCATCAAGAACATGAAGTCTAACGTGGAGATTGAGCCAGCAACTGGTGAGGGTGTTGGAGACGACTGTACAGTAATTGGGAAGGTGGCAGATCCTGCTGCTGGAAGGGTGTACTTCTTTGTAGCTTCTGACACAGCATCTGAAAGCGGAATCTATTACATCAATGTTGGTGACGCCCCAGACGAAGGCAGCGTTAAGTACAATAGACTAATTACAAACAGTCTGTTTAACTTCAGTCAGAACAGCTTTGTTAAGGCAGACATTATCAAAGGCACTTTTCTATCGTCTACTTCTGAGCAAACAGTTATCTACTTTACGGACGATGTCAATCCTCCTAGAAAGATAAACGTTGAAAGAGTTGCTGAAGATGTATACAACACTGCAGCTACTGATAGATTTGACAGGGCTGTAAGCGTAATAAAAGGGGCGTCTAACAACGCTCCGACTGTAAATCTTGGAACTGATACAAGCAGAGACATAAACAACATTAACGACAACCTGTTTCAGTTTGCTACTCAGATTGTATACAATGACGGTGAGGAATCTGCTGTATCCCCTTACTCTAAGATTGCTGTTTCAAGACCGACGTATCTGAATGCTCTTGAAGAAGCTGGTTATGGGGTTCTTAACTCTTTGGACAACTACATCGATGTAAGTCACAACATCGAGTTTTATTCAATTCCAGACATCAACAAAATTAGGATTCTGTGCAGAGCATCGAACAGTGCGTCATGGTTTATCGCTGAAGAATATGACCCAAAAGTTGGAGTAAGTGCTCAAGTTGCTGGGAGTCAAACTGAGCTTGCAGCGCCGAACTCAAATACATATAGATTCTACGCCGATACTCTTGGATCGCTTGTTTCTCCAACTGTTTTCAATAAGCAGTATGACAACGTTCCGCTTAGGGCTTCGGGTCAGAGCATCGTGAGAAACAGGCTCATGTATTCTGATTATGTTGAGGGTTTTGAGAATGTAGATGCTACGGCTTTCCCGCTTACTGCATCATATCAAGATGAAAGTAGCGGAAACACTGAGTACATCACCAGCTCAGAGCAAGCATCTATCTTTGGGACAACGGCCTCAAATACGCAGATTACGATTGATCTTGCTCAAGCGGCTGCTTTTAATGATGATACTGACGATGTTCCAGCTGGAACAAAAGGTGTTTTTTCATTTGAGTATTCTCCACAACTAACCCTAAGTAATTCATCAACTATTTTCACTGCAAAGTTCCGCGAGAGTACGTCGACGTATGAGTACATATATCACGACGGTGAGCTCATACTTTCCAGCAGCTTACAGCAACAAGATAGATATGAAGCTGAGTGGGACACTCTTGTTCTTGATGATTATTCCCTTAATGATCCTATAAACATTAGCATTGTTACGGGTCAAGACACCGACGGAGACGTTGGGGATTTTATGGAGGGAATCCTTACAAGCATTCAAGGGGGTAGCATTTCTCCTGTGGACGCAGAATATAGTTCTGATGGAGTAGCCTTCAGCAATATCGTTAGATATTATTCTTTTCCGTCCAACACAGACCCAATCACTCTTACGGATGTTCCAGACTGTAAGTTTAAGGTCACATTTAGTTTTGACGACGCGGAACTAAATGGGACGGTGTTGACTATCAAGCCGTATATAAGCGATGTTAGGCTTATCGGAGGAACTGCTTATCCCACCTCTACTGGCACATTCACAATCTATAAGCCGTTGGATTCTGAGCAAACTTTTGTTAGCTCCGATGAACAAAGTGACCTTACATACGCTGCATCTTCCAACCCTACCGCAGAGTTTGTTGCTGAGATGACGTCTGTAAATATCGTATCATCCCTTAAGGCTGGCTCTAACCACAGCTTCGGTATTGTCTACTATGACAAGTTTGGAAGGCACGGATTTGTAAATCCTATTGGATCTGTAGATATTGACTACCCTGCAAAAAGAGGCTCAGAGCCACATGCTGGTACTCCGACAAAAACTGGTTCCGCTCTAGCGTCTATTGAGTTTTTTGACAAGAACAATGGCAATCATATCGATGTTCCTTCTTGGTCAGACAGCTGGCAAATTGTATTGAGTGAACCAAACACAATTTTTGATTCATTTTCATACACTGTTGGTGGAGCCTTCGTGCCAGTTAATGATGACGGAACTGTAGATGTAAAAAAACAGCAGATCTACGTATCTCTAAAAAACCTTCAGCAATACAGAGACGAAAAAGGGGTGGTTAGAGACTACTCATTTACCGAGGGTGACAAACTAAGAGTTGTTTCTCACAGAAGCTTTGATGATTCAAAGACTGTATACCCAACATCAAACCAACACGCCGACTTTGGTGGTGATGGTGCTTATGATGAAAGAGAAGCTATTGTAGAGTTCGATGTTGTTGGCTACGAAATTCTTAGCGGAGATGACGCAGAATCAAATCCTCTCATGGGGGTTACTGGTAGCGCAGCTACTTACTCGAATGCGCAAAAAGAAAAGTACGATGGTGCTTTTCTTGTACTGGAGTCTTCTCAAATCAACAGCGGTGTAGAGGTAACTGTCAGTCATAGTGACGCTACTCATCCTCTCATGTACTGGGGTTTTGACTGGCAAAGTATTGCAAAGTGGCAGCAAACTAACGGTATTACCAATGACACCACCGCGACTATCAGTTACAACAACGGGAGTAGCACAGAAATGGATATTGTCGGCGGTCAGAATAGATGGTATCGTGAGACTGTTGTAGATATTGTATCCCCAAGAAAAAGAACCTCCGAACAGATTTATTACGAAGTTGGAGTTGGAGGAAAAACAAACACTGCATTTGCTGCTGGTTCTACCGCTGGGAATAATCACGGTGTAAGGTTTATAACGGTAGGTGATTCTAACTACTACTTGAGGCCTGTAGCATGCAAGACTCCAGTCTACGATAGTGGTTGGAATTATGACACCCCAAAAGAATGGGAATACAAGACGCTGTTTCTCGAAGATGAGTCTGTTACAGATAGAATTGTTTCCAATAGCTGGAATAAAGGCAAGGCCCATGTCATTTACGAAAAGGCCAAGGAAGTAAGAAGGCCATACAGTGTGACTTGGAGTGATGCATACAACGTTGACGTTGAGACACTTACGTTGTCATCGTTTAACGCATCTCAGATAAACTACGCCAACTACGCAGCTAAGTATGGAAGTCTAACATACATTGACAACTACGATGAGAACCTTTTGGCTCTACAGGAAAACAAGGCGTCGATCGTCCCTATTGAGAAAGCTGTCCTTAATCAGGCTGCGGGTGGTGACGGTGTTGTTAGTTTGTCAAGTGCAGTTCTAAATGAGGGTGCTATCAACTACTATGCTGGTGATTGGGGCTGCAACCTAAACCCAGAGAGCGTTTTGATCTACGACACTCAGGTGTTCTTTGCTGACGCATCTAGGGGTAAGGTTATTAGGATCACAAGGGAGGGCTTGAGCGCTATCTCTGACAAAGGATTGTCGAGACTGTTGGATGGTAAGTTTCAAAACGTTTCTTACTCTCCTCAAACGCAAAAAGTTCTTAGTGGTTTTGACCCAGACGATCAGTACTACTATGTCACCATCAAGTCAGACTCAGCAACAAACACCTATGCTTACGATGTGAGAAGTGGAGTTTGGGTGTCCGAAGCTTCGTTCATCCCAGACATGTATGCTCACTTAGACAACGAGATGTACACGTTTAAGTACGTCAGCTCAGGTGATAAGCTGGTTTGGAGACACTCATTCACCGACAGAAGGAATCAGTTCTACGGAACTAACTACGACTCTAAGATTACTGTGTACTCTAAGTTCGACCCAAGCATGGTTAAGATTTATAAGGCTGTTGGGTTGAACTATCAGAGGATCAATAACTCAGGTTCGCTTCCAGACATCAGGCTTGTCTCGTCAGAGGGTAACGACACTGGTGATGGAGTTATGGCTGGGTCTAGCCTTCAAGAAAGAGAAGGTCAGTGGTACAGAGAAGTTCCAGGAGATACTTCAGGTAGCGATGCCCAGCACTACTTTGGAATTGGTAACGGTGTAAGCGCCTCTGGCACTACGCTAACTATGTCGAACCTGAGAAATGCAAGGGTGCCAATCGGTGGCAAGATCTACTACATGGACGGCAACGACCTAGAAGGAGCACAAGCCTCTGGACCTCTCGTTACTGTATCGTCTGTCGACTACTCAACCAATACAATAACAGCCTCTGGAGCACTGAACAGTGCTATCTCTAACGCAGATATCATCATCGTTACAGACGAGTCTGCAAACGGCGCTAGAATTAGGGGTCGATACTGCAAGGTTACGTTGGATATGTCGACGATACTGCCTTGGGAGTTGTACTCTATTGATATGAATTTTGAAAACTCAAGGCCGAATTACGCTTTAGGCCAATAAACACTATATTTGTAAGACCATGGCAATACCTATCTCGATGCTCGGATCCCTTGCTGGGTCAGCAATTAACTACTTCGGACAGCAGAGAATGCTGAAAGGTCAAGAGAAGATGGCTGACGAAAGATTCGCCGCCGCTCAAGGCGCTGAAGCTGCAGCTAGACAGGGACTCGACACAACTCAATACTCTGTATCACCAGCTCTGCGTGAAGCTTACGCGATGTCCAAGCAGGACCCTGCGGCTGACGCTCTTCGAGCTAACCAGCAAAGACAAGAGGCTCAAAGTCTTGAAGCCTTGAAAGCTTCTGGACCAAGGGGTCTTGCTATGCTGAATCAAGTGTCTGATGCTCAGGCTCAGCAACGAGCTGGCATCGAAGCTGATTCATACAATAGACAGATGGATGCAGCTCAGACGTTTGGAGCTCAGCAGCAGAATGTAAACAATATGAACATTGCGAATCAAAGAGCCTTGTTGGAGCACGACTTTGGTAGAGCGCAGGGTCAGATGGATACGTATCAGTCTTATGGGGATCAGCTCGGCGTAGCTAGACAGCAGCTTGGAAGACAAGCCCTTAGCGGTCTTGCAAGTGATATTGTTCCTGGAGTCCTGGATCAGTTTGGTATTACGCATCTCGGCGGACAGCGTCTTGCATTTGGGGCTGGAGGTAAGGTTAAGTTTCGACCCAAGAGCTACGGAAAGGGAGGTACAGTTAAGTACAAAAAGGGCGGGGAGTTCCCAGACCTTAATGGAGATGGGGAGACCACCATGGCGGACATTCTCAAGGGTAGAGGCGCCTTTGCAGAAGGAGGAGTGATGGGTGGCAATCCATTCGAAGAGGGAGGTGAGCTTCCAGGTGAGTTTTCTCATAAGAGCAACCCCATCGCCATTGCAAGACAAGGAGACAGGGTGGCTGAGTATGAAGCAACTGGAGGAGAGACAATCCTCAATCCAGAGCAATCAGGAAAGATCGAGGTGCTCGCTTCGAAAGGAGACTCACCACTTCACCAATACGTGAGAGACCTCTTCAGAAAATTCAATAGCAAGTAAGATGACATCGTCACTGAGTTACACTACTGGTTTTAACCACGGGTACACTCCACCCCTGAGAAGAACCGACTTGGTCGATCCGATCGATAAGGATGTATTCAAGGACTTCAATAAACTACAAGAAGAAGCTGAAGCCAGAAGAAAGAAACTTGAGGAGGAGAGAGCGGCGAGGCTTGCAGAGCACAAGAAGAGAAGGGAGGAAGTAGACAGAGCTTCAACGGTTAATCTGTGGGACGGGGACTACAGTCTGTACAACGAGATTGGACAGATGCTGATGAGTGATGACGTACTCAATGGTTTTGCATCTAGTCCAGAGGGTATGGCTGAGTGGGAGAATATGGTTCAAGCTTACAAGGATCAGATCGCACTCAGTGAAGAGTACTACAAGCAGGTGTACGGCAGCGCTGATGAGGCGAACGCCCCGACAAACTTTACTTGGAACTCATCATATTTTAGAAGCCTTCTCCCAGAGACAAACTTTTTTGAAGGGTTTAGCCAGAGGGCCACTAGAGGCTTTGACGTTATTCAAGCTCAGGCTGACATGCTGAATAGCGAATACCACGTCCCTGGAAGCGTTCGCATTGAGAATGGAAGGATCGTATACGACCTTGTTGGGGGAGGGACAGAGGTGATGGGTCAGCACCAGAACGATCCGAACGTATTTGATCCTGGACTCGTAGCCCTCGATGTTAGTGGGTATGACTACTTCCGCAAAGTGGATGATGGTAAGTTCGAGACAAAGGACTCTGTTAAAAATCACATTGCTAATGCCACACGTGATCAAGACTCACAGAACTTCAGACGCATGATGGATCACTACCTCCAGAATGGAGATTTCAATCCAGACGGTTATACGATTGATGAAGTGATGGGTCGCGAGGACCTGATTGAAAAGTACCAGCCCAGCGCCTTAGAGCTGTGGCAAGAAGAAGCTCTTCAAGCTTGGAGAAAGCCTAAGTCAACTAAGACGAAAACAACAGAAACTCAAACAGATAGAGACAGACGCATCCGCCGTGAGGCTGGTCTTGCCAACATTAGATATGTAGGCGAAACAGGTGACATTGTGGGTGACTTGTTTAGAGCTGTCACTGGCACAGAGGAGGCTCCATCCACACCAGGAAGTCAGCTGCTTTTGCCCCTGCCTCTTGAAAACAATATCCAAGTAGTCGATGAGAATGGTAATGCTCTTGACATGAAAGTGAGCTCTATGAAGTATGTTCCTACAATGGGCGCAGAGGATAAGCTCGTTCTTGTTGGAACCACCACGAAGGTCAGTGATAGAGGAGTGCCTGAAGTTATAGTTCAAAATGAAGTTGCAGTAACTGCTGCGGACGTGGCTACTTGGACTAGCATCTCAGCCGAGCTGGAAGCCCAGTACAAAATCGCTCTTGACGAAATCTTGCTTAATTTTATGGCTGAGAAATATCCGCGTGCGACACCACAAGAAAGACCTGGACCCAGCAATGAGGGCTTCCCAGTACCAGAGGGCGGCGGCTCGGAAGAAAATAAAAATGAAGGAGGAGCTCCTGCAGACGGCTTCTAATTAGATAAAAAGCATGAACGAAAGTAATCAGAAACTGTACAACCTCCTCATCGAAAGAGGCCTGTATACTAAGTCATACGACGAATTTACAACTCAGTTTCAGCCTGTCGAAAAACAGGGGAAGTTGTACAATTTGTTGCAGGATGAACAGCTTTATTCTAAGTCGTATCAAGAGTTCAAGCAGCAGTTCTTCCCTGTGACTCCTGAAGACCCTCAAAAAAAAAAGGATGGAGCATCCGAATTGGACGCCTCTCCATCCACTGGTCTTAAGCCTGGAACTTTAGGCTGGTCGCTCACGAAGTTTGCATCTCGTGCTTTGGGTGGAGGGTTCTTTGGTGAAGGCTCCGCTGCCAATCGCATGGAGGCTACTGAGGAAGCTCTCATGGATGCGAACCTGCTTGAAGATTTCAATAGGTATGACTTTGGAGATTTTGATGTTAATGCAGTAGCCGCCGACGCTCAAAAAAGAACTAAGGCTAGAACGGCAAACGTTTACGAGCAGCTCGGAAAAGATGAGGAGTTCAGACTTGGGCTTGCCAAGATTGATGAGAAGAATGTTGGAGATAGAGTTGTAGTTTCCGCGAAACCAAACCTCGGTGTAAGGAGTGACTTTCAACAAGTAAACATCCGAGACAGGGAGCTTACTCAACAAGATATCGACAGAGAAAGAGAGCAGTTCATTGCAGAAGCATACAAGGAAAAGCTCACAGAGTTTACTCAGGGAGAGCTTAAGCAATCTATCTTAGACAACCTTACTCCAGAGCAACGAGAAGACAAAGAGTTTCTTGCTATGCTCTCCGATAAGCTGTACTATCACTCTGGGGTAAACGCCGACCTCGACGGCGACGGAAGGTATAATGATCAGCCTCTTCTTCAGGATGCTATCAATGCTTTTGATTCAAGTACGCAGTCCCTCCTAGATGGATTGAGCGTACCTATCATGATGGCCACCATGGAAGAGGAAGAGCTCAAGGAGGCCTTCGCTGACATGAACAAAACAGCTGAGGTTAGAGGTAGACTTCAAACTCAATACGACAGCGGCATCACAGAGTCCTACGCTCAGGGAGACATCCTCAATGGGACCAAGCAGCTTCTCACTGGACTTGCTGGAGCAGCCCCAAGTATCGCGATTAGTACTACGGGTATCGGTGGTGCGGTAGCACTCGGTGTTAGTGGCGGTTTTAGATCTTGGGCAGAGGTAGCTTACGACGATAAATTCACCAGTGACTACGGAAGGTATGGGTACGCCATCGCAAACGGGGTTGGTGACTTTACCTTTGCTGCAATCGGTAACGGAATTTTTAAGGGTTCTCAGCAGGCTGCTATGAGAGCCTTCGAGTCGGGGGCAAAGAGCGCAAAAGACGCTGGTAAGTTCATGACCAAAGAGATGATCAAGGGGTACGGATACAGAAAGGGTATTGCTTTCTCATCTGAATTTCTTGAAGAAGCTTCAGTCGAACTCACCACAAGTTACTTCAAAGCAATCGGTCAGGGTAGAGAGTTTGACTTGGCAGCCAATCTTGGAAAGATTATTGATGCTGGTCTCATCGGTGGATTTGCTGGTGTTAGTATCGACGTCGCAGGTAATACCTCTGGTAGAATCAAGGCTGCGTCGAACGCTAGGGCAAACCTTGCTTCAGAAACACAGCGTCAACTTGAGTCACAAAAAGCACAGCTTCAAAGGGAGCTTGCTGGATACGCTACTGGAGATCCAAGAACTCAAGAGATTCAGGCTGAGATCAACAGAATCAACTCTGACATCGAAAGCATCGTAAGAGGTAGAGAAGATTTCTACACGATGATGAGCGTGCGCCATGAAGCAGACTTCAAAGAGATGCAGGCTCTCGATGCAGAGATTGAAAGAATGGCATCCAGACTCAATGAGGATGGGGTTTCATCAGAAGAAAGATCTGTTCTTGAAGAGAGACAGAAGTCTGCAATCAAGAGAAGACTTGAGATTCAGCAAGCTCACATTGAAGAGAGCGTAGAGCTCAATCAAGAAGAGTCTGAGTCTTTGTTTAGTGGCTCCGTCAGAGATGCCATGACCGCTATTGACGAGGAGCTCGGTGCTGCTCGGAACGCTGCTGAGTATTTGAGAGATAGAATGGGAACGCAAGACCCACCTTCTCAGGCGGCAGTAGACAAGGCCAACGAGACTGTCAACGATTTGGTTCAGAAAAAGCGTGACATTCAAAAGCTTATCGGTGAGATTGAGCAGGCAAGATCTGAAGCACGATCAGCTAGAGCCGAGGCTCAGACAGAGGGCGGAGATATCGAAGCTTTCAATGAGGCCATGGACAAGGTGGCCGTGCTTGAGTCCGCGCTTGCTGAAGCTTCAGGTATCAACGGAAGAACGGTATCAGGTCCATCAAGATTTGTTGGTGACATTCTAGACATTAACGCGCAGATCGCAAACAGGTCTACACCGCAGTGGACTGAGGCCAACATTGAAGCGATGGAGAACTCTGGTTTGACAAGAGATCAGATCGAAGGTATCCTGCAATCAGAGAACTACGCTATGATTACCGCAGAGAACCCCAACAACAGGGCTATCAGCGATGAGTCTAACGCTGCAAATAACAAAAGAGCAGAGGAGTACATCAAGAGCCTTGGACTGGACTACCACAAAATCATTGGTAGATACGATGGAAAGGGGGAGAACAGCTTCCTTGTTGAAGGCATGACCAGAGAGCAGGCTGCGGAGTTTGCTAGACAGTTTGATCAGGAGTCTATTGCCCACCGAGATGGCCTCGTCCTGAGAGATGGTAGCATGCAGATGTTTAATGAAGGTGTTGGATTTGACAACTCCCTTGATAACTTCTTCAGCGCCCTTAAGGACAGCGAAGGTAATGTGGTGAGGTTCGCAAAGCCCCTTTCAGACAAGTTCGTTGACAAGGATGGAAACGAAATTAGCAGTCAGGACTTCGAGAACCGAGTCAGAGACCTTGAGTCTAACATGCAGACCATCGAGGACTACATCGTCGAACAGGTCACTAAGCAAGATTCTGAAGCTAAGTCTGAAGAGGTTAACGTAAACCAAAGACGAAGCACCCCACAGGGATCAATGGAAGTTACCCTGAAGAACGGTGCAAAGGTTGGAGATCCAGGCATTGTAAATAAGAACGAAGCCAAAACAATTAACAACCTGTATAAGCTGTTCCACAACTTGTACGGCGGAGATGTTCGTATGGTCATCATCCCAGAAGGGTCTGCCACGGAAGTCATGGGTGAGGGTAATGGAGGTCTGTTTTACGAAATGCTTGACGGCGTTCCAACAATTCACCTTTCTCCATCCACGGTTAGAGAAAACGCTGCGTTTGAATCTGAAGTTGCTAAGGGCTACGGAAAGAAATACAGAACAAAATCATTTGCTGAGACTGTAGTAGAGGAGGTAGCTCACGCTGTTATTGGTCCTAGCTTTGAGACGCTTCCAGAAAATGTTCAAAGAAAGCTTGAGGAAAGAGCGTTTGAGATTGCAAGAAGCGCTAATGATGGAGGCGCCCTTGAGTACAGACTCCAAGCAAAAAAGTCGAGCTACGAAGCCATGGGTGATCCCAGAGGCGATGCGCTTGTCAGAGAGGAAGTTGTTCTCGATCTCATCTCCTTCCTTTCTGGAGGGGGTGAGAAAGTTAAACTGGGAATTGCAGACAAAGTAAGACTCCTTGTTAATGACATTCTTGTTCGAGCTGGTCTTGCAAAAGATATGACGCTCAAAGATCCGAACTCAATCTTCCGTGTCGCAGCACAGCTTAATGCAGCTAGAAAGACGGGGGCCACGTTCGACGCCAATGTAAAGAAAGGAACAGACGCGGACACCAAAGCTTCTCGTTCTGTCAACCCATTCACGATTGAGAAGGGATCTGACGGCAAGGTCACAGTTAAGCTTCTTGAATCTGTCTATGCGTACAGAAACGGAATCAAAAAAGATGTGGGTAGCAGAGAGGTTACTCGCAAGTTCAATGACAAGTATCACTTTGTAAACTGGTGGAAGAAGGCCACCAACTTCGGAGCCGACCAGCACTACTCAAGATTCCAGACCGAGGACGGTAGGGATATCAACATGAGTTCTGTTAAGAAGGGATTCGGTAGAGATCAACAGCCTACAGGTGATGTTGTAAACGATGCGCTTGAGATTTACAAGCAGAGAGTTCTTGAGGCAGAAAGACAGGGGTTGATTGATAGCGATGCTAAGCGCATGATGCTGAACAATTACTACGGCGTCAAGAGAAGATACAAGGGTGCGGAAGCCTCACAAAAAGCAAGCTTTGAGAACTACGCAAAGCAAATGAATGACGAGGCAGAGGCAATGCTCAACAGGGTAAGTGATCGCACGGGCAAAGGATTTGACTTTGATCAAGACACGCCTTCCGCTAAGGCATCTCAAATGTTGAAGTTTGATCTGACAGAGAAGGGTAAGTACTTGAGTCTTATTCAGAAGGGAGATGCTCTTTCAAGGAGATACGGCATCAACTTTGACCCCTCTAACAAATCCCTTACTAGAATGCTTCACTCGTCTGTAGCTAAGGAGGCATACGGTATTGACTACGACAATCAATCAGAGGCCGAGGTCACTAAGAGAACTACAGATGCTTTGCTTGGCTTGGTTAGATCTTACTACGGCACCGTAGGTCAGCGCCTCGACATGTTCGGTTCTGATCCAATAGAGTTCTTTGCTAAGGATAAGGAGCAGGCGGAGATCGACGTAGATAACATGCTCAGGCAATTTGTAGGGGGTGAAGTCGATTCGTCTAGAGAGGGATTTCTTGTAGCCTATCAGTTCGTAAAGTCTTGCTGCTCAGTTGGTAACAGAGCTAAACCTAACATTGATCTTGCCAAGCAGGTTATGATTGAGTCAGCAAGGTGGAGAGCGCGTGGGGGTGAGACTTACATTGACCCTAGGATTATTCAGGATATCAGAGAGGGTTCTGATTCTGCAGGCTTGGACATTTCAGGTGTTCCAGGAAAGACAAGAGGAACGATTGCCGACAACCTCGCGAAGCTGAACGGTCAACTTGAGAATTTCCAGACTACCGAAGGTCAATACAACATCGTTCAGTTCTTTGATGCGATGAATCAAGTAAATGCTACGGCAAAGTCTGGAGCTAAAAGATTCGTTGCTCAGTCCGCATTCTCTGAAAAGGTAGGAGCTTTCGCTTTGAACCTTAACGGGAATGAAGAGGCCATGACCATCGACAGCCACATGGGAAGGACCATCTTGCAGCTCCTCGGTAGATACAACACGTTCGAGGGAGTCATGGATAGGCACAGAGATAGGCTCGCCTCTATGACTGAGATGCCAGCTCCAAAAGATTTGTTCGAGCTAGAGTCTTATGACAGAGACTTGATCAATAGGGCGGGCAATCTTGCGGCCAAGGCCGATAAGGATGTTAGGGGCAAGCTTGAGCGTATGCTTGAAAGTATTGCTGGGGAGGACAAGCCTATCCCTACAAACTACAAGATGCGAAGAGTAATGGAGAATGTGATTGCCAACGTAGCGAGCGAGGTGGGCATGCCTATCTCACAGTTTACTCAGCTTCTCTTTGCGGATGGTCAAGTAATGAGAGGCAGGGCTGCAGGTCCAGGACTTTACGAAGACTTTGCTACAGCTGCAGAGCAGTCAAGGCTCATGGAAGACATGACCGAGACAGAAAGAAGGCAGGCAAAGCTTGACAACCTCGTGGTCTACGCGACCAACGAAGCTACTGCTGAGGCTAAACGAAGAGAGAACCTGAAGAAGCAACTGGAGGCTTTTGTAAAGGAATCTCCAATGCCTACTGCGCTAGACGAAGTAAAGGCTTCAAGCCAACTGTCT
>ERZ869936.985-NODE-985-length-22668-cov-8.459957_pt1 | contig 22668 bp, 32 predicted proteins | sample MGYA00520876_ERZ869936 | MGnify/ENA primary metagenome ERZ869936 (study PRJEB32218, sample SAMN09650985) | biofilter metagenome | isolation source: enrty point of leading RO module | place: Saudi Arabia: Thuwal, RO plant located on Red Sea | collected 2016-02-17 ...
TTGAGAGTATAAATCAGAAAATCATTTATTAAAGATATAGAGTAAAAACAAAAAAAGAAGTCCAAGATATTACTGTAAAGTATGCTTTTGATTTGTTTTTACAAGAGAAAAGACCACCAGTAGTAAGGGAAAAAACCTATCGAGATTACAAGAACTTTATTAATATTTACAATGAAGACAATAACTTGCGTATCGATAATAAACTTATCATACATAAAAGGTTGTTTGAAATAGATCGCAGCTATATGTTATCTGTCTTGAAGCTACTGAAGCATAGATACAGTAACAAATCAGAGGTCAGTATTAATCACTGGTTTGGTATATTAAAAAATGCCCTTGGTTTTACTTATGAATATTATTCTTTCAATACAAATCCTATGATTGACAAAGAACTTAGATTTAACTTTGAAAAGAAAAAAGGGTGGTCACCTTCAAGAAAAGATGCCTTGATTGTCCTTGATGCAGTAGATAAATATTGTCTACCATCCCATGCTTTATTTACGCATCTGTGTGCTCATGGTCTTAGGGCTTCTGAAGCTAATGGTCTAAAAGTACATGACTTTGACTTTGAGAGAAAAAGGTTTGAGATAGTTAGAACAGTAGATGCAAATGGTTGTGTAAATAAAACAAAATCATCCTCTAGTGTAAGATTTGTCAAAATGGATAGTCATCTTATGAAGAAGATACTGAAGTTTACAGAAGGCATGAAAGCGACAGATTGGTTATTTAAAGGCATAGGGGGCAAACCTAAAGGTCAAAAAACTCTCAGAGAAAATGGACTGAAGAAAGCCCTTAGAATCTTGAGAAAGAAAAACCCAAACTTCATCTGGAGAGGTGGTATGCACCCACTCAGACACTATTATGCCAGTATTGTATTACAAGTAGGCATAAAAAAAGGTAAGTCACCTATATGGATGAGTAAGCAACTAGGACACTCTAGTTTTACAACAACTGTGAATATGTATGGCCATATAATTGATGATGATGATGATGCAATGGCTGAAGAATTATCACCAACTAAGAGATAACAAAAAGGTTTCTGGCCCTACCAGGTGATCTTTGAATCTTGCCATCTTCTTCTAATCGTCTGATGGCATACTCAATCGCATCACTTGATTTGATATTTAAAGCATCCATGATCTCTTTTCGAGTTGGTGATATATCATTTTTCTTGGTATATGTTTTTGTAAATTTAATTATTTTCTGACCTAGTTTTGTCATAGATAAGTCCTCTTAATCTTTGCAAATACCAATCAGCTTTGTTTAAATCTTCAAGACCATTTTTATGTGGATATCTCCATACATACTTAATGATCTGACCTTGGCAAAAAGCATTGAAGCCTTCTTGACCTAAAGCTGATTGTATTGCATCAATTGTTTCAATATTTCCCTTTGTGTAATGAGGTGGTTTGTTTATTAAGTCTTTTGGCATTATCGAGGTCTTTGATAATTTCCGTCAAACTGGCCATAATCATTCTCCGATTTTGGGGCTGGTGTGTTTTGTTGGGGAGCACCTCCCTGGTTTTGATAGCCACCACCTTGATTCTGGTAGTTATTCTGACTTTGCTGATAACCACCACCTTGGCTCTGTTGATTTGGCTTTTCACCCTTACGACACAAAATCTCAAGACCACCTTTCTTAGGATCAAAGTTTCTCAGTATAGTAGGATGGTTATTTCCCATGTTGGGATTAGGTGGTAAGATTACACCTATCCTTGTGGCATATTCCCATTTATATCCATTCACTTTGTTGCCTTCAACAAAGTAAATATCGAGTTGTTCATTTATCATATTGTAACCTGCTTTCTGTTAAGTTAAAAAGTTGTTTGTATAAATTGTATAATTCTGGATCATCTTGAAATATTGCTATTTCATTTTGCAGTTTCTGATGTAATCCAGGACTATCTTTATCACCTAAAAGTTGTTGTAAATTCTGACAACCATTTAAATGTCCTTGTATAATGGCAAGAGCAGCTTGTTTTTTAAAATTGTCATTTGTACCAAGATATCTATCAAAGGTAGCTGCACAAATCCTTGTCCATTCTATGACTTGTTCTGGTGTGACTATTGTCTTTGCACCAACACCATTTTGAACTATGCCACAACAAAAAATGTTTCTACTGTCATTCCCATTTTTTTGATAAGCCATTAATAGTACCCCATGCCATAAAGTAAGAGGTAGACGATATAGATGCTAAAAAAAAGCATTCCCATACCAATAAATTCAATAAGCATTTTTAAAAAATTCATTCACATCTCCAAAGTTTTTTAATAATTGCTAGTGTGTCTGTATCTATGTCATTCCAAACATAATGATTGAAATTAGGTGTAATTCTTCTTGTAAGGTCCAAAATATCGTTTGAATCTTCTATAAGGTTTTGCCTTGTAAAAGCACTTATTCTGATATCTTGGAAGCTACTATTAAGGTAGCTTTGTTGCATTCTCTCACAGTTATCTTCATCAAATATCTTGTAATCAAAAGCCGAAGCATAAATGACAATTGGTTTTTTTCTGGCTAGATAAGTGTATATTGAAGCCTGTCTGATGGTATGTGGCCTTGGTGCAGATAAAGCATAAGGTTTTCTTTTTTTTATCTGACCATCTTTACCTAAAGGCAACATTGCACCAGACCACTGCGTTTTCAGTTCTATAAATTCTTTCTTTGTTTCAAAATCAATGAAGCCACTAACAGGACATTTCAGACCTTTAACATCCTGGTTATAAGTCGTTTGTGTATCTGTTATTGTTGTTTTCAATTCACTGAAAGCAGCTAGTATATTGTCAACAACATCATTAAGCTGATCTAGGCATACTGCCTTTTGAAACTTGTCTTTTTCAGTTACAGGTTCATGTAAAGATAATACTTCTTTCCAATGCTGCCTTGCTTCTTTTTCTGGCTTACCACCTAAGATATCTTCTGCACATGACTCAGCACATTTGCCAGACCTCATCTTTGCATTTACTGGTGATAGCCTATCTTTTTCAACTGGACCAAAGTATTTGACTATGAAATAATCTTGTGGACAGGTTTCAACATCTGTTCTGCTATGTGTCCATGTCCAATCTTCATTATAAGCGATATCTAGCATAAATATAGTTATATATGCAGATACGCATATAGTCAAACAAAAAATATTAGACATAAAAAAAGCCACACAAAATGTATGGCTTGTATTAGATTATTCTAAAAAGAATTATGGAGCAAACAAGCACCAATCAATTAAAATAGCACTAGATATTTCATCACAATCTTTAATAATTTTGCTATCATACCCAAACAAACAAAACTTGCCCTTATGAAAACAGCAAATACCCATCCACCTTTTATCGTCTGGTGACTTGGCATAAACAAGCCTTCCATTAGCTTCTGATAAATCTTCTAAGTAAGAGTTTGTAAAAATATAAAATTTATTATCTTTTCTAAAATTACTAAATCTTAAATTTGGATTGACTTTACTTGAGGTATTACTACTTGATATTTCACATACTGCACTTTTGTTCTCGTAACCTTTGTATGGTGTTATTGCTATTTGTGTGGGTATACCAATCTCAACACTTCTCACTGCATAATTACTCGCCCATTGTCCTATCACTGGTATACTAACAAGATCATTTTGTTTTGGTACCTCAAAGGCTTCATTAAATTCTGGATATGTTTTTTCTAATTTATTTTGTGTCTGAGCAGAAAGACCATGTTTGGCTCTACCTTCTCTGTCATTTAAAAAACCAGTAATGGTACTGGGGGCTATACCTGCTTCCTGTGCCAACTGACTTGGTGATATTCCATGCTTGCGAGATAGGTCAAGAATGACCTTCTTCATGTGTTCTTTCTCCATGTCTATGACATTATCATCTATTGCACTCATATTCTACTCCTAATTTACTCCGATTGCGTTATCGCATAGATTATATTAAATTTGCATATATGTCAAACAATAGTAATAAAATGATTATAAAAGCAATAGAAGACACATTTGGTAGCATCTATGCAGCAAGTCAAAAACTAGATGTTGATTACAGTACCTTATACAGATGGAAGCAGGGTACTCAGTTTCCCAATATCAAAACCATAGAAAAAATTATGAAAGATAATCCAAGTCTTAACCAACTTGTGAAGGATTATTCAAGCTAATGATGATGAGACAGTGCAAAGTTTGTAAGAAGTTTAAAAAATTTGCTGACATGGCTTACAATCGCTGCGTTTATACTGGTCATAAAAAAATACTGAATAAATGTAATATTTGCCTACAACACGAAAGAAGAAATAAAAAAGTTGTTAATCCAGACTCACAGATCAAACAATCTGTTTATGTAGAAGAAGAAGCTTTCTTTGAAGATGATCCCAAAGCACTAAAAGAAACAGAACCTGGTCGATATATTCGTCAAAGCACAATACTGCCAAAAGGCAAGGTTGAATATGACTGATAGCAGAAACAAGGGAAAAGGTTTTGAATATGAAGTCATACAGCTTCATCAAGATCATCTTGGTCTACAACTTAAAAGAGACATAGAACAATACAGAGTGCAAGATCATGGTGATCTCATATCAGAAGATAAAGACTTTCCCTTTGCTATCGAATGCAAAAGAAGAAGAAAAGGTTTTTTGCCAGATAAAGACTGGTGGTTACAGGCTTGTACTGCTGCTAATTTATGTAGGAAAATTCCTATTTTAATCTACAGATTTGACAGATTGCCAGTAAGAGTAAGAGTTCCAATGTCTATTTTGAACAAAGTAGAAGTACAAGAAAGAGATTGGAGATATGTCACTGACATGGATTTTGACACTTATGCAATGATTGTTAGGGAGATGTTATGACATGGTTATGCGTCTTCTCGATTTATTTAGTGGCATTGGTGGTTTTAGTTACGCAGCAGAAAAACTTGTTGGTGGGTATGAAACAGTTGCCTTTTGTGAACAGGATAAATTTTGTCAGCAAGTCCTTCGTAAGCATTGGCCCCATGTTCCCATTTATGATGATGTTAGGACAATAGATGCAACTAGACTTGGAAACATTGATATCGTTGCAGGAGGATTTCCCTGCCAGGCAGTCAGCCAAGCTGGACTACAAAAAGCAACAGAAGATGATCGGTGGCTCTGGGATGAAATGCTTAGAATTATACAAGATTGTAAACCGAGATGGGTCATTGGAGAAAATGTTGTCGGTCTTATTAACATCAACCAAGGGATTTTATTCGAACAAGTGCAAACTGATTTGGAAAAAGAAGGTTACTCCGTACAATCGGTTGTTATTCCAGCTTGTGCCAAAAATGCCCCTCACAGACGAGACAGAGTTTGGATTGTTGGCAACTCCGAACACAATGGATCACTTGCCACCAAGATCAGAGGAGGGAACGAACAAATTGATGGAGGGTCATCGCAGGGGCAGAACCAAACCAGCAAACTTGAGGGAACAAGTGGACGAGAAGACGATGGATTTATACAAACAGACATCTTCGAACTTATGGCCAACGCCAACTCATCAGACGGCGGGAACAGGACCAATGATGAAGACATTGGTAACAAAGGATGGAAATCCAGCAAAACAGGGGGAGAGAGCATACAATCCCAAAACGGGCAAACACGTTCAAGTAACTCTAAATCGAGCAGTCAACCTCTGGCCGACTCCAACAACGCAGGAGATAGAACACCCAGAAGCTCAGTTAACACCGAACAACAGGAGGTTGAGCAAAGACGGGAAGAGCAGTCACAGTCTGAACTTAGCAGACAGCGTGAAGATGTATCCAACACCAAGAGCAACGGAAATAGACGAGTCAGTAGAGACTTGGACAAAAAGAGAGAAAAAAAGGAAAGACAAGGGTTTGGCTATGTTTTCCAAGAATCTGTCAATGACGGTGAAGATGATGTATCCAACACCCAATGCAGGTCTAGTGAAGCACAGTTACAACGGAAACAATCAGTATTACGAGAACAGAATAGCAAAAGGAAAACAACAAGATCTGGCAATGGAGATTTATCAGACAGAAGGAGTTGGTCAACTGAATGCAGAATGGGTAACATGGATGATGGGATATCCCAAGCATTATCTGGACATTTCTCAAGAGAACCAGAAGACGTTCCAAGAGTTACCCAAAACCAAAAAGACAGGACAAAAAAGTTGAAAGCATTAGGTAATAGTATCGTGCCACAGGTTGCAGCAGAGTTGTTTTATGCCATCAAGGTTACACATGATGAAAGTTAGACTGTGCCTGCGTTGCAAGGTTGCACTGTGTAACCATAAATGTCCAATCTGTGGGTTACACCAATGAATGAAACCTTTATCATCAAATCATCTTTAAAGGATAATTATTCAATCATACCTAATGATGTTATCAACAATGGAAGATTGAGTTCTGATTGCCTGGCTGTGCTTGTTTATCTCCTATCTAAGCCCTCAAACTGGGTCGTTAAGCCCAGTAACATACAAAACAGATTTGGCTTTGGTAAGGATAAAGCCTACAAGGTTATAGCTGATCTGATACAGGAAAGATACATAATCAGAGAAGAAGTGAGAACTGAGGGTAAGTATGCTCAATTCACCTACTATGTTTATGATTCACCATTTCCTTGTTTATCGGATACGGTTTTATCGGATACGACAAACAAGGACACTACTAATAAAAGAGATATACTAAGTAAAGAAAAGATACAAATGGCAGAACAGGATAAACCTGTTCCACAGAATGAATGGCAATGGTATAAGAATTGGCTTGCAGAATACACTTCTTTTAAAGAAGCAGGTGATATTGTTGGACAACTTTTGTCTATGGCTTTTAAGGCTGGTTACAAGACCAAGGAAGAAAAAGACAAACTGGTTTTAGCTGTCCTTCAAAGGGGAGCAGAGAACAAGCCAGAAGGAAATGTCCGTGCCTATCTTTTTAAGATTTTTCAGAACATAACCACCGAGAACAAGTATGAGGACAAGGATGCTAACAAGTGGCAGCTTTACGCACAAATGTGGAAAAAGGGCAACTGGTATATTAATACCTGCCCTCGGCCAGATGATCCCAGTTTTGTGAATTTTTGCCCTAAAGAATATCAACATTTATTTGAGAGGAACTATGGAAGCTAGTGAAATTGCCGATAGGTTTGAAGAGATGGTAGATGTTTTGTCCAGAATGCCACCTGCTATCAAAAGACAAAAATTCACCTCGTGGATTGATTATGTCAATGATCCGAATACAGCTTATGGATATTCTGAGGTTAAATTGTCAAGGCCGAAACCAACACCAAAACAGATTGACAGAATGGACCAGGCTTTAATGTGGATTAATATGCTCGAGACAAAAGAAGAGCAGAGATTAATCTGGGCCAGAGCACATAAGTTTCCGTTGAGGAAGATTGCAGGGCTTATGGGTATATCAAAAGATACTGTGAAATATAGGTGGATGGCTGCTTTGGTAAAGTTATCGTATAAAATATGAAAAAAAATAATTATCTATCTAGACAAGTCAGACAAAAAGTGTATAGGATTTTTATATAATGCCGATTTGTTTGTTATGTGTTCCTACTCCAAAGTATAATTGCGTAAAAAATAGGTCGGCACTATGAGAAAATATCAATACAAACCAGGCATAGATTGGCAAGAGATAGAAGCTAGGGTGAGAAGTGGTGAACCTTTGCTTAGAGTTTCCAAGGATTATGATATCTCAAGACAAGCGATTATTAAGAGATCAAGAAAAGAAGGTTGGCTTGATAGTAATAAGAAAATAAGGTTAGCGAAGAAAGTGGTTACAGGTGTAACCAAGGAAAAGAGTGTAACCTTAAAAAGTGTTGCTAAACCTTTTAGTAAGTACATACAGAAACACGCAAAGGATAAACCAGAGACGATAGACAGTATCCTCGGATTACTTAGATCTGGTAACCCAAGAAAGATTGCAGTGCAAGCAAGTGGGGTGAGTATGGATAGTTTTTTGCGTTGGGTAAGAGAAGATATGTCTTTTGCTGATAATGTACGCAAAGCCGAAAGCATGGCTGTGGCTGACAGGTTACAGAACATTTCAGCAGCAGGTAAAAGAGGTGATTGGAAAGCTGATACTTGGGTATTGGAAAGAACACACAAAGATATATTTGGTGAAAAAGAAAGCAAGAACAATAACTTAGCAGTACAGATCAATATTAATCGTGGTGACAAAGAAGAGATTGTAGATATACATACCACTGATACTAAATCAGTTGACTAATCTTCTGTAACCTAGGTATTTGGTAGGATTTACAAATACAACTAGACACTTTTGCTAGACTACCCCCCCCAGGCAAAGCCCCACAGGGTAGGTCTGTTTGCGAAGACGAAGACATATAACAAACACGCACCCACGCACAAAAAATTAAAAAAACAACAGGTTGCACAATGGCAGAAGTAAATTCACCATTCGCTAGAAGAATGATGGCACAAAAACTAATGATGGATAACAAGACAAATCCATTTGAGAAGAGTGAGTTTTTCCAGCCTAGTGATGCTTTAGAAGCACCTAGAGTTACAGGAATGTTATTGCCATTTTCGGCAAGAAGATTTGGTGATGAAAAAGATTTAAGATTGGCAGTGCCAGAATTGGTATCTGATTTCTTTGATGCCACTGTTGGTAATACAGGGAAAGCATTGAGAGGTGAACTTGGTGTTCCAAGTGTAAACAATCCTGCTTTCACAGGTGCTGTAGCTGATATGGGAATGAATGTCACTGGTGGTTCTTTATTAGGTTCTGCATTAACAAAGTCAGTACCAAAAAATGCTTTGTCAATGGGATTAAAAGCGACAAAGACAGTAGATGAGGTTAAAAAAGGTGAAGTAGCAAAGGTTGTTGCACCAACTGATAAGTCTGATGGTATACTTGCTTTTCATGGTAGTGGTGCTGATTTTGATGAATTTAAATTAAGCAAGATAGGAACAGGAGAAGGCAACCAGGCTTTTGGTTATGGTTTATATTTTACTGATAGCGAAGATATAGCTAAGTTTTATAAAAATCAAATTTTAAGAACACAAAATGTCGAGTTTAATGGTAAACCTATCAAGTTTTTGTCAGATAGCCAAGATATTGATAATAAAACAGTTGTATTAGGTAAAATTAGAGATCGTATACTTGGTGGAAAATTAAATTCAAAAGAAGCTATTGATAGTGTCAAAAGTGAATATCAGCAGACTATTGACAATAGTTTTGATCTGTCAAGACCACTTAATAAAATTGACAAAATGAATTATGATTCAATAAAATCAGATTTAGATTACATAAATACTTTAGATGCTCAAGATTTTAATTATCAGCCAGGCAAAATTTATGAAGTTAAAATTAAAGCAGTAACTGATGATTTGATAGATTATGACAAGCCTTTAAAAGATCAAAACGAAAAAATAAAAAAAATATTAAAACCTTATTATGAGTATTATGGAGTAGCTCAAACTGCTGATTTTGGCACTTTATTAGAATCAACTTACAGGCATTTACCACAAGATGTTTTTACAGAAAGACTATCAAAAGAAGGTATTAAAGGTATAAAATACAAAGCAGGACAATTAACATCTGGTCAAGAAGATTCTAAAGCAACAAACTTTGTTATATTTGATGATAAAATCATAGATATTATGGCTAAGTATGGAATTACAGGTGCTATTGCTGTTTCAGCCATTAAAGGAAATAGTGTTTCTGAAAACACTTTACCAAGTGATTTTTAATGGCACAAAAAACAATTCGTTTAGATTACACTCCACAACCCAAACAAGAGTTGTTGCACAAGTGTAAAGCCAAACAAATATTATTTGGAGGAGCAGCAGGAGGTGGTAAAAGTCATAGTTTAAGATGGGATATCATTGCTTTTTGTTTGGAAAACCCTGGTTTAAATGCCTTTATTTTTAGAAGGTCATTACCAGAATTAGATGCCAATCATATTCAGCCTTTGAAAAAAGAATTACCCAGTGAGTTAGGTAATTATAATGAGACAAGGAAGAGGTATGAGTTTTACAATGGCAGTTCTATCCAGTTTCAGTATCTGGAAAGAGATAATGATTGTGAGAGGATACAGGGAACAGAAATTCATATAGCTGGTATTGATGAAGCAGGTCAGATGAGTGCTTATCAGCTTGGTTATATTAAGAGTAGGATGAGACTGGGTGGTTTTGAGCCTAAGCAAAAAGATTATTTACCAAGGCTGGTAATGACTGCAAATCCTGGTGGCCAAAGTCATAATTTTTTAAAGGCTTTGTATATTGACCCTGCACCTGCAAAAACATATTTTTATGATGTGACCATGAAAGACCCTAATAATCCAAAGGATAAGGGTTGGCTCACAATGTATATTCCTGCAAGGATGGAAGATAATGTTTATATTGATCCATCTTATGCCAGTTCGTTTAGTGGATTGCCCCATGAGTTGGCAAAGGCATTAAGAGAAGGCGATTGGGATTTAGTTGTTGGCTCTTTCTTTGGTGATATCTGGAAAAGAAACATTCATGTTATAAGACCTTTTGAGATTCCAGAATACTGGCTAAAGTTTAGGTCATTTGACTGGGGTTCAGCATCACCTTTTTCGGTAGGATGGTGGGCTATTGCAGAAGGACATGATGACATACCAGATGGTGCTTTGATTAGGTACAGGGAATGGTATGGTGCATCTGCACCGAATAGAGGTTTAAGACTGACTGCTGAAGAAGTGGCAGCAGGTATAAAAAGCCGAGAAAAAGGTGAAAGAATTGATTATGGTGTAGCTGATCCATCAATTTGGAAGTTTGATGGTGGTCCTTCTATTGGTGAAAGATTATCAAAGATGGGCATTCGGATGAGAAGGGCTGATAATTCAAGGGTGAATGGATGGGATCAAGTTCGCCAGAGAATGATGGTTGATGATGACCAGAGCATGATTTATTTTTTTGAATCCTGCGTTGATACTATTCGCACATTACCTATTTTGACCCAAGACAGAAACAGGGTTGAAGATATTGACACCACACAAGAAGACCATGCAGCAGATGATATTAGATATGCCTGTATGAGTAGACCTTATACAAGAAGATTAGAAGAAGAAGAAGATATTTGGAGACAGCCAACTGTTGAGGAAATGATGAGTAATCTTGACAGGGTTTCAAAGCCAAGTTTTAGGAGATTATAATTGGAAGAATATTAAGATAGAGAACCCAGCGATAAGAACCTAAGGGCTGATTATTGGAATAAAGAGATTGCCAGGGCAAGAAGGTTTGAGGAAGACTGGAGAACCAGAAGTTTTGATATTGTCAGAAGATATCGAGATGATGAACCTCAAAGAGTAGAAAGAAACACAAGAATGAATATTTTTCATTCAAATGTGGATACTTTGAAATCTGCTTTGTATTTCAATACACCAAGACCAAAGGTAACCAGAAGGTTTAAAAGCAATGACCCAGCAGCAAGAACAACTGCTGTTGTTATGGAAAGAGCCTTACGATATCAGATGGACCGATATAAGTTTGACAGTGAAGTGACAAAGGCTGTTGAAGATATGCTTATTGTCGGCAGAGGTATTTTAAGAATGAGATATGAGCCAGTTGTTGTTTCTGGTGAAGTTGAAAAGATTAGGGTAAGGCAGCAGCCAATTACTGGTATTGGTGGCACTCCACAAGGCACATTGGCTGAGATTACGATTGACCGAAAGTTCTTGGATGAACAGGGCAATGAAGTTGATCCTTCTATGGTCAAATCAGATGCTATGGGAAATTTTATTGAAGGTGAGCCTATGGAATTTGTAGGTGAACAGTCAATTATGTGTGAATATGTCAACTGGCAGGATTTCACTTTACAGCCTTCTAAATGCTGGTCTGATGTTCAATGGGTTTGTTTTAGGCATTTGATGACAAGAGAAGCCCTTGTTGATTATTATGGTCAAAAAGGTGAGAGAATACCTCTTAGTTATTCAAAGTCAGATGCTGATAGTTATAATACTTATGATGATTATACACAGCCAGATATGGCTGAAGTCTGGGAGATTTGGGATAAGAGAACTGGCAAGCAGATATTTGTTGCTACTGGTTTCAATGAGGTTTTGGAAGAGTTTGAAGACCCTTATAATTTAGATGCTTTTTTTCCAATGCCAGAGCCTTTATATGGTGTAAGTACAACAGATACAACATTACCAGTACAGGAAATATTGATCTACGAAGATCAGTTGACTGAACTTGATATTATTACGCAGAGAATAGGTGTATTAACAGAAGCCTTGAAAAGAAGAGGTGTTTATGATGCTTCTTTCCAGGAATTGATAAGATTATCAGATGCAGACGATAATGAGTTTATACCAGTTGATAACATGGCTATGTTACAGAATGCAGGTGGTATCGGTGGTGTTATGCAGGAAGCCCCTCTTGATAATCTCATCAAGGCATTAACTGCTTTGTATCAGTCAAGACGAATTGTGATTGACACCATTTATGAACTTACTGGTATCTCTGACATTATGAGAGGTCAGTCAGCTTCAAGAGAAACTGCAACTGCTCAGAGAATAAAAGGTCAGTTTGGTTCAATGCGTATGATAACCAGACAGAAAAGACTACAGAGATTTCTTGATGAAATCATGGAAATGAAAGCTGAACTGATTGTAGAAAATCTAGAGCCAGATTTATTAGAAAAGATTACATCTATTCAAATCTCACCAGAAACTGTAGCTGTGATGAAGGATGATCGTTTAAGAAGTTATAGGATTTCAGTTGATACTGAGGAAAGTTCTGCAATAGATACTGCGATTGATCAACAGAGAAGAACAGATTTTTTAACAGCAATGGTTCAATTTCTTCAGAGTGTAGGGCCTCTCGTATCCTCTGGAGCATTGGGATTTGACCAGGCTAAAACCATGTTATTGTTTGCAGCTAGGTCATTTCCTGGTGCAAGAGAATTAGAAGAAACACTTGATGATTTACAGCCACCACAACCACAGGCTAATCCTGCTGATAAACTGGTTGAGGTAGAAGCTGCAAAAGTACAGGCTGATACTCAAAAGGCACAGGCTGATGCACAGGTTAAGATTGCGAAGTTGGATTTAGATAGGCAGAAAACACAGGCAGATGTAGCCTTGAAGCAACAAAAATTAGAGATTGATGCAGCTAAATTGGTTAGTGGATGATTTCAAATAGTGAAGCACTTGGTAAGATAGTATGGTTGATGGGTCACTCAAGACAGCATCATGTGTATAGAGTGCAGGATTGTTTTAGGGTGATGATACCAGCTATTGCGAGTCAGAATTTTAGAATATGGGAAGGCAAAAAACATCCTTTAGGTTTTATGACCTGGGCTTGGCTCAATGAAGAAAACCACCAGAAGTATTTAAAAGGCCAAAAGATTATTGAAAGCCATGATTTTAAAGGTGGCGATAATTTATGGCTTATAGATATTGTTTGCCCTTTTGGAGATGTAAGAAGCCTTATGTCAGAAGGCAGAAAGCATTTAACAGATTTATATGGCAAACATATTGTTAATTTTAAAAGAACAAAAAACGGATTAATTAAAAAGGTAAGATTATAATGGGTAGTGAAGCAGGACAAGATAATGCCAGTGTTTCAACTGATATAGATCAGTTAAGAGCCAGAGATGAAGCTATCAGAGATCAATATGAATTTACACAACAAAGTCCAAATTTTATAGATGATTTTAGTGGTGCAGAAGCTGGTTCTTTACCAACAATATCTGTGCAACCAACTTTAACAGCAGATGAAATAGCTTCTGCAAGAATGGACAGAAGTGGCTCAGATGACAGTCAAAGATTTTTTGCAAGTGCAAATGTACCAGACCCTAGTGATTTTAATTTTGCAGGTAGTCAAGCAGCACAAGATTTAAGAACTGGTGCTGAAGGTGTACTTGGTTCAAGACTTGGTGGGATGATACCTGGAGGATTTATTATAAATGCACTTACTGGATTACCATCACAACTCACACTAGATGCACTTAACAGAGGTGCTGTGCCTACATTTGAAGATGGAATGATTACTGGCACGACAGGACAGGGTTTTGGTGCAAATCAAACTATGGGAACAATAGGTCAAATGAATCAGCCTGGTGTAGAAGGTGGTCTTAATACACCACCAGTTGTACCAGTGACAGAAAGTTTCTTTCAAGATGATGGGGGTGGAGATAATAACAATGAGAATATGTTTAGAAGAAGAACAACAGCAAAAATGGATACACCTCCAGTAACACCACCAGTAAGTGATGATCTTGCTTTAAATGTGTTACAAAATCCATTCTTTTTATATTCTGGTAGAGGTAATTTATTTCAGCCTTATGGCTATGCACCAAACACACTTGTTGACTTACTAGGCACAAGAAACCTAACTCAGCCATCAAGTGCAGCACCTAACCTTAATTTATTCGGCAACCCAAGGGATTTTTTATGAACATAGATATGGAAATGGCAGCAGAGAATTATAACAGTCTGTCTGAACAGGAAAAAGAAATCATAAGAGAAGCAGTGGATAGTCCACTCATGGGAGTTCTTTCAAAAGTTTTTGGTGATGAGTTTGTATCTGCTTTAGGTACATTCCAAAGACCAAGACGAAAGATGAATGCAGAGATGCAGCAACAAGTGGCAAATATGTTGATGAGATGAAAACCACATATATTTACCAAGACGGAAATCTTGTTGAAAAATCTAAGGGTGCAAAAGCAAACAGTGTGAATATCATGCGTGATATTGAGCCTTATCAGAATATCAAAGATAGAGGTTGGATAACATCAAGATCACAGCACAGAGAGTTTTTGCGTAAAAATAACTTTGTAGAAATAGGGAATGAACAAAATCATTTATTAAAATGAACGATACACAATCACTTGATAACACTCAAGATACTGCACCAGAAAGTCCAGTATCTCAGCAGCCAGTATCAGAGACAGTAGCAGAAACACTAAGCAGAAGTCTGGCTGAATTACAACCACAGGAACAGAAAGAGGATGACAATGTTCAGCAAGATCAAGAAAATGATAATGAAACTGATCCAGAGGTTTCAGAAGAAGACAGCAACTCTGTCGAAGATGGAGATTCTGGAGACACAGAAAAAACAGAAAGTGAAACCAGTGCAGAAGAAGAAGGGAAGACCGAAGAAAAATTAGAAGCCCCACAACACTGGTCAAAAGAAATAAAAGAAGATTTTAACCAGCTGCCCTTAAAGTCTCAGCAACTATTTTTAAAGAGACACAATCAAATGGAAGCTGATTACACAAAGAAAACTCAAGCCCTGTCTAAATTTAGAAACAGACAAGAAGAGGTAACAAAGATTATTAGTCCATTCATGGGAGACTTTGAAAGGGCTGGTATAGATGAGGTCGGTGCAATAAGGCAACTTTTTGCAGCACATGATTATTTAAAAAAAGATCCCAAACAAGCAATAGCATGGTTAGCTACTAATTATGGGGTTGATTTATCGGCAGTCAATGATGACACAGCCGAAGATGATTATACTGACCCAGAAGTAAAAAACTTGAAACAGCAAGTAGCCCAGTTACAAGGATATTTACAACGACAACAAAATCAACAGATGCAAAGTGAGCAGCAGAGCACTCAATCCATGATTGACCAATTTGCAAACGAGAAAGATGAAACTGGTACTTTAAAACATCCACACTTTCCAGAAGTAAGGCAGGTGATGGGAGTTTTAATACAGTCTCAAAAGGCTAAAGACTTATCATCTGCTTATGAAATGGCTGTTTATGCAGACCCAAACTTGAGAAAGACTATGATTGATACTCAAGTTAAGAAAGCAAGTAAGAGCCAAGTAAAAACAGAAGCAGTGCAAAAAGCCAAAAAAACTCAAAGGTCAACAGTAAGAGGTAGTGCAACACCAGCAGAGCAAAAACTTCCAGGCAATCTTTCGATTAGAGAAACAATACAACAATCAATAAATCAACTACAACAAGGAAGGTAGGTAAGATATGGCAAGTCCAAATCTTTCAGAGATTGTAACAACCACTCTGCGGAACAGATCAAGACAGTTAGCAGACAATGTTAGCAATCACAATGCCCTTCTCCGTAGATTGCGTGAGAATGGTAATCAGACTACTGTAACAGGTAGAGATATTGTTCGTGAGTTGGAATATGCTGATAATGGTACAGTGCAGTTTTACTCTGGGTATGAAACCTTAGATGTATCTCCAGCAGATGTATTAAGTGCAGCAGTTTTTGACTACAAACAATTGGCTGGAAATGTAACAATTTCTGGTTTAGAGCAAATCAAGAACTCTGGCGAACAGGCAATCATTAATTTACTTGAAGCTAGAATTAATGTCTTAGAAAAGTCTATGATGAATAGTTTATCAACTTCATTATATTCTGATGGCACTGGTTCAGATGGTAAAGAGGTGGGTGGCCTTCAGCTTCTTGTCGCGGATTCTGGCTTGGGAACAGTAGGTGGAATTAACAGTTCTACTTTTACATTCTTTCAGAATGTCCAAACCACAGCAACAAGTTCTGCTTTCAGTACAGCTAATGTTCAGGCAGATATGAATAATATCTACTTACAATTAGTTAGAGGTGCAGATAGCCCAGACTTGATTATGGCAGGAACAAATGCTTATAAAGCATTCTTAGGTTCATTGCAGGCAATACAAAGAATTACATCAGATGATTTAGCAAACTCTGGATTTACTTCAGTGCAGTATCTAAATTCAGATGTTGTCTTTGACAGTGCTTGTGACACCAATAGAATGTATTTCTTAAATACTGATTATCTAAGACTTGAGGTAGCAGCATCAAGAAACTTTGTTCCAGGTGAAGCAAAAATGAGTGTCAACCAAGATGCAATGGTAACTCCAATGTTCTGGTCTGGCAATCTTACAGTTTCTAACAGAGCCCTTCAGGGCGTAATCCACACATAATAGAAAGGGGTAATAAAAATGGCTTATGTCACAGTAATGGGTATAGACCCAACAGAAGTTCATAGCACTCCAAAATTTATGCTTGGACAGCTAGGAGCAGTAGTAGCAAATAATACAACAAAAGTTTATAAATATGTTCAGTATGACACTGGTGCTGGTTCAGTCGCAGCAACTAGTGGTAATGCAGCATATTACTATACTTTAGATGGCTATAAACTCAATCAAGTCACTTCTGATTTATCAGATTCAGTAGAGATTGGTGCAGGTATTCTGCAATCAGCACCTACTGATGGACAATATTGTTGGATACAAATAAAAGGTCCTGCAACTATGGCAGCAGCTTTGACTGCTGGTGCAGATGGTGATCCTTTAACTCCAACAGGTAGTTCTGATGGTAAATTAGATGTTTCATCAAGTGCAACAGATAATATCTGTGCAATTGCAGGGGATATTTCAGATAAAGAAATTATCTGTACTTTCCCAGAATAATCTATCAAGGGTGGTGTAAAATCCACCCTTATTTTCGGAGGATGTATGACAGTAAAACCACAGTTTTATCAAAGAGAATTTAACGGACAGATAAGAGATTTTGTTCGTATATCAGTTACAGGTAATCGAGATATTTTTGAAGCACCTGTAAGACCAGAGGATTTATCAAGGTTTCCAGAAGAATGGGAAAACTACAAAAAATCCAAAGGTCAGAAGAAAAAAAAGGGTTCACCACTCACTGATATACCAGGTATGTCAGAGCCAAGAAGAGTTGAACTTGAACTTGCAGAAATAGAAACAGTTGAAGATTTAGCCCTTGCAGAAATGGAAAAACTGCTTGCTTTAGGTCAGCCTTATGTTGAATTACAGAAGATTGCAAAGCTAAGTATGTCTGCAAAAAAACAAGAAACAAAACCTTTAAATTTAAGTGTAACAAATGAGTCTACTAACAATATGTCAAGCAGTCAGTGATTTTACTGGGTTTGAAAGAGAAACAAGCATAATAGGTAATACTTCTCCAACAGCCAGACAATTACTTGCTTTATGTCAAAGAGAAGGCAAACAGTTAATGAGAGCCACAAACTGGGCTATCTTAACTAAAGAACATACTTTCTCAACATCAAGTGGTACATCAAGCTATGCTTTGCCAACTGATTTTGACAGATTTGTAAGCAACACTGCTTTTAATAGAACAGATAAAGAAGCCTTTACTGGACCATTGACCCCACAGCAATATCAAGAAGATCAGAATAATGCTTTGTCTTCTGGTATTACGCAAAGGTTTAGATTAAAGGCATCCAGTAATGCTTTGAAGTTTGATATTACACCAACACCAACTGCAACAGAAACAGTTGGTTTTGAGTATGTTTCATCTCATTGGAATCAGAAAACAGATGGCACTTCACAAGCAACTTTCACAGTTGACACAGACATAGGTATTTTAGATGAATTACTCATTGAAATGGGAGTGACCTGGAGGTTTGCACAAATGCACGGATTAGATTATGCAGAGCATTTTAGACAGTATCAGCTTGAGTTAAGACAGGCCATTTCAAGAGAAGGTGGCTCACCTGTTATATCACTTGATGATGCTAGAAGATTAACAGTTAGCCCATATAGTTTTAATTTGCCAGATAGTGGTTATGGTGGTGTCTAATGCTTCAAGCCTTACCATCTTCTGCTAGGTACAGAGTAAAATCTGTATCTGTACCAGCACCATTAGGAGGGTTGAACTCAAGAGATAATCTTGATGCCATGCCACCTACTGATGCAATTGTAATGAGTAACTTTTTTCCTACTGTGGAAAAAATAACAACAAGAGAAGGATATGCTTCTTTTTGCACAGGTATAGGTTCTGGAAATGTAGAAACACTTGTCAATCATAATGCAGGTGCAAATAATCAGTTACTTGCAGTTGGCTCTGATGGCGTTTTATATCAGATAGATACTGGCAGTGCAGTGAGTAAGAAAACAGGATTATCAAATGGAAGATTTCAGACTGCTGAGTTTAATGGTAACACCTTGTTTGTTAATGGAACAGATACACCTTTTGCTTGGGATGGCAGCAGTGCATCTAATCTGAGTATAACATTGTCAGACAGTACATCTGCTGACACACTCAAGGGTGTTCATGTTTATAAAAACAGAGTTTATTATTTTAAAGGTACAGATCAGAACTTTTACTTTTCTGCTTCTGTAGATACCTTTCAAGGTAACTTCACAAAGTTTCCATTAGGATTAGTGGGAACATTTGGTGGTAACCTTATACAGATTGGTACATTGACTATTGATGGTGGAGAAGGTGTTGATGATAACATTGCCTTCATTATGTCATCTGGTGAGGTACTTGTTTATTCTGGTACAAATCCAGGTTCTGCAACTGATTTTGCCTTGGTTGGTACATTTAGAATAGCAGAGCCAATTAATGAGCCTAGAGCCATTGCAAAACTCGGTGGCGATTTAGTTATTATTACTAAAGCAGGGTACATACCTTTGTCTTTGGTTTTACGATATGATCTGATCGGCAATGAAGCCTTGGCATTAAGTGAGAAGATAAGAGGTACAGTCATCAATCAAGTCAAGTTGACTGGCTCGACAACAGGATGGCAAATACATTTGTCAGCAGATGGATCAAAATTATATTTTAATTATCCGACAGGAGATGGAACAGACCCATTTAACCAACATATATTTAATCCTATAACCAAGGCATGGTCTATATTTCAGAATATACCAGCCCATGTTTTTGCAAACTTTGCAGGCGATACTTATTTTGGAACTGCTGGTGGCAAGGTGTATAAGGTTGGAGGTTTTGCTGATCTGACAGCAGCTATAGAAGCAGATATATCATTTGCTTATAACTATTTTGGTGACAGAGGTTCCGTTAAAAGGTTTTCGTCTATATCACCAATGCTTGAAGCATTAGGAGATATATCTTTTGATTTTGGAGTGGCAGTAGATCAACAAGCCCCTTCTGGTCTTAATTTATCACCTGGTACTTTTGCAAGTGAATTAGCAACTTGGGATGAAGCTGAATGGGATGTAGATTTATATGGTGATACAACTGGTGCAGGTATTATCCAAAAAAGAAAAGTCGTAGGAAGAATTGGAAGATCAGCATCTTTAAGAATAAAGGTATCATCTTCATCACAACAAATAAGTATTTTAAGTAGTAACTTTCATTTTATACCAGGGGGTCCATTGTAATGGCTTTTAACAGTAGTGGTACATTTTCAAGATTGTTTGATTGGACAGACGATAGGGATAATGGGATTAAAATCAGAGCAGACAGGTTTGACCAGGAACTTGATGGTTTTGCAACTGGCCTAACAACTTGCATTTTAAAAGATGGTACGCAGGCAGCAACAGCCAAGATACCTTTTGCAGTAGGTTTGAGTGTCATTGATAATCAGACAATAGTCCTCGGCACAAACTCAGATATAGCTTTACAGTATGATGAAACAACAAATGATAGCCTTGATATATCTGCCAATGTAGAAGGTGCAGCCTTAAATATTACTTTGAAAGCAGACCAAGGTGATGACAATGCAGACCAGCACAAACTCAGTATTGCTGATGGTGGTACTTTAACACTAGGAAGTAAGATCAGTGGTTCATTTGTTACTTATCTTACACATACACCAAATGCAACTGTAGCAAGTTCAACAACTGCTGTAGGTGGTAATCTTACTGTAGGTGGTGATTTAACAGTATCTGGTGATGATATTTTTATGGCTACAAATACAGCAGGTAATTTATTAATAGCAGATGGTACAAATTTTAATTCAGTTGCAGTCGGTGATCTTTCAGAAATAACAAGTGTAGCATCTGATGATGTATTAGTAGCAGTTGATACTTCTGGTGGTGGTTTGAAAAAAATTACTAGAAGTGCTTTAGTTTCTGGATTAGCAGCAGGAACAATGTCTAATATAGTAGAAGACACATCACCTGCTCTCGGAGGTTCGCTTGATGTTAATGGACAGGACATTGTTTCAGTTTCAAATGGTAATATAACACTTACACCAAATGGCACTGGCCTTGTAAGGATTGATGGTAATGTTGACATTCAAACAGGTGAGATTGTTCTTAAAAATGGTGGTTCTCAATCAAACATAAAGTTTTACTGTGAATCAAGTAATGCACACTACGCACAACTTACAGCACCTGCCCATGCAGATTTTTCTGGTGACATTACAATAACATTACCTGCTACTGCTGGAACTTTAGCCTTAACATCACAAGTACCTACTTCTGGTATATCAAGTGGCAATGTAGCAACTTTTGGCTCTGGTGTAGCAGATGATGATTTTTTAAGAGTAAACGGAACAACGATTGAGGGTAGAAGTGCATCTGAACTGGCATCTGATATCGGAGCAGCTACCACAGATGATGCAACAGCATTAGCAATCGCATTAGGATAAGGAGAAAAAATGGCCAACACATTTAAGGTAGTCTCGCATGATGTCATGCCTGCTAGTGCAGGAACACCAGAAGACTTATACACAACCCCAGGTAGTACAACAACAGTTGTGATTGGATTAATAATTGCAAACATTCACACTGCTCAAGTCACTGCAAGTGTGAAACTTGTATCAGATACATCTGGTGGAGGTCGAGCAGCAACAAATACAACAACATTTTTAATTAAATCCATGCCAATACCAGTTGGTTCTGCAAAAGAAGTTCCAATAGGTGGTAAAGTGGTTCTTGAAACGACAGATAAGTTACAGATTGATTGTTCTGTAGCAGATAAGGTTTCTGTTACTTTATCAATTATGGAAATAACATGATAAAAACCCCAGAGTTTCAAGGCACACATTTGTGGGATAGATTGTGTTGGGCAAAAGAAAACTTAGAAGGTAGGCAATCAGATTATCGTATTGTATGGGAAGACCCAGATAAACCAGAAGAATGTTCTAAGATAACAGTTCCAGACCCTAACTGGATGGCTTGTGCTATTCAAGGTGGCATATTACCACCAGTAGAAGTTTACTGGGCTTTAGCAGAAGATGAAGCCAAACCAGATTTTAAAAAACATACAAGAGGTTACTTACTACACAACACAAAACCAGTTGATGCAATGACAGAAGAACAGGCCATTGAGTATATCATAATGAAAGACATACCACAAAGAGTATGGAGAGAATATCAAAAGGCTAATAGACCTCGGTTAGTCATTTGCAAAAAAGACCAGTTGCCACAGACAAGAGAGTGGAGAAATGCCTGGAAGATTAAAAATGATGTTTATGAAGATCAAAAAGTAGCATAAGGAGAAACCATGACAAAGACATACATTACAGACAAGGATGGTGTAACTGTAGACAGTTCAACAGTAACCAAACCATCTGACAGACACTTTAGAGGTGCTTGGGTTGTTGATGCTGATAAAAAAGTTATTTCAGAAGATATGACTGTCGCTAAGACTATTTTTAAAGATAAAATAAGAGAAGTAAGACAACCTCTTTTGGAAGCAGAAGATGTTGTTTACATGAAAGCATTAGAAGCATCTGACAGTTCTGCACAGTCAGCAAGTGTAACAAAAAAGACAAACTTAAGAAATGCACCAGCAGCCCAGGCAATAACTGATGCAGACACTATTGCTAAATTAAAAGCAGCTTGGGATACAACTTTATTAGGAACAAGTCCTTACAAATAGGGGTTTAAATGAGTGATGAATATTTAGGTAAATCTGGTGAGCAAACCAGTTATGAGTCAGTTGTAAGACAGAATGAAAACCAAGTGGTTTCCAGTTTTACTATTGATGCAACTAATAATGGTATGTCTGCTGGTCCTATTACTATTGAAACAACTGCTACAGTTACTGTTAATGGTTATTGGAGTATCGTATGACAAGTCAATTAAATG
>ERZ869936.986-NODE-986-length-22639-cov-6.520678_pt1 | contig 22639 bp, 21 predicted proteins | sample MGYA00520876_ERZ869936 | MGnify/ENA primary metagenome ERZ869936 (study PRJEB32218, sample SAMN09650985) | biofilter metagenome | isolation source: enrty point of leading RO module | place: Saudi Arabia: Thuwal, RO plant located on Red Sea | collected 2016-02-17 ...
TCAATAATACAGTTTTCCATTGGGTAAAAATAGGTTTGTAAATAACCTATATTTTGAATAATAGTATCATACTTTGTAATATTTTCTTTTTTTAAATCTAACTTAACTTTTAAGAATCTTAAAGGAAATGAATTAATAATTAAAGTCCCTGTATCTGTCACAGTTACGATATTTGAGTCACAAGTAGAAGAACTAGCATACTTAGTCATTTTCCACTTGTCTCCAATATTTGCATTAATATTATACAGAGTATCGAATGTATTAGAGTAATTATTAAATATATAAACAACATTATTTTGTTTGTATACGATTTCATTACCTAGGCTTTGATTGTTATAGTAGTTGAACATTTGTTCATAGTAATATCTGTGCTTTTTAATTTTCTTACAATTAATTGAATTTACAACTGTATCTTTTTCGAACCAAAATGTATTGTATCCAATTTCAGAAAATTTATAATAATTATAATGCCAAGTAGCTCCACTGTCACACCAGGCAATTTGTGATTTAACTATGATGGAAAAACTGAAGAGGAAGATAAAAAGTAAAGCTCTTTTCATACATCTGCTTTTACCAAAGTTACAAATTATTCTATAACTATACTCTTTGGGTAAAAGCTAAACCAAACAAAAGAAAAAGGAGTAAAATAAGGCACTTTTTTTAGTTGTTGGTTTTTAAGTTCTCCTTCAATACACCATCCTGAAATGTTCCACTCCGATTCGGTTTGTTTGTCATAAAACCGACCGTTTTCTTGGTAAAAATCTAAAGTCTGTTCATTTAGTTTTCTGGAAAATACGGTTACAATACCATTATCTTTTGCTTCTGATAGTTTTTCTTTATCTAAAACGGAAACCATTCCTTTTAGGTAAAAAATAACTCTTACAGAATCATTTTGATTATCGTTTATTACTTCTTCATTTACAACTTTAGAAAGCGGATAAACATTAGAATTTTTACTAAAAGAAGTAACTACAATTTTCTCCATTGGGTTTATTCTTAAATCAACACTATCCGTAATATAAAGTGGGCGAACTTTATTTTCATAATTAGGAAGTGGAGTTTCACCATATTTGTGCTTAAACCCTGTTTTAGGATTTAAAACCAGACCGTTGGGGTAATTGATTTTATATTCTTTGTAAGGAAGAATTAGGTGAGGATATCTTTCTAAGGTTTTACCGTGCATTTCTCCAACTATTGCTTCGCCTGTTAACTGCTGCCACCAGGTTTCGGTGTTTCGGTCAAACAGTACCATGTTTCCATTTCTATACATTCCTGATGAGCCAAATTTTAACATATACTCTTTGTCATTATGGCTATATCTTCTGTTGTAAACCAATATGGAATTGGTAGTAGGGCAAAACGTTACACAAAAAGGAATATATTTAATTTCATCATTAATCACTTGATGATAAATCAAAACACTTAACGGATAAGCTTTTGTTTCTCCTTTAATTTCAACTACTAATACAGGTTCGTTTGGTAAATAAGCTTTATCAGCTTTTGAAAAGTCTAAAAACTCAGGAAAGTCGATAGATATAGTTCTTTCAACATTTCCGACTACCAACAATTCATTGAGCTCAATGCTTTTTTTTGTGGTGTTGGTAACCCAAGCTTGCTCAATACCGTTTGGGTTAAATTGAGCAAAAATACTTCCAAAAGCAAAGCAGAATATTAAAATTAATAGCCTCATTATCAGCTCGAAGATAAAAATTAATTTAGTATTCTAGGTATTAATACTTATAACCTTCCCCATTGTCTTCTTCTAATTGAACACCTAAGCCAAGAACAATTCTATTAACAAAATTAAAATAGCCTACTACTAATGTGGCATCTAAAATAGCTCTGTCATCTAATACCAACTCTTTTAACTTTTCAATTATAGGAACACTTACATCATTGCTTGGAAATCTTGTCAATTGCCAAGCCAAGTTGCATAATTCTTTATCTACTTCAGCTAGTTCAACACTTTTAAAATCAAATAAAAAGGCTTCTATTTGCTCATCATTTTTCCAATACGTATTCATGGCGGCAGCATGGTGCCTTTGGCAATATTCACAGTTGTTTGCAATAGAAACTACAACGCCAATCATTTCTCTTTGTACTCTTTTTAATGGCGATTGTCCAAACATTATCATTAAATATAAATCCATGTGAGCTACAATGGTTTCAGGATTTAAGCTTGTAATCTTATGCACTTCCGCAATTTTTCCTCTTTTGGTAACTAAGTCGTTATATATTTCTTGCAATCTGCCTTCAGCTTCTTCGGGTTCTATTATTTTAATAAATGCCATTTCTAAATTTTTCTTAAAGCTAGCAAATCATTTATATATCCATAAACAGAATTGCTTAGGAATTTAAGAGATGCTGTTTTTTGAATCTCGTAGATGCTTCTAAGAAGCTAAAAGTTATACCTTTGGGCTTCTTAAAATTTTGCTAATGTTTAAAAAGTATATTTTCTTTTTTACACTCAGTGTTTTCAGTTTTGCCGTGTCTGCCCAAACTACATTTCCGGTAAATGGAGTTCATGACAAAAATCACAACTATACGGCTTTTAAAAACGCAACCATTTTTTTAGATGGAGACAGAAAGATTGAAAACGCCACTATGCTTATCAATGATGGAAAAATTGTGCAAATTGGTAATGCTGTGGTTATTCCTAAAAATACTGTGGTGTATGATTTAACCGGAAAATACATTTATCCTTCTTTTATTGACTTATACTCTGATTACGGTTTGCCTTCTTCAAAGAAACCTAAAAAGGGAAATGAAGAAAATCATCCTAATGTAAAAAAGGAAGAAACTAAAAAGGGTGCGTATGGATGGAATCCTGCCATACATCCAGAATTTAAAGCACAAAACAAATTTAATATTGACCAGAAAGAAGCTGAAGAACTTAGAAAAATTGGCTTTGGCTCTGTTTTAACTCATTATCAAGATGGAATTGCAAGAGGAACGGCATCGTTTGTTTCATTGGATGATGAATCAAATAATCTATCTATAATAAATGGGAATGCTGCAGCATGGTATTCATTTAAAAAAGGAAAATCTCAAGAGGACTATCCTTCTTCATTAATGGGCTCAATTGCTTTACTTAGGCAAACTTATTATGATGCAAAATGGTATCAATCAAACTTAGCTGACGAATACAATATATCATTGGATGCATTTAACTCAATTCAAACGCTTCCTCAGTTTTTTGACGCCACTGACTATCTTACTGTTTTGCGTGCCGACAAAGTGGGTGATGAGTTTGGAAAGCAGTATTTTTTTAAAGGAAATGGAGATGAATACAAGAGAATTTCGGACATTAAAAACACTAATGGGAAATTTATTATTCCTGTAAATTATCCTAAGGCTTTTGATGTGGAAGACCCTTATGATGCGCTTTTAATTTCATTAGAAGATATGAAGCATTGGGAGCTTGCCCCAACTAATGCCAATGTTTTATATACCAATCAAATTGAGTTTGCATTTACTGCTGATGGATTAGAAAACAAAAAAGATTTTTTTAAAAACATAAAGAAAGCCATTGAAAACGGCTTGCCTGCTAATGTTGCCATAAATGCTCTTACAAAAATCCCTGCTCAGTTTATAAACGCACAAGACAAAGTTGGAACGCTGGATGATGGTAAATTAGCAAACTTCATCATTACTTCTGATTCACTTTTTGCCGATGAATGTAAGATTTATGAAAACTGGGTAGTCGGAAAAAGAATGGCCATTGAAGACTATACTTTACCTGATATTGTAGGAAATTACTCGTTAAACATAAATGGAAAAATATTTAAGTTAACTGTTAAAGGAAAAGAGCCTTCTTACAAAGCTTTTGTTAAAACAGAAACCGATTCAACAAAACATAATGTAACTCTAAAACGTGACGGAGATTTAATTTCACTTGCCTTTAATATAAATGATGATTTATATCGATTGAGTGGAAATATAGCCACTAAAAGTGCAATATGGCATGGTATGGGGCAGGTTTCTGAAGGTGACTGGGTGAAGTGGAGCACTATTAAAAGTGTAGAGAAGATTGAGGAGAAAGAAGAAGAAAAAACGGACTCGGTTAAAAAGTCTATTGGAGTAGTTTGGTATCCGAATATGGCCTATGGATTAGACTCTGTTCCTAATGCTGTACCAACATTAATCAAAAATATTAGGGTATGGACAAATGAAAAAGAAGGAATTTTAGAAAATGCAGATGTATTGCTTTATAAAGGAAAAATTCATCAAATCGGAAAAGATATTCTTGTGCCTGAAGGAGCCGTTGTAATTAATGGAAAAGGGAAACAACTAACTCCCGGAATTATAGATGAACATTCACATATTGCTATTTCAAGAGGTGTAAATGAGGGCTCACAATCTATTTCTGCTGAGGTTAGTATTGCAGATGTAGTTAATCCCGATGATGTAAATATTTACAGACAATTAGCCGGTGGAATTACTGCCGCTCAATTGCTTCATGGTTCTGCAAATCCAATTGGCGGACAATCAGCATTGGTTAAATTGCGATGGGGAAGGAATGCGGAAGAAATGAAAATTAAAGGAGCTGACGGGTTCATAAAATTTGCATTAGGTGAAAATGTGAAACGTTCAAATTGGGGCAGTGGTGATAGATTTCCTCAAACTAGAATGGGTGTTGAGCAAGTTTATTATGATGCGTTTACCAGAGCTAAAGAATACCAAAAAGAATGGGCAGCTTATAAAAAACTTACACCAAAACAATTGAAAAAAAATCCTGTGCCCGCTCCCAGAAGAGATTTAGAATTGGATATTTTGGTGGAAATATTGGAAGCAAAAAGATTTATTACTTGCCATTCTTATGTTCAGTCTGAAATAAATATGTTAATGCATGTGGCAGATAGTATGGGGTTCAAAGTAAATACATTTACTCACATTTTAGAAGGTTACAAAGTAGCCGACAAGATGAAAGCTCATGGAGTAGCCGGCTCTACTTTTTCTGATTGGTGGGCTTATAAATTTGAAGTAAACGATGCAATACCATACAATGCGGCTTTAATGAATGAAAAAGGAATTGTAGTTGCTATTAACTCTGATGATGCAGAAATGGGAAGAAGGTTAAATCAAGAGGCTGCTAAAGCGGTGAAATATGGCAATGTTTCGGAAGAAGATGCCCTGAAGATGGTCACCCTAAATCCTGCAAAAATGTTGCATCTAGATAGTATGATGGGTAGCATTAAAGTAGGAAAAGACGCTGATGTTGTGATTTGGTCGGGTCACCCATTATCTATTTACAGTAAAGTAGAGAAAACATTTATTGATGGCATTTGCTACTATGACGCTGAAAAAAATGAAATCATCAATAAACAAATTCAAGCGGAGCGAATTCGATTGATTAATAAAATGATTGAAGCTAAGAAAAACGGTGAGGCTACTCAATCAGCAAAACCTAACAAAAAACCTCATTACCACTGTGATGGTTATGAAATTGATGAAGACTACTAAATATTAAAATATGAGAATTGTAACTTCTATACTTCTTTTTTCTTTTGGCTTTTTAGGCAATATTATTGCTCAGGTTCCAACACCGGCTCCTAAGCAAACAAAGAATATTTTGTTAATGAACGGGATAGCACATTTAGGTGATGGTAAGGTAATAGAAAATTCGGCTATTGCATTTGAAAATGGGAAGTTTACCATTGTGGCTGATGCAACTGTTATTCGCATAGATGCATCAAAGTTTGATACGGTAATCAATATTTCCGGAAAGCATGTTTATCCGGGTTTTATTGCTCCTAATTCAAGGTTAGGCTTAGTGGAAATAGATGCTGTAAAAGCCACCAGAGACCAAGATGAAATAGGAGAGATGAACCCCAATATTCGTTCTATCATTGCATACAATACAGATTCAAATATAACTCCAACGGTTAGATTTAACGGAATCCTTTTAGCTCAAATAACTCCTCAGGGAGGTGTAATATCCGGTTCTTCTTCTATTGTTCAGCTAGATGCATGGAATTGGGAAGATGCTTTAATTAAAGAAGATGACGGAATTCATTTGAATTGGCCCAAAATGTTTAATCAAACAGGTTGGTGGGCAGAACCGGGTGAGTTTAAAAAGAATGAGAAATATAAAGAGTTTACCCAAAAGATAGATGCTTTTTTTACTGAAGCTTTGGCTTATTCCAAAACAGAGCCTCAAGAAAAAAACCTGAAATATGAAGCAATGAAAAAAGTTTTTTCAGGGCAGAGAACGCTTTATATTCATTCTGATTATGTGAAAGAAATGCAAGAAGCTATCAACTTTGTAAGAAAGTTTAATTTGAAAAAAGTGACCATTGTGGGTGGTTATGACTCTTGGATGTTAACTGACCAACTAAAAGAAAATAACGTTTCGGTAATGTTACGAAGGGTTCATGATTTGCCTGTTCGTCCTGAAGACGATGTGAATTTACCTTACAAAATGCCCAAAATTTTAGTAGATGCAGGTGTAATGATTTGCCTTGAAAACAGTGGTGATATGGAAGCAATGGGAACACGAAATCTTCCTTTTTACGCAGGCACAGCTGCAACCTATGGTTTATCAAAAGAAGAAGCTTTAAAGTTAGTAACCCTAAACACAGCAACTATATTAGGAATTGATAAAAATTACGGTTCAATACAAACCGGAAAATCAGCTACCTTTTTTGTTTCTGACGGTGATGCATTAAATATGACTACAAACAATGTTATTTTAGCCTATATAGATGGAAGAATGATTGAGTTAACCAATCATCAGCTTCAACTGTACGAAAAGTTCAAATCTAAGTGATTAACAAAAAAATAACACTAAGTATTTGTACGGAATAAAATTTGGAAGTATATTTACACTTTATTAATAATCAATGAAATACTTTTTCTTATATTCCTTCGTTTTTATTAGCTACTTTGCTAATTCACAAACGCTTGTGCTGGAAGGAACTTATCAAGGTAAAAATTTGTATGTTCAAAACCCTTATGCATCTTCGGGTGTAGGTTATTCAACGGTTGACGTTAAAATCAATGGAGAGGTTTTTCCGGGAGAAATAAACTCAAGCGCCTTTGAAGTAGATTTTTCTTATTTCGAATTAAAAATGGGAGATCCTGTTGTGGTTTCAATAGACCATAAAGAAACTCAACCTAAGCCAAAAGTATTAAACCCTGAAGTATTAAAGCCTAGAAGTACATTTGATTTAGTAAAACAAGACATTGCCAAAGATGGTACTTATACCTTTAGTACAACTAACGAAACAGCAAAGCTACCATTTGTTATTCAGCAATTTAAATGGAACAAATGGGTTACTATCGGTGAAATTGAAGGAAAAGGAACACCTAACGAAAACACCTATGAGTTTAGTGTGCCGCTACATCATGGAAGCAATAAAATAAGAGTGGTTCAATTTGATTTTGATGGTACAAGAAAATCCACCAGAGTTCCTGCAGAATCAGCTACTGTGAAAAGTGACTTGGCCGAAGTTAAAATTATAGAAACAGACAAAAAAGTGGTAAAACTTTCAGGCGAATCTATGTACGAAATTTATGATGTTTACGGTAACCTTAATAAAAAAGGTTATGGAAGTGAAATAGATATTTCAAATTTGACAAAAGGTGTTTACTACATTAATTACGATAACAAAACTGAACAATTTTATAAGAAGTAAATCAATCCAAAAACATTAATGGAACGTTTATTGTGTCAAGTAGTTTACTTGACATTTTTTTTGCCAATAATTATGTAATATTGTAAAAACCCTTTATCATGAAGTCATTACTATTTTTTGTTTCTTTTTTACTTTCAGTATCTCTTTTTTCTATCGACCATTCAGCTTGGAATACCTTGTTAAGCAAAAATGTTTCTTCTTCCGGTAAGGTAAATTATAAAGCATTTAAAGCAAATAAATCTGAGCTAGACAAGTATTTAAATCATTTAAGCTCTAATGCACCCACTAGCTCTTGGTCTTCAAATGAAAAACTTGCTTATTGGATAAATGCGTACAATGCATTTACAGTTAAACTTATCATTGATAACTATCCTTTAAAAAGCATTACTGATTTAGACAAGCCTTGGGACAAAAAGTTTATATCTATTGGCGGAAAAGAGTATAGTTTAAATGATATTGAACACAATATTTTAAGAAAGGAGTTTAACGACCCTAGAATTCATTTTGGAATTGTTTGTGCTTCATATTCATGTCCTCAACTTTTAAATAAAGCCTACACAGCTAAAAGCGTAAACGCATTATTAGATATTCAGGCTAAACGATTTATTAACGATAAAACAAGAAATGTAATTTCACCTACCAAAGTCCAACTTTCAGAAATATTTAACTGGTTTAAAGATGATTTTACAAAAAACGGTTCTATTATCGATTATATAAACAAGTATTCTGTAATTAGCGTAAATGCTGATGCAGACATCTCTTATCTAAAATATAGCTGGGCACTCAATGAATAAATTCTTTTCAATATCATTAGTTATGAGGCTTTCTTTCTTGCTTTTTATGTTTCAGTCCTTTTTTAGTTGCGGACAAAACAAGGACTACGATAAAATGCTGAAAAAGCTTTACAAGCATTCTGTTCCAACCATTCAGCCAAAGCAACTTAATACAGAATATTCAACCAATAAAAAGATACTGGTAATTGATGCCAGAGAATATGAAGAGTATAAAGTTTCTCATATTAACAAAGCAGTATATGTCGGATATGATAACCTTAATTTAAAACCAATTGAAAAAGTTCCGAGAGATACTAAAGTAGTAGTGTATTGTTCTGTTGGTTATAGAAGTGAAAGAGTGGGAGAGAAGTTAAAGGAAATAGGTTTTACTGATGTTTACAACTTATATGGCGGAATTTTTGAATGGGTAAACCAAGGCTATAAAGTAGTAGATGCAAATGGTAATGAAGTTAAGCAAGTACATGCTTACAATAAAAGCTGGGGTAAGTGGGTAAGCAATGACAACTATGAAAAAGTCTATAAGTAAAGCGCTTATCATATTTATTAAAAATCCTGAGAAAGGAAAAGTTAAAACCCGACTTGCAAAAACTGAGGGTGAAGATTTTGCTCTGAGAACCTACTTGGCACTTCAACAAAAAACAAAAGAAGTTGCTTTAAAAACAAACACACAAGCTTTTCTTTTTTATTCCAAAGAGATTAATACAAATGATGATTGGGATAATTCCCGGTTTAAAAAGCTGGTTCAAGAAGGCGAGACGTTGGGAGACAAAATGAAAGCAGCACTTAAAGAAGTGCTAAGTGTTTCTGATAAGGCAGTAATTATAGGTAGTGACTGTTATGATATTTCTGCTGAAGTAATTGAAATTGCGTTTTCTAAATTAGACGAATATGATGTTGTTTTTGGTCCAGCCAATGATGGTGGATATTATCTTTTAGGAATGAATAAACTACATCCTGAATTATTTGAGGGTATTGAATGGAGCACGCAAACGGTTCTGAAAGATTCAATAATGCATTTGAAAGAAAAAAACTATTTTTTATTGGAAGAATTAATAGATATTGATACTATTGATGACTTAAAGCAAACCCAACTTTACGATATTTTAAAACAACAAAATGACTGAAGAACAAATTTTTAAAACAGTTGAATTTATCAAAAGCAAAGGAGTTACTTCACCGCAAGTGGGTATTATTTTAGGAACAGGGCTTGGAGGTTTAACGAAAGAAATTGTTTCCGAAATAGAAATAGAATATCATGAAATCCCCAATTTCCCTATTGCAACAGTTGAGTTTCATAAAAGTAGGTTGATTTACGGTAAGCTAAATGGCGTTCAAGTAATTGCTTTTCAAGGAAGATTTCATTTTTATGAAGGTTATGATATGCACCAAATTACTTTACCTGTGAAAGTGATGAAGTTATTGGGGGTGAAAAATCTTTTAGTCTCAAATGCTGCCGGAACAATGAATCCCGATTTTAAAAAAGGTGAGTTAATGTTACTAACGGACCACATTAATTTACTTCCCGAACATCCGTTGAGAGGAAAAAACAATGATGATTTTGGCCCTAGATTTCCTGACATGAGTGAACCTTACAGCAAAAAAATAAATGGTGAAATAGATTCAATTGCAAAGGAAAAGGGAATAACTGTTTACAAAGGTGTTTACGCAGTGGCTATGGGGCCATGTTTAGAAACCCGAGCAGAATATCGCTATTTAAGAAAAATTGGAGCAGACGCAGTCGGTATGAGTACAGTTCCGGAAGTTATTGTTGCCAACCACATGGGTTTACCTTGTTGTGCTGTTTCAGTATTGACCGATGAGTGCGACCCGGACAACCTTCAACCTGTTGATATTGCAGATATTATTGAAACAGCAGGTAAAGCTGAGGTTAAGCTAACCACTTTATTTTCTGAGTTGGTAACTAGAATTTAATTGTTTGCTTTTTTCTTCAAAAGCATTATCCCAAAAACAATCCAAGCAGTAATTAAAATAAGTCCACCTATTGGAGTTATAGGGCCAATTATGCTATTCATTTCTTGTAAGCCGTAAATTTCTGAAGTACTTAAAAAGTAAATAGAGCCACTAAAGAAAATTAGTCCTGTTACAAAAAGCCTGAATAAAATAGTAAGCTGTTTTTTAGAGAGTACTTTTCCAAAAAATGAGAGAATAAGGAAACCCAATCCATGATAAATATGGTAGTCAACTGCTGTTTCAAAACTATTTAATTGTTCTGCCGAAATTAATTTCTCTAAAGCATGTGCTGCCATTGCACCTAAAATAATACCCAGAGCTAAAATAAAACAAGCGTATGCAGCAATTTTAGTATTCAAAACTAAACGAACTTTTCGCCTTTGTCAATCTTTACATCCTGAACAAATTGTTTGATTTTTTGCTCATCCGATTTTTTGCAAATCAATAAAGTATTGTTGGCTTCAACCACTATATAGTCATCTAAACCTTGAATAACGACTAACTTATCTTTTGGAACATTTATCATGCAGTTATTGGTGTCATAAAGCATAATGTTCTTGCCCACTTTTGCGTTTTCATTTTCATCACGTTTAAGGTGGGTATAAACAGAGCCCCAGGTACCTAAATCGCTCCAGCCAATGTCAACATTCAACACAAAAACATTTTCTGCTTTCTCCATAATGCCATAATCTATTGAGATGTCTTTACATGTAGAATAGGCTCTTTCAATAAACTCAGCCTCTTTGTCAGTGTTATAAAAGGCTTCGCCCTCTGCAAATATGGCTGTGGTATTGGGTAAATGATTTTCAAAAGCTTTAGATATGCTATTAATATTCCAAATAAACATACCCGAATTCCAACTAAATTCACCGCTTTCAATAAACTGAACAGCTAACTCATGGTTTGGTTTTTCAGTAAACGTTTTTACTTTTTTTAACTCATCATCATTGTTTATGAACTGAATGTAGCCATAACCCGTATCAGGTCTTGTTGGAGTAATACCCATGGTAATTAAGGCGTCATTATTACTTGCAAAGTCAAAACATTTTTGAACTGCTTCAGCAAATACATCCTCTTTAATAATGAGGTGGTCAGCCGGTGCCACTAATATATTAGCGTTTGGATTTATCTTTTTTATTTTATGATTGGCATAAGCAATGCAAGGAGCGGTGTTTCTTCTGCTGGGCTCACAAATTACTTGCTTTTCGGTAATATCGGTCAGTTGCTCAAGCGTAAGTTCTTTATATAGCGTATTGGTAACGATGTAAACATTTTCTTTTGGAACAATGCGAGTAACCCTCTCAAATGTTTGCTGTATGAGTGTTTTGCCTGTACCTAAAAAGTCAAGAAATTGTTTGGGTTTGTCAGTACGACTCATTGGCCAAAAACGACTTCCAATGCCTCCGGCCATTATAACACAATAATTATTGCTATTCATACTGCGAATGTATGAAACAGAAGCGGGTTTTTAACCAAAATAGCTAATTAAAACGCTAAATTAATGCTATGCTAACGGTAAGATAAGATTAAGAAAGCTTTTCTAAAGCAGCTTTAATTCTGGCAAGAATGCCTTCAATATCTTCAGTTTTAAGCGTGCCTACAGAAACTCTATACCATTCACTCTTTCTGGAGTCGCCAAATGCATAGAATGGAACAATACCAACTTTCGCTTCATTGATTAAGTAAATAGCTGCTTGTTCAGCATCTTCTAGTATTTCTCCTTCTTCCGTTTTTTTGCCGTTGATTGAAATCTTAACGGTTAAGTACATGGCTGCTTGTGGCTCAATAGAATCTACCGGAAGACCTTCTTCTTTTAATGTTTGAATACCTTTATGCAAAGTATCCAGTCTTTCATAAATAGCAGATTTAAAATTGTATAAATAATCTGAAATCTCATCATCTTCATTTAGGAATTCAGCACAAGCCACTTGTTCGGCTTTAGGAGCCCAAGCACCAATGTGTCCTAAAATAGCTTTCATTTTATTCATGATTTTTTCAGGACCAAATGCCCAACCTACTCTAACACCTGTTGCTGCAAAAACTTTAGAAATTCCATCAATGTAAATGGTGTAGTTTTTCATTTCAGGGCATAAGTTTACAGGATCGAAATGCTGTGTTAAGTTATGTGTTAATCCCCAATAAATATGGTCGTACATTAAATAAACAGGCTTTCTTAAATCACCTCTTCTTTTGTTTTCTTCTAAAATTAGGTAACATATTTTTTGTAATTCATCAGAAGAAAAAACAGTGCCTGTTGGATTAAGTGGAGAACATAACGATACCAAATGAGCTTCTCCTAAATGTTTTTTAATGTCCTCAGCAGTTGGCATAAAATTGTTTTCTGCTTTGGTAGATATTTCAATTTTTTGTGCATCACTTAAATACGTGTAGTGATTATTGTTCCATGACGGAATAGGATAAATAACTTTCTCGTCTTTATTTAAAATAGTTTGATAAGTAGCATAAATTAACGGACGTGCACCACCGGCTATTAAAATTTGGTCTTCGCTATACTCTAAAGAAAGCCTGGTAATTAAATATCTTGATACGGCTTTTCTTAAATCTAAAATACCATTTGCAGTAGGGTAATTGGTTTGATTGTTTTGATAAGCCTCAATAATTTTTTCTTTCAGTAAAGTGGGTATCGGAAAAATTTCAGGATTAAAATCACCAATGGTTAGGTTGTCAATCTTTTCACCTAAGCGAATTTTTTCATTGATTTCATTTCCAAGTTTAATGATTTCCGAACCTACTAAATTCTGAGCTTTATCAGCAATTTTTTGGTTTACGTAAGGTGGAACTATGGCAACATCTATCATTTTAAATTTGGGTTTTGGTAAAAATTGAATTGCGAATTTATTAATACCAATTCCGATAGACTAATTTTTCAATTTTTACTTTTCAACATGTTTTACAATTTTTATTAGTCGAAAGAAAAAAAGTGGGACGAATAAAAAAGTAATTATGATTTTAAAGGAGCAAAATGTGCTGTGGCTAAATTTGATTTTTCGTCTTGAATAACGGAAGCAGACTTTTTTCTTTTTTTACCCCAAGTAGGACAATCACCGCATTTATTTTTTTTACGTAAAAAGCATCCGCTAAAAATTAAGCTTGTAGATAGTAGTAATATAAGGGTTCTTATTTTCATATAGGATTTAAAGTTACGCTAAATATCTTATTTTTACACGAAATTAAACCAAAAAAATTGTGTTTTACCATATAGGGAGATACTTTCTGTTAATGATTCGGGTGTTTAGCAAGCCCGATAAAATTCGTATTTTCTTCAAGCAATTGATTGATGAAATTTACGGTTTAGGTTTAGGCTCATTAGGTATTATTTCTATCATTTCAGTTTTTATGGGTGCGGTAATTGTAATACAAACTGCATCAAATATTGATAGTCCTTTATTGCCTTTATATACAGTTGGATTTACTGCAAGGCAATCTATTATTTTAGAATTTTCTCCAACCATTATTGCATTAATATTGGCCGGAAAAATTGGTTCTAACATTGCTTCGGAAATTGGAACCATGCGAGTATCAGAACAAATAGACGCACTTGAAATTATGGGAGTAAACTCTGCTAACTTTTTAGTGCTCCCAAAAGTTATTGCTTCCATGTTTATCAATCCATTTTTAGTAATTTACTCTATGTTTTTAGGATTGTTTGGAGGATGGTTGGTTGGTGTTTCTACAGGTTTATGTACTTCTTATGAATACATCTATGGTATTCGTTACGACTTTGAGATGTTTTCGGTAACCTACGCTTTAGTAAAAACAGTATTCTTTGCTTTTGTGATAACTTCTATACCGGCCTATCATGGCTATTATACCAAAGGTGGTGCGCTGGAAGTAGGACGTTCAAGTACCAAAGGAGTAGTGTATAGCAGCATTGCCGTACTACTTACCAATTATGTGTTGACTCAAATATTGTTGATTTGATAGAAGTAAAAAACATATATAAGTCTTTTGGTGAAAAAGAGGTGTTAAAAGATGTTTCCTTTGTGTTTGAAAGAGGAAAAACCAATTTAATTATTGGTGCCAGTGGTTCGGGTAAATCGGTACTTACCAAATGTATTGTGGGGCTACATGAAATTGATAGCGGAGAAGTATTGTTTGACGGACGAAACTTTTCTGATATGAATTTGAAAAGCAGAAAAGAAATCAGAAAGGAAATAGGGATGCTATTTCAGGGAAGTGCATTGTTTGATTCTTTATCGGTAGAAGAAAATGTAAAGTTTCCGTTAAAGATGTATGCTTCTATGACGGAGAAAGAAATGCAGGAGCGGGTAAACTTTTGTCTGGGGAGAGTAAATTTACCGGGAGTAAACCATTTATTTCCTGCCGAGCTAAGTGGAGGAATGAAAAAACGAGTAGGTATTGCACGTGCTATTGCCATGAACCCAAAGTATTTGTTTTGCGATGAGCCTAACTCCGGACTAGACCCTCAAACCTCTATTGTAATAGATAATTTAATTGAAGAAATTACCAAAGAGTATGACATTACTACCGTAGTGGTAACGCATGATATGAACTCTGTAATAGAAATAGGGAGTAAGATTATGTTTATTTACAAAGGCAGAAAAGCCTGGGAAGGAGACAAAGTGACCATTACCCAAAGCAACATACAAGAACTAAACGACTTTGTGTTTGCCTCTCATATTATGAAGAAGTTGAGGGGTTAACCGCTTTTACTTTTTCATAAATCTATAATTTATGTTTATTTAAAGTTGCAACAACCTGATAAAACTCTTTTTCAGTTAATAGATAGTTATTGTAAGAATTGAAGTAATAATTTGTTTCTACGAAATATTCAGTTGTAGAAATTTCCCCTGATTGAAATGCTTTTGATAAAAGCAAGTTACTATTAAAGGTGTTTAAAACACTCTCATATTTTTCTATGGTGTTTTTGAGCCCAATATATTTTTCATATAACTGTTTAATATCATAGTAGTGTTCATTTTTGTGAGCTTCTAACTCTAAGTCAGAAAAAGCTAAAGTTTCTTTTTGTTGTTTCACTTTGTTTTTATCTTCCCATAATGGAATGGTAATGCCAAAGTGTACTCCTTGAAAAGTTTGACCCAATATACCTTGATAGTGATAACCTGTTTCAAGTTTTGGAAGACTCATTGCTTTTGCCAGTTTTACTTGATTTTCAGCAATACTCACTTCTTGTTCTAGTGTTTTTCTTATAGGGTCTGTTTTTTCAATCTCATTTTCCAGCACATCAAATTCTGGAATTGATGATAAAACAGGATAAATAGTGTCGGTAAAAATAATTTCATTTCCTCCGTTTAGTTCAGTAAGTTTTTGATTTAGTTGATTTATTTTAGATAGGTTGATTTGGTAATCCTTGTTAACTTCAATTAGTTGAAGCTGTACTTTATTAAAATCTAAAATGCTTATATCGCCCGTAGTGAGTTTCTTTTGGTAATTGCTTTGTAAACTTTCTGCTTCATTTTTTCTATTCTCTAATATGGATTGATATTTATTGTGATATACTAATTCAATACAAACTAGCTTTGTTTCAAGCAATATTTCCTGGCGTTTTGAAGTAAGGTAAAACTCCAATTGGGAAACTTTTTCATTAGAAAGTTGTTTCTTTTTAATATATGCTGAAGGAAAATCAAAGGCCTGTGTAACTGTAAAATCTGTCTGGTTACCTGCACTTGAAGGATATCCTATCATATAGTCGTAATTTAAGGAAGGATTACTGGGAGTTAGTCCTGTTTTAAAACTTAGTTTTTCGGCTTCTATAAATTTATTATACGCACTAAGTGATTTGTTATTTTGCTCAACACTACTTATAATAGTATCAATAGTTGATTGCGATAACATATTCTTACTGGAGAATGCAATAAGCATAATTAATATTACCTTCTTCATGGCTTTTCATTTTTAATATTAGATAAATAATAGACTACCGGGACTATAAATATGTTTAGTAGAGTGGAAGTAAATAAGCCCCCCAATATTACTTTGGCCATAGGGCTTTGAATTTCATTTCCGGGTAGGTCGCTTGCCAGAGCTAGTGGAATTAAGGCAAGTCCTGCCGTTAAGGCCGTCATTAAAATAGGACTTAATCTGTCTTTTGAGCCTTGTATAATGGTAGAGTATAAGTCTAAACCTTCTGCTTTTAAGGTTTTATAATGGGAGACTAATAAAATACCGTTTCTGGTGGCAACTCCAAAAAGTGTGATAAAACCTATTATTGCGGGAATGCTTAAAATACCACTGGTAAAATAGATACTAAATACACCTCCTATTAGTGCAAGAGGTAAATTAATCAATATAATGGCTGCTGTTTTTACATTGTTAAATTCCTGATACAAAAGCAGAAAAATAACCAGAATAGATAATAATGAAGTAAATAATAATGTTTTGGATGCTTCTGCCTCTGCTTCAAATTGCCCCCCATATTCAATATGATAATTTTCAGGGAGTTTAATTTTATCATCAATGATTGCCTTAATTTCATCTACAGCACTTTTTTGGTCTCTACCGCTAACATTTGCCGATACAACTACTTTTCTTTTTACGTTTTCTCGGTTAATGGTGTTAGGTCCACTTGAGCTTGATATATCAGCTATGTAATGGAGAGGAATTCTTCTGTGTATAGAAGTTTGACTTGAAGAAATAACGTCATTTTCTATAACACCCACATCTATAAGTGTGTTGCTTATTTTTTCAATAGAACCTCTGTTAGCATCATTAAACTTTAAAACTAAATCAAACCTTTTATTATTCTCGTAAATTTCTGAAACCTTTTCTCCTGCAAAAGCTACATCTATAAACTCATTAAACTCTCCTATAGTAATACCATAATAATTTAATATATCTCTTTTGGCTTTTATTTGAATTTGTGGGATTTCAATTTGTTGTTCTACGTTTAAGTCAACTAGGCCACTTACATTTTGAATTTCTGATTTTACTTGATTAGATAATGAAAAAAGTTTATTTAAATCCTCACCAAATATTTTAATGGCAATATTGGCTCTTGTTCCAGATAACATGTGGTCTATTCTATGACCTATTGGTTGTCCTATAGTAATATTTGCTCCAGATACTTGTGAGAGTTTTTCACGAACTTCCTCCATAAATTCACTTCTTGTTCTTTCCTCAAGAGTAAAAGGAGCTTCAATTTCAGATGAATTAACTCCTTGTGCATGTTCGTCTAATTCTGCTCTACCTGTTCTTCTGGTTGTAACTTCTATCTCATCAATAGACAATAATGCCTTTTCAGCGGCAACACCAATTTTATTACTTTCCTCTAAAGAAATTCCTGGTAGAGAAACTACACTAATAACTAGTGAACCTTCATTAAACTCAGGAAGAAAGCTTCTTCCTAATTGACTTAAGGTAACTAATGAAAGGATAAACAAAACTATTGCAGAAGTTATAGCAGTTTTTTTCACGCGCATAACTCTTTCTAATAATTGTTTGTAAATTTTTTGAAGCTTTTTTACAAGCCAGCTTTCTTCGTTTTTTTCTTTTAGTCTTTTATCATTAGTAAGCAAATAGCTGCAAAGAACAGGGGTAAGTGTTATAGAAATAATAAGAGAAGCAAAAAGTGATACTATAAATGCAATTCCAAGAGGGCGTAATAATTTACCCTCCATTCCTGATAGAAAAAATAAAGGGATAAATGCCACAATAATGATAAATGTTGCATTAATGATTGAACTTCTGATTTCAAAGGAAGCATCAAAAATTACTTTAAGTTTATTTTTTTGTTCGTTTAAAGGCTTTCTTGCATTTTCTTTAAGTCGTTTTAATACATTTTCTACATCAATAATAGCATCATCAACTAAGTCTCCAATAGCTATAGCCATACCTCCTAAACTCATTGTGTTTATTGTATAGCCAAGCCAATTAAGTGTTAGTATAGCAACAATTAAAGAAATGGGTATTGCAAATAGAGAGATTATAGTAGCTCTCCAGTTCATTAAAAAAAGGAATAGAATTATAACTACAAAAGCACTCCCTTCAATTAATGTTTTTTGGATATTGCTAATAGAGGCATTAATAAAATCAGCTTGTCTGAAAATGTGTGAATTAAGATGTACATCTTTTGGAAATGTTTTTTGAATATCCTCTAGTACATTATCTATTTTATCGGTTAATAACAATGTATTTGTAGAGGGTTGTTTGGCTATAGATAAAACTACCGCAGGCTTAGTGTTTGATGATGCATCTCCAATTTTAGGAGCAGGGCCGATTTTAATTTCAGCCACATCTTCAATTTTTATAATTTTTCCGTTTTCTGATTTAATGACTGATTTTTCTAAAACGCCTATTTCACTTGTTCTGCCTATTCCTTTTATAATATACTCATTTCCATATTCATTTATAAACCCTCCAGAAGAGTTTCCGTTTGACTCTTTTGCTGCTTTTAGGAGTTCAGAAAGAGAAACATTATAAAACTTCATCTTTTCTGGTGAAGCTAATATTTGATACTGCTTGTATTCTCCTCCTATTACTATTACCTGAGCCACTCCTCCTGTTGCTAAAAGTCTCGGTCTTATTGTCCAATCAGCAATAACTCTTAAATCCATCATAGAAGTACTGTCAGCTGTAAGCGAAACAAACATAATCTCTCCCATAATTGATGATTGAGGAGCCATGGTGGGATTGCCAACTCCTTGAGGTAAACTTTCAGATATTACCGCTATTTTTTCATTAACAATTTGTCTAGCTCTAAATATCTCTGTGTTCCATTCAAACTCAACCCATACTATTGATATGCCTGCTGAAGAAGAGCTTCTTACCCTTCTAACATTTGTTGCTCCATTTAATGAAGTTTCTATTGGAAAAGTCACTAATTTTTCTACTTCCTCTGGTGCCATTCCATGAGCTTCAGTTAAAACTACTACAGTTGGTGCGGTTAGGTCTGGGAATACATCCACATCCATATTAGTAGTAACATATGTTCCAAAAACTATAAGCAAAATTGATGTTACTACTACAATTAGCCTACTGTTTAAAGAAAAACTTATTATCCTATTTAACATAGCTTTATTCTTTAATGTTCATGTCCATGCGCAGGCATTGTGCCTGATGCCGTTGATAGTTTTATGTTATAAGCTCCTTTTGTTACTATCCTTTCTCCTTCTTTTACACCGTTTATAACATGTGCATATTTCCCGTTACTACCTACTATTTCAACCATTCTCTTTTCAAAGCTTTCTCCAGTTATCTGAACAAAAACATATTTGTTTCCTTGTTCTTCTATAATTGCTGAAACTGGAATCAATAGGGCGTCATTTATAGCATTTGATTGTAAGTATATTTCTGCAACTGAGCCGGGAATTAAGTCTCCCACATTATCAATTTCAAAGGTTATTGGAATAAAAGGAGAGTTAACAGAAGTAGACTTCCCATAAGAAACTACCTTTCCATTTAAGGAGTCTGTATTGTAAACTGATTCATTTCCAATAATGACAAAATTAGCAGCAGAAATAGATGGGATTTTGGGAAAATACTTTTGAGATAAATCAGCCTGTAATAAAAGCTTTTTGTTTTTAGATATGGTTGCTAAAGGCATGCCTGAATTAACATATTGCCCTTCTTTTACCAATACATTTTTTACATACCCATTTATTGGAGATACAATTTTCTTTCCTTCGGTAGTATAATTTTTGGCTATGTTCTTATAGATTACTTCATTTTTTTCAAACTCAGTCTTTAACAAAAGAAACTCCTTCTCAGAAATTATTTTTTCCTGAATAAGTTCGCTTGCTCTTTTATAATCAGCTTTTGATTTTTCATAGTTTGCTTTAGCTTCTTTGAAATTGACATCTATATTGTCTCCTATATTATTATTTCCTGATATAACAAACAAACTTGTGCTTGTATTAACTTCTGAGCCAACTATGGTCTTAGTTCCCGAGAAAAAAACAACTCCCGCTGAATTAGCAGTCAATATTACTTCATCACCTGGTGCAGGTAATATTTGCCCACTTGTTTTTATAATTTCATGAAAAGTTTGCCTTTTTATTTCTTCATTCGCAAATTCAACTTTCCAGGCTTGTTCTTTTAGATAAGTTATATCGCCTTCTTTTCCTTCAATATTTAGTTGTTCTAATGCGGTTTTCTTATCAGGATATACAATAACATTATCTATGACTATTTTGTCTTTATAATTCTTAGTATTAATGTCAAAAATTAATTTTCCGGTTCCATGTTGCGTTGGATTTAATGATAATCTGAATATGCCTGGAGAACTTGCTTTTTCAGAACTATTGCGGATACCTTTATTTCCAATTACAAGACTAACAGTAACGTTTCCCTCAGTTAAAGGAGTAAATACTTCCCCTAATATCGTAAAATGAGCAGCAAATTTAGAGGTGCTTCCTACAACCAAAGGTTTAAACTCCACAAATAGTTCTGTTTTTTCAGAATAAATAGTGTATGCTAATGATTGTAGTCCATCTTCATCGTGTGTATGCCCATGATTGGTCTCACTACTATTACAAGCAATAAGAAGTAACAATAAAGGCATCAGCAATAATATCTGTTTCATGATTTTAATTATTTATTTAGTTAATGTGAATGTCCGTGTTCATCGTTATCATGATGGTGATGATGTGTGGTTGTATCTGAACTTACTTCAAATTCTTCCTGCTGATGTGGTTCATCATGGTCTTGATGAACGGAACCATCTTCATGAGTGTGAGTACCATGTTCATGAGTATCTTCTCCATGCGGGTGGTCATGTTCTTGAGAGTTATTACAAGCTGATAAGGCAATAGATATAACAATTGCAGTCATAATTGATAAATGTTTCATCTTAAAAGTTTTTAATTACAAATCAATAGCTTATTGATTTAATAGAAATTTTAAAAAAATATAAATAGATTGTAAATACTATAAACTAGTATTCAATTGAGTAAAACAAAAACTGTTTTACTTAAGAAAACAAAATAGGTGGAGCTCTTAGACCTAATGAGCCAATTTTAAGATATTCAGTAAGACAAGGAGAGTTGTTGTTTGGTAGCAGCCTAATATTAGGTAAATTATATAAGGGTATATATGGCTTAACTTCTATTGCTAAAGCAGAAAAAGAAAAATCATATTGATGAGTAAAAGAAACATTATGAGCATTTAAAAATACTATTCCACCTTCACTGTGAAACAGAAAAGAAAATAAATGAATTAGCGTATTTTCTTCACTCTCATCATCAGTTTTATTTTCATGGTGATGATGGTGGTGTTCTGTAGTATGATACTCAGAGTGAACACGAGATTCAATATGGTGAGTATGACCCCCATGCTCATCATGATGGTGAGGAATAATGTTGTGAGCAAACGTAATTAAGTAAGCTGTAAGTAGAAATATTATAGGAATATACTTTCTAAACATTAGAAGCAAATTTAATAAAGTTTTTTTATCTATTAATTAGCACATCTTTTTTAACAAAAATTTACATTTTTTATTGGCAATAATCTAGCATTCATGGGCGTTTTAAGAGTAATCGTTCTTTGAATTCAATGAAACACGCCTAAAGTTTTCGGGCGTAGTGTGGAAACAGATGTATAACTTAAAGCTAAATAGTGATGAGTTACTCTAATATCAGTGCTGTTTTGAGCCAAGCGAATAAACAGTTCATTAAAGCAAGAGTATCAGATATTCTATCTAAGCTTCCGTTTGTGGTGAACCTTACCATTGATGAAAGGCGCAGCCTTTCAAAACTGGGCACTCGCAGATTTGCTTTTGTGCAAAAGGTACTTCAGCATACGAAGGATAATCCTGCTGTATTTCCTGCCTACTTTAATGTAGCGGAATTCGAAAAGGATTTTAACCTATATGTAGATTTACTGGAAATAAGTGCTGTACTAAAGCAATTGCTTGAAAAAGTAGAGGACACCAGAATAGCGGTGGGTAGTGAGGCTTATTCTACTGCCTTGCAGTCGAAAGAGCTGTTTGAGTCTGCCAACCGTAACGAAGCAGGATTGGATGCTATTGTGGCAGAGATTGCCGATTTCTTTAGTAGAAGTACTACAGATGACGGCACGGGTGAAGAGCCTCAAACTCCCAACCCAAGCTCATGATAGCCTTAGATACTGACAACTCGACATTAGCCTCCTTGTAGTTGTTCCGAAGCAACAATATAAACAAGGGGGCTTTTTATTTTTAAACCACTTTTCATCCTTTTTCTATCAAATTTCATGTTATTTCTATCAACGTTCATGCTTTTTGTATGAAGCTTGATGCTTTTTGCACCAACGTTCATGTTT
>ERZ869936.987-NODE-987-length-22637-cov-5.431804_pt1 | contig 22637 bp, 19 predicted proteins | sample MGYA00520876_ERZ869936 | MGnify/ENA primary metagenome ERZ869936 (study PRJEB32218, sample SAMN09650985) | biofilter metagenome | isolation source: enrty point of leading RO module | place: Saudi Arabia: Thuwal, RO plant located on Red Sea | collected 2016-02-17 ...
AAGCAGTGGCCGTCATGTTTATCGCCCAGATCTATGGCGTCGATCTCGCCCTCTCCCAGCAGCTCATCATCGTGCTCACGGCCACGCTGGCCTCGGTGGGCGCGGCAGGCGTCCCGTCGGCGGGGATCATCACCCTGATCATCGTCCTGAACGCGGTCGGCATGGGACAGCACGTCCAGGCCGGAATCGCTCTGATTCTCGGCGTGGACCGCATCCTCGACATGATCCGGACGTCCGTGAACGTCACCGGGGACCTGACCGCGTCCGCGGTCATCGCCCGCTCGGAGGGTGAGGAACTCGGGAACGTGCCGGGCCTCGCCATCAACTGACGTCGGAGGGGGGTGGCCCAGATTCGGGGGCACCCCCACATTCACGCAGACTGAACCCCACCGCAGGAGGACGTATGGATCGCCGAGGTTTCGTAACCTCCGGTATGGCTGCCGGCCTCGCCGGATTCTCGGGCGCCGGCATGTCGCTGAGCGCTCTGCTCGAACGCACCCCGGGCTTCGGCCCCGGCAAGCGACTCGCCAACGGCGACATTCGTCTCAGCTCCAACGAGAATCCCCTGGGGATCTCCCCTGCGGCGCGTGATGCCATCATCGAAGCCCTTCCGGAATCGAACCGCTACGGCGGTCGCCGGCAGGAGCTGACCGAGGCACTGGCCCGATACGTGGGGGTCCAGCCCGAGAACATCACCCTGGGATTCGGCTCCACCGAGATCCTCCAGATCTGCACCCAGGCGTTCCAGGGACCGAACACCCCGCTCATCGCGGCGGCACCCACCTTCGAAGATGTCATGGACTATCAGGACACCATGCCCTTCGAGGTGAAGACGTCGCCTCTGACCGCCGATCTCCAGCACGACATCGGCCGTATGCGGGAGGAAGCGAAGAAGCGGCCTTCGGTGGTCTACTTCTGCAACCCGAACAACCCCACCGGGACCATCACCGCCTCGGCCGACATCGACGCCTGGATCGCCGAAGCGCCGGAGACCACCGTCTTCCTCATGGACGAAGCGTATCTCGAGTACGTCACTGACGACCGATACTGGGACTCCCTCAAATGGATCGAGGACAAGCCCAACGTCGTGGTCATCCGGACCTTCTCGAAGATCTTCGGCATGGCGGGGCTTCGGGTGGGCTACGCGGTATCGCACCCCACCACGGCCGCCCGCCTGGCCGAGCACACGGTACAGAACAGCCCCAACGTCCTCGCCGGCGCCGCCGCCATCGCGTCGCTGCAGGACGAGGGCATCGTCGAGCGCTCCATCGCCGTGAACGAGGAGTCCAAGGCCATCGTCCATCAGACGCTGGACGAGCTCGGGCTCGAGTACCTGCCGACGAACACCAACTTCATCATGCACCGCATCAACGGTGACCTGGAGACGTACCGGAACCGCATGCGGGCCGAGGGGCTCCTCGTCGGGCGCAACTTCCCGCCCATGCTCGACCACAACCGCCTCTCCTTCGGGCTGCCCGATGAGATGGCCCAGTGGGCCGACGCCATCAAGAGCTTCCGGCAGAAGGGCTGGATCTAGCGGAGAAGCCGCTCGTCGCGCCCGTACGGCGCGAGTTCGACGAGTCACGAGCCCTCTCGCCCACGGGCGGGGGGGCTCGTTCTCGTTCAACGACGACCCACAATCCTCGAAGTTCTAACCTTTTGACTTCGTTGAAGTTAGCCACTTGCGGACAACCCGGCCCCCTCTAGCTTCATCCGCCCGCCAATCAGTCCAACGTCCAACCGGATGAGGTGGTACCGTGTTCGCTTCCCGAGCATTTCGATCCTGGGCCAAGCTCGCTCTCTCCCTGGCCCTCGTGGTGACAACCGGCAGCTGTGGGAGCAGCACGACCGACCCGGGCGACGATCCGGATCCCGCGACCATCTCCATCTCCATCGACCCGAGCAGCGGCACGGTGGAGCAGGGCGGCTCGCTGGTGGTCACGGGCACCGCCACCATCGGCGGCGGATTCACCGGCACCGTGACGTTCACCGTGACCGGGCTCCCGGCGGGGGTGACCATATCCGTGGGCACCGTGACCCAGAGCGGGACATCGGCCACGGCTCCCATCACCGTGACGGTTGGGGCGGGTGTCGCGGCCGGGACGTACAACGGCACCATCACCGCCACAGGCTCGGGTGTGTCCGACTCGGTGGCCTACTCGCTCACCGTGACCGCGGCCCCAGGCTTCTCGCTGGGTAGCATCTCCAACGTGAGCATCCAGCAGGGCATGTCGGACACGCGCGCCGTCACCATCACCCGCTCGGGCGGGTTCGCCGAGTCGGTCACCATCGCGGTCGAGGGTGCCCCGTCGGGCGTGACGGCTACGCCGGATCCGGCGTCGACCACGGGCTCGTCGTCCACCGTCGGAATATCGGTAGACGGTGGAACGACCACCGGCACCTACACCCTCACCGTGCGCGGGACGGCCGCGTGGCTGCCCCGCCCCACACCGCCCGCCGCCCTCACCGGCACGTCGGCACCTGCGGGAACGGACATCACCGTGGACTTCTCGGTGTGCGCTCCCGCAGACCGACCCGTCTGGGTTGCGATCCAGGACGGCCTGGCCGGAGACTGGACGCCCATTACCGGCGTCGGCGACGTCTACAGCTTCACGTTCGCCGAAGACGTTCTCGGTTTCGCGGCGGCCTACGTGGACGGCTCGCAGAGTGACGTCTCCGTGGACTACTTCACCACGGCCGAAGCCATCCTCGCTTCGGAGAGCGACGTTTGCGACGACAGCGGTCCCACGGGCAAGACCATCAACGGTACCGCGGCCAACGTGGTCGGATTGACGAATCTCACGCTCGGTGGCGCTCTCGGTCTGGTCGTGTTCGACGGAGCGTTCAGCATCGCGAATGTGCCCGATGGGGCCGTGGACCTCGTGGGTTATTCCATGAACTCGGGCGTCGGGTCGGATCGGATGTTGATCCGCCGTGATCAGGACATCGCCGACAACGGAACTCTGGGGACTGTCGATTTCACGGCCGAGGGCTTCGACCCCCAGAGCGCGACCATCACCGTGGGTGGACTGGTGGGCGGCGAGTCCGGAACCTTCGGCGCCAGCTACGCCACGATGTCCGCCGGCCTCGCGTGTGGCCTCGCTCCGCTGGGCCAGGATCTGCTCTCCGGCTCCACCTTCACCCTCTCCAGCGCGCCCGCTTCGGAGCAGGCGTCGGACGAGTACCATGTGGCCTCCGTGACCACCTCCCTCGGCGACGTCACCCGAATGGTGCAGGAAGGGTTCTCGACTCTGGCGGACCGCACCGTCCAGCTCCCTCCGGAGATCCCCGCCCCGACCATCACGGACATCACGGGCAGCGCCGGGTACCTGAGACTCCAGGCGGAGTTCACCCAGCCGTCGGAGTTCAACTCGCTGGCCTTCTTCGACTACTACGGGACGACGACTTCGATGACGGTCTTCGCGACGGCGGGGGTCATGTCCGGGGCGATGACGTTGGCGATGCCGGACTTCTCGGGGCTCGCCGGTTGGGACGACGCGTGGGCCACCCCCGCGAGTGAGACGGGGATCGAGTACGTCCTGGCCGGGACGGGGAACAACGCGATGTCGCTGTGCTCGAATGGCGGCCGCGTCGTGAACTCGACCCGGAGTGCCAGCTACAACTGACGACGGGCAGGCGGTGAGGAGCCCAGCGCTCCTCACCGCCCCCGTTCCGTCGAACCCCTGATGGGGACGGCCCTACCCGAGCGCGCACCGTTCGTACTTCCCTAGGCGCGCACCCGGGCGAGCCTCAAGGAGTTGCCGGTCACGGCCAGGGAAGCGCCCATGTCCCCCACCACGACGGCGACGATGAGGCTGACCCAGCCCAAGGGCACCCCGACCGCCAGGCTACCCTTCAGGACGAGGGCCACGGCGATGTTCTGGCGGATGACGCCCCGACCGCGCCGGGACAGCGAGTAGAGGTAGGCGAGCTTGGCGAGATCGTCGCCGAGGAGCGCGATGTCGGCGGTCTCGAGGGCCGTGTCGCTACCGGCCGCACCCATGGCGATCCCCACGGACGCTGCCGCCAGGGCCGGGCCGTCGTTCACCCCGTCCCCCACCATGGCCACCGGACCGTACTGCTTTCCAAGCTCCTCCACGGCTCCGACCTTCTCCTCGGGCATGAGCCCGGCCCGGATCTCGTCGATACCCACCGACTCGGCAATGGCGCGCGCCGAACGTTCGTTGTCGCCGGTGAGCATGACCACGTGCACGCCGGCTCGCTGTAGCGCACCAACGGCCTCACGCGCGCCGGGGCGAGGGCGGTCCGACAACGCCAGGAGTCCCACCGGGCTCTCGGCTGGACCGATCAGAACGACCGTCTTGCCCTCTTCCTGGAGGCGACGGACGTCGTCCGTCATCTCGGCGGCGTGCGCGAACGCGTCGGGACGACCGATCTGCCACATCTCCCCCCCTACCAGACCCTTCACTCCAAGACCACGCAGGGACTCGAAGTCCTCCACCACCGGCACCGGCGCCGCGGGCTTCCCTGCCTCTCCCGCCGCCCGGACGATGGATCGCGCCAGCGGATGCTCCGAGTGGCGCTCCAGCGCCGCCGCATGGGCCAGGACCGTCGAAGGGTCATATCCGGAACCGTCGGCTGCGATGATGTCCACGACCTCGGGATGACCCTGGGTGAGGGTGCCCGTCTTGTCGAAGGCGACGACTCGTACGTCGCCCATGGTCTCGAGGTGGACCCCGCCCTTGATGAGAACGCCGTTGCGGGCCGCGGCGGTGATGCCGCTCACGACGGCGACGGGAGTGGAGATCACGAGCGCACAGGGACACGCGATGACCAGGAGGGTGAGCCCCCTCACGAACCAGACGCTGAATTCGGCTCCCAGCACGAGGGATGGACCGAAGGCGACGAGCACGGCCGCCACGGTCACGGCGGGCGTGTACCAGCGCGCGAAGCGCTCCACAAAGCGCTCGCTACGGGTCCGACGCCCTTCCGCCTCCTCCACCAGGTGGATCATGCGGGCGAGGGTGGTATCCCGGGCTGCGCGGGTGACTTCGAGTCGAAGATGTCCCTCGCCGTTGACGGTGCCGGCGAAGACCTCGTCTCCCACGCCCTTGTCCACCGGCATGGACTCACCGGTAACGGGCGCCTGATCCACCCCCGAAGCTCCCCGCTCCACCACGCCGTCCACGGGGATGCGCTCACCCGGACGAACCACCACCCGGTCGCCGGGGACCACGTCCTCCACGTAGCGTCGAATCTCCTCACCGTCCACGAGAACCGTCGCCATCTCGGGCGAAAGGTCCACGAGGGACTCGATGGAGCGCCGGACCCGGTCCACGGAGAATCGCTCCAGGAGCTCGGCGAGGGAGAAGAGAAAGGCGATGGCCCCGGCCTCCATGTACTCGCCGATGGCCACCGCGCCGACGATGGCGATGGTCATGAGGAAGTTCATGTCCAACGACAACGCACGCGCCGATCGAGCCCCCTTGGGGAAGAAGTTCCAGCCTCCGACCAAGGCGGCCAGGACGAAGACGAGGCCTGAGAGCCGAAGTTCTTCTACCGGCAACTCCACGATCCGTGGACCTTCACCGGCGGCGCCTATGGCCAAGGCCACGGCCATGAGCGCTCCGGAGATCCACGTGCGGGTGGCCGCCGCACCCTTCCACAGGGACGCGGCCTCGAGGGCTCTGGCACCCGACGTCTCTTCTCGTGCGGCGTACCCGAGGCGCCCCACCTCTTCACGAATCCGGTCCACCGATACGACCCCGGGGTCGTACCGGACGCGGAGTCGGCGGTTGACGGGTTGGCCGGCCGCGTCCGACACACCCTCGACGCCGCGGAGCCGGTCCTGGATGCGTTGGGCACACCCGGCGCAGTCCATCTCGGGGACGGTGAGGACGACGTCCGCTGCCCCGGCGGCTGGGGCTCGCTCAGCGGCAGGCACCGCGCTACTCACGTACGTGCTCCAATCCGGTGTCGAAGAGATGCTCGATGTGCGCGTCGTCGAGCCGGTAGTACGCCATTCGACCCTCCTTGCGGAAGGTGACGATCCGCATCTGCCTCATCTGCCGCAGATGGTGGCTCACCGCCGAGTCGCTCACGCCCGTCACGGCGGAGAGGTCACAGACGCAAAGCTCCCGCCCCACCAGCGCCTCGACGATACGCAGTCGCGTTGGGCTGGCGAGAATCTGGAAGAGATCGCCCACGTAGGTGATCTCTTCGTCGGTGGCGCGGTCGTCCAAGACCGACTGGACGGCGGCGGCGTCCACAGCCACCACATCGCATTCGAAGTCCGACATGACGCTTCCAGGTTGATATCTGAACGACTGCTCAGATATTAAGACATGGAAGGAGGCCGTCAAGCTCTCGGGTAGGAGGTCGGGTCGATGGTCGCCCTAGCTGGCAACGGGGTGAACAGAGCCGCGAGAACGGTCCCGGCGTCAGTTGCTCCGTGAAGACCAGTGGATGGCGGTAATGAGCCAGCGGCCTCCATCCCGCCGTAGCACCACCAGGTCGGCGCCCCGTGAGTCGATCTCGCGGTCACCCATCCGGCCTTCGCGCGTGCTCGTCGACCAGGCCCACGCGACGTCACCCACCTGGGTGATCGAGATCTCTCCGCGGGTTGCAGGCACGGCCTGAGCGAACCGCATGTCGCCGGCCAGGTGGCCGCTTCGGTAGTGGTCCTTATCCTCGATGCCACCCCCTTCGAGGATGACGACATCGTCAGCGAGTCTGGATAGGGCGGCTGTGGAGTCACCGGCAGCCAGGGCGTCGTGGAACGCATGGATGACGGCCCGGATCTCATTGTCGGCGTTCTGGCCGGCAACGGCCTGTGGTAGTGTGGCAGTGAAACCGAGTACGGCGAAAGCAGCGACGGCAGAGGGCGTGCGTATCAACATCCGCTAGGAGATTCATACGGCTACGCAGTTGTTGATGCCAAGAGCAACCCGCCAACCGGTCACGACCATGACCAGGATGGCGAGTTGAAGTGCCGTGAGAAGGATCGTGTCGATCCAAGGATTGCCGGTGAATCCGAAGGTGTGATATGACAAGAACGGGCCGAAAGCGCGCCAGATCGCCGGCCGGCGTTGGACCACCTCGCCCGTGACCTGCGACACATGGATGTCCGTGTCGTCAGGATCGGTGAAGCGGAATCGATAGGTGGGCACTCTGGTGTTGTAGTCCATCCAGTATTCGGTGGACTCGGCTCCTTGGTCCGCCGCCACCCCGGCAACCACCTCGGCTCCCGCCGTCGCCGCTTGCTCCGGCGTGAGACGATCGAAGACCCGACGCGAGGCCGCATCGACGAGGATTCCGTTGTCGTGCCGTGAGGGATAAGCGATCCAGAACCGCTCGCTCCCGATGGCACGCCACTCGTATCGCCTCATGGGAGCGGCATGGTTCGACGACGCCGCCTCTGTGGCATCCCCCATGGTCACCGCGGAGCGAATCTCACTTGGAGAGGCCAGCGATTCAGTGACCGCGATGCCCCCCGACCACTGGTCCGCAAACGAGCCCTGCCCACGGAACCGAGGCTCGATGAGCCCGAGGTTGAACCAGAGGTAGGCCCCGACAAGCATCTGAGTCGCGAGCAGGAAGCCCGCCACCGGCGCCAAGCGGCCGTGGATCCTTCGGGCTGGTCGGACGGCGTCGGTCCACCGACGCCGGGACTCCCTCCGCGTCCACCACAAGGTGTACCCCAACCCCACGAGCACGAGCGCCAGGCCCACAAGTCCGTAAAGGATGGCGGTGAAGAACCTCAGATTGTCACCCCATTGCCAAACGTGGACGCTGAGGTACGCGGTATGGAACGCCTCGGCCATGGGGTCCGTCCGACGGAGTATCCGACCGGATGCTCGCGAGAATACGAGCTCCGACGGCTGCTGGCCCGCCATGGTCATGGCGGCCGCGGGAACGCGATCCACCGCGTAATAGCGGTTGAACTCGTCGCCATCGTGCATCTCTGCCACCCGGGTCCCGACCAGGTGCTCGTCCGCCACTGCCCGAAGCACTTCGTCGGATAGGGGATCGATTCGCTCGGCCGTGCGGGCGTCATAGGTCCGCTCGAGCGCGTAGGGGCCCGGCTTCACCACGTACGCAGGCACGTCTCCAAGAGTCTCGAGGCGCAGCCAGTAGATACGATCGATACCGTCGGCCGCGAGGCGGGCAAGGACCGAGTCCGGGTGGACGAGGCTCTCTGCGTCGAGGGAGACCGCTGAGGACGCGTCGGACTCCAGTTCGTAGACACCCTGAAGACCGTTCGGCAGTGTGAGGCCGATTCCGTGGAGGACGAAGGATGACAGAATCCATCCCACCACCGGTACGGTGGCGAGCATCCCTACGAGTCGGTGGGTTCGGGAGAGTCGGAGGCGTGCGGCTGGGCGCATATCTCAGGCTGGTGTAGTGACGGCTGACACCAGAATGCCCCGCCGTGCATGAGCAAACCATGGGAATACGATGAAGATTCCTTCATGGTTTGTTCACTCGCCGTTCATGGCTCGGACCCCACTTTTCCCTGAAGTGAGTTCCAGCTGAAGTTCTTTTCCTACGAAGGATGCAGTCCCATGACGAAGATCCTGAGTTCTACAGTTCTCGCCGTCGTTCTCGTCGGCTCCCTCACGGCCGCAACGGCGCTGGACACCCCGCTCCACTTCGCGCTCAGCAAGTCTGCGCCGGAGGCGGATGCAACGGTGGAGGCCCCTTCGGAGATTCGCCTGTGGTTCACCCAAGAGCCCCAGGAAGGCACCACGTCCATCCGGGTCGTCGAGGCCGCCGATGCGGGCGTGCACGTCATGGAGGTGGCCCAGGACCCCGACGATCCGACTTCGTTCTACGTCCAGCTTCACGGCACGCTGCCTGCGGGCACCTACACCGTGGCCTGGAGGGGCATGGGCCAGGATGGTCACGTCGTACGGGACTCCTTCGAGTTCACGGTATCAGCGCACTGAGGCGGGCGGTCCGCCACGCTGCAGGGGGTCGGTGACACGTGCTCCTCGACGCACTGACAGGGTGGACGCTCTTCGGCGGTCTTTTCCTGGCCCTCGGCTCGGTGGTGGGCCGTTGGATCATCGTGCCGGGCGCTTTCGGCGGTGGTGACTCTAGGGCACATCTCCAACGACGGCGCTCGGCGGAAGTAGGCCTCTGGGGGGCACTCCTCGTCTTGGCAGGTCTCGCGCTCTATCTGATCCGACAGACCCGAGAGTTCCGCGACCCGTTCGCACCGCTGAGCGAGGACATCACGCTCCTCATGAGCACGCCCTGGGGAAGCACGTGGATCACGGCAGCCATTGCCGCCGTGCTCCTGGCTGCATCTATGAAGTTGGCTCACTCGGGCCGTGCTCCGGGCTGGTGGATGGCAACAGCTCTGGCGTTGTCTCTGGCCCTTTTTCCCGGTCTCACCGGTCACGCATCGGCGGCCGACGATCGCGTTCTCGCTCTGGCGTTGGATCTCCTGCACGTATGGGCTGCCGGCGCCTGGATGGGAGGACTCTCACTGGTCCTCTACCTTGAGACCCGCGCGCGTCACTCGGCCGAGGCCACCAGCATTCTCCCGAAGCTGGTTCCCGTTTTCTCACCCGTGGCATTGGCTGCGGTCTCCGCACTGATCGTCACCGGCCTCTACGCGAGTTGGACTCACCTCGAGAGCGTCGGCGCGTTGATCACGACGAGCTACGGTCGTGTCCTGAGCATCAAGCTGCTGCTGGTCTTGCTCGTGCTCGGCTTGGGAGGCCGCAACTTCCGACTCCTTACGCCACGCCTCGGATCGGACGCCGGCGATACGGCTATGCGCCGGTCGGCCGCAGCCGAGCTCGCGATCGCTCAACTGGTCTTGATCGTGACGGCCGTTTTGGTGCGCACCTCACCCATGGCCCACTGACACCCCACCCACCCCACGACCTCCATGAACATGACCCGGATCGCAGCATCCACCCTCGTCTTCTTCGCCCTTCTGGCCACCCCCCTCCTGTCGCATGACTTCTGGCTCATTCCCAACGCGTTCGAGGTGGAGGAAGGGGAAGAACTCAGAGTGCTCGGTCAGACGAGCAGCGAGTTCCCCACCACCCTGAGCGCGGTTACGCCGGATCGCATCGCGCACGCCGAGTTGGTGATGAACGGGGGGAGCGAAGTCATCGAGTCACTCGGAGTGTCAGGCAACTCGCTGGTGCTATCGCATCGCCCCGGCAGGACCGGCCAGGGTATCGTCGCGGTACGGGTACACCCGCGGAACATCCCCGAGTCCCCGGAAAGCTTCCGTCACTACCTCCAGATCGAAGGAGCTCCCGAGGCCCTGGAGCGCTATGAGCGCGAGGGACTCCTTCCGACGGACAGTATCGTCCGGCGCTACGCGAAGTACGCCAAGACCCTCGTGTCAGTAGGTAGGAATGGACCGGCGGCATACGGCGAGGTGGTGGACCACCCGTTGGAGTTCGTTCCCCTCGCCGACCCTGAGAGTGTCTCGTCCGGCGAGTCCCTCGCGTTCAGAATGCTTCTCCTTGGGGAGCCCGTTGCACATGCCCGGGGCCACGCCAGCGTCGCCGTGTCGACACAAGCGGGTTCCGCGTACGACGAGGCAGAGTTCGAGACTGACGAATCTGGCGAGTTCACGGTCCGTGTGAGAGGGTCGGGTATCTGGAACGTACGCGCCCTTTACATCCTCCCGGCGCCGGAAGGCTCCGGCGCCGACTGGGACGTCCATTGGGCCACGTTCGTCTGGCGAGTGGAGGGATAGACGGGGCGGCGGGCTCTCTCATCACACCCGTGTTTCAGGGACGATCACCGTGGAGTCCGGCGGGCAAGTTCGCTGGCTCACACCCACGGAGTCCGGCACGGGCCTGAGCTTCTAACGTTGCCCTCGGACCTTTCTAGATGGAGTGGCTCGAAGCCAAGCCTCCCGCAACTGCCGTTCACGCCACAGGGCGTAGAGCGCTGGCACGACCAACAGCGTGAGCACTGTCGCCGACACCATCCCGCCGACCATGGGCGCCGCGATACGCTGCATGACCGTCGCCCCGGTTCCGCCTCCCCAAAGAATGGGCAGGAGCCCGGCGATGATGGCCGTGGCAGTCATCAGGACCGGCCGCACCCGTTCGCCGGCCCCTTCGCGGACCGCATCGAACAGTTCGTCCCGGTTCCGCAGCCGTCCCTCGCGCTCCCGCCGGTGATAGGCCTCATCGAGGTACACGAGAAGGACCACTGCGATCTCCGCTGCCACACCCGCCAGGGCGATGAGCCCGACCCATACAGGAACCGACAGGTTGTAGCCGACAACCCAGAGCAGCCAGACGCTACCCACTAGCGCGAAGGGAACCGAGACCATGACGATGAGACTCTCGGTGACACTCCGAAAGTTGATGTAGAGCAGCAGGAAAATGATGACTAGTGTGATTGGAACGACGACGCGCAACGTCCGATTCGCCCGCTGCATCGCCTCGAACTGACCGGACCATTCGATGCGGTAGCCGGCCGGCAGCTCCAGGCGCTCCGACAGCAGCGTTCTCGCCTCCTGGACGTAAGTCCCAACGTCGCGGTTCCGGACGTCGACGTACACGAGGCTCGTCAACGCCGCGTTCTCGCTCTTGATCATCGGCGGTCCTCCGCTGAAGCGGATGTCGGCAAGCTGGCCCAAGGGCACTTGGGCACCACCCGGAGTGGCCACGAGAATCCGACCTATGGCGTCGGGACTGTTCCGGAGCTCACGGGCGTACCTGACGTTCACGCTGTATCGCTCCCGCCCTTGGACAGTCCGCGTCACGTTCATGCCCCCGACCGCGGCCATGATCGTATGCTGGACCTGAGACATGGACAGTCCGTACCGGGCCGCCACTTCACGCCTCACCTCGATCTCCAGGTATCGACCCCCAATGGCACGCTCGGCGAAGACCGAAGTCGTACCGTCGATGAGAGGCAGGAGTCCTTCTATGTCCTGGCCGATCGCTTCCAGCGTGGTCAGCTCGGGTCCGAAGATCTTTATCCCCACCGGCGTCTTTATCCCGGTGGCCAGCATGTCGAGTCGGTTCTTGATGGGCATCGACCACATGTTCGCGACGCCCGGGGTATGTACCGCGGCGTCCATCTCGGCCACCAGTGAGTCGTAGTCGACACCGGCGCGCCACTCTTCCTCCGGCTTGAGAATGGCCACGGACTCGAGCATGGAGAGGGGTGCCGGATCGGTGGCTGTATTGGCCCTGCCAGCCTTGCCGAGCACCATCTCCACCTCGGGGAGCGAGGCCATGGCGCGATCACGCTGTTGGAGCATCCGCTTGACCTGGGCCGTACCGACGCCCGGAAACACCGAAGGCATGTCCATGATGGAGCCCTCGATAAGAGGGGGCATGAACTCGCTACCGAGGCGGTTGTAGGGCAACAGAGTTACGAGGAAGACTGCCAACGCCCCTCCGAGCACGAAGGCCCGATGACGGAGCACGAAAGCGAGCGTAGGCCGGTAGAGCCTGAGCGCGACCCGGTTCACCGGGTTCTCGCGCTCAGGACGTACCTTACCCCGTATGAACGTACCCATCGCCACCGGCACGAGCGTGATGGCGAGCAGCGCCGACGCAGCCATCGCCAGCGTCTTGGTCAAGGCTAGCGGCCTGAAGAGCCGTCCCTCCTGGGCACCCAATGCGAAGATGGGGAGAAAGCTCAAAGTGATGATGAGAAGGGAGACGAAGAGCGCGGGGCCAACTTCCTTCGACGCGTCAGTTGCAAGCTGCCACGGAGTCCGCCCGCCTCCGGTCCGCTCGTCACGCTCCATGTGCTTGTGCATGTTCTCGATCATGACGATGGCCGCATCGACCATGGCGCCGAGAGCAATGGCGATTCCCCCGAGACTCATGATGTTGGCGTTGACGCCGAGCCAGCGCATCACGAGGAACGACATGAGTACACCGATGGGAAGCGTGATGATGGCGACCAGAGCACTGCGGGCGTGCATGAGGAAGACGATGGCCACGAAGGCGACGATGAGGCTCTCTTCGAGAAGCTTCTCTCGCAGCGTGTCGATGGCCCGATGGATGAGATCGCTCCGGTCGTAGCCCACCACGATCTCGACGCCTTCCGGTAGGGCCCTCTGGATCTCAACCATCCGATCCTTCACCCCCTCGATCACCTCGAGCGGGTTCTCACCGAAGCGCATGACGACAAATCCGCTGGTTACCTCGCCCTGACGGATCTCGCCATCCTCTCCACGCACCACGAAGTCGGCGATGCCCCTCCGGATTTCGGGTCCGAGATGGACGCGGGCGACGTCTCGCACCGTGATAGGCGTACCTCCGGGTCCGAAGCCAACCGCGACGGCTTCCACATCCTCCACCGATCCCAGGTACCCGAGCCCGCGTACCATGTACTCGCTCCCTCCAAGCTCCAGCACCCGTCCGCCGACGTCCAGATTGGACTCACGCAGGGCCGCAAGTACACGGGAGACCGGGATGTTGTAGGCCAAGAGGCGTTCGGGCTCGAGCTCTACCTGGTACTGTTTCTCGAACCCCCCCAGCGTCGCGATCTCGCTCACGCCGGGAACGGCCGTCAGCTGGTAGCGCACGTACCAGTCCTGCAGGCTCCTCAGCTCCGCGTTGTCATACGCGCCACTTCGGTCCAAGAGCACGTACTGCATCACCCAGCCGACCCCGGTGGCGTCGGGTCCGAGCTGGGGTTGTACTCCATCCGGGAGCGCGTCGCCCATCCCGTTCAGGTACTCGAGCACGCGGGAGCGGGCCCAGTAGATGTCCACACCGTCCTCGAAGACGATGTATACGAAGGAGCGGCCGAACTGGCTGATGCCGCGCACATATTTGGTGTCAGGCACCTTCAACAACTCTGTTGAGAGCGGATAGGTGACCTGGTCCTCTATGACCTGCGGGGCCTGCCCTCTCCACTCCGTCTGGACGATGACCTGCACGTCCGAAAGGTCGGGGATTGCGTCCACGGGCGTGGTGAGCATCGCCCAGCTCCCGAACCCCACGACCGCCACGGTCCCAAGGATCACGAAGAGCTGGTTTTCCACGGACCATTCGCTGATGCGCATGAGCATGTCACCGCCCTCCCATGGTGTCAGAGGTCATCGTGTCGGTGGTCATGCTGCTGTCCATCGGTCCTATCGGCCGGTCGCCACCCCTCCTCATGCCGCCCATCTCCATTCCCTCCATGTCCATGCCCTCCATGTCGGACATGTTCATCTGGGCCATCATGGCCTGCATCACCTCGGCGAGGTTCGACTCGGAGTCGAGGAGGAACTGTGCGGACGTCACGACACGATGACCCGGCTCGACACCCGAAACGATCTCCACGTTGTTCCCGCCGCGAGCTCCCACGACGACCTCATGGGGCATAAGCTCGCCTCCGCCCATGTCGACGAAGACCAAGGCGCGCTCTCCCGAATGGAGAACCGCCGATGCAGGCACCGTGAGCGTTTCTCCTATCCGGGCGATCAGGCGGACGGTGGCATACATCCCCGGCTTCAGACGCCCGTCGGAGTTGGCCAGGGTGACGCGGGCACGCATGGATCGAGTTCGGTCCTCCAAGGTCGGATAGACATACTCGACCCGGCCGGTGAGCGTCCGACCCGGGAGGGCGCTTACGGTGATCTCGGCCTCCATCCCCTCGTGGATCAGCCCCGCGTCGGCCTCGAAGACTTCGACGTTCAGCCACACCTCGGAGAGGTCGGCAATCATGTAGAGGTTGGCACCGGGCTCGAACGCCTGGCCCTCGACGACGTCCTTCTCCATGACGATACCCGCCATGGGCGCCTCGAGGGTCAGCGTCTTGCGTACCTCTCCCGTCTCCACGAGTCGCTCTATCTGCTCGTTTGAGATGTCCCAGTAGGCCAGGCGCCGCCGGGCCGAGGCGACAAGGTCGCGGGCGCCCTCGCCAATAGCGGCGAAAGAACGGTCGCCGACCCCATCCGCCAGCCGTGCCGCCACGAGCAGCTCCTCCTGCGCGGTGACCAGGTCGGGAGAGTAGACCTCAAGCAGCGGCTCGCCCCGCCGGACCGTCTGACCCGTGAAATCGACGTGCAGCTTGTCGACCCAGCCGCCGAACTTGGAGGAAACGTAGGACATGCGCGTCTCGTCGAAGTCGACGACACCCACGGACCGGATGGTCCGGGTGAGGGGCCGTACCGCGGCCGTGCCGAAGGTGATGCCAGAGGTCGCCACCCCGTCCCCGGCGAGGCGAATGGTGCCGCCCAGGGCCATGCCTTCCATGTCCTGCATGCCCTCGGCGTCCATTTCGGGCATGTCGTCCATGGGGTTTCCGTCGTCCCACGCGCGGCCCACGGCGATTCCGATGGCGAGAGCCACCACGAAGCCCAGTGTTCCCACGGTCAGTACCTTCGTCTGGTCCTTGTTCATCGGAGCACCTCCGTGCCCACGGCGCGCTCGAGCGCGGCGAGATTCTGTGCGAAGTCGGTGACGAGTCGGTGCTGATCCAACTCGTGTCGGTACAGTGTCACCTGCGCGTCGAGAAGGCTGAGGAAGTCCACCCCCCCGACCCGATACGCGGACGTAGTCGACGAAAGCCCGGCCCGGGCCTGGGGTAGAATTCCGGCGTCGAGGAGCACGATCTGCTCGCGAGCGCGACGGAGTTCGGCCACTAGTGACGCGATCTCGGCGTTGAGCCCGTCCACCATCTCCCGGTGCCGCGCCCGCCGCTCGTCGAGGACCGCCGACTGCTCCACCACACCCTGGCTCTGCTTGCGCCCCGCGAAGATCGGAACTGGTGCTGAGACCATGACGTTGAAGAAGTCGGACAAGCCGGCTCGGCGACTGTACCCTGCCGTGACGGCGAAGTCGGGCAGAGAAGCCTTCCTGGCGAGTGCTACGGACCGCTCCTGAGCAGCGATGCGGCGCAGCTCGGCCTGGATCATCGGACTGTGGTCCAACGCCAGCGCTTGGAGGTCGGCGACAGTTGGCAACGTACCCGCCACCCTCGAACCTGCCCCTGCCGTGATGGAAGGGTCTCCCTCCGCCAGATCCCCGGGAAACAGGTCAGAGAGGGCCGAGGACTCGAAGCGGGGCCCATCGCGTGCCCCGACCGTCGCCGCCATCCGTACCCGCTCTGGAAGCTCGTCGGCCGCGAGCACCGCATCCATCGGACCTCCGAGTAGCGCTTCGAGACGCGCCAACTCGGCTTCCCTCCGCTCCTCCAGGCCGATCACCTGCTCGGTCAGCCGCGTCCGCTCGACCTGTGCCTTCAGCACGTCCGACTGCCCACCCACCCCTACTCCGTACCGAGTCGACGTGAGTTCGGCGAAGTCGCCGAGGACCGTCTCGTTACGGCGAGTGACCTCCAACGCCCGCTCGACGAAGAAGATCCGGTAGTACGCCACCTCCACCTCCGCCGCCACGCGGTCCCGCACTCGCTGAACCTCCCATGCGGCAGCCTCAGCCCGCAGCCGCGCCACATCTTCCGCGACGCTCAGCTTCCCCGGCCAAAGCAATCTCGCCCCGAGCTGGATCTGCATCATCGTCATCATGTCGCCCCGTAGGCCAGGTTCGGCCACAGGCACATTCATGAATCCGACACCCAGTGTGGGATCGGGGAGTGCGCCGGCCTGGGGCACCCGCGCCAACGCAGCATTGGCCGCATGCCGCGCGGTCGCGATCTCGGCGTTCGCCGTGTCGGCGATGGCCAGGAGTCGAGTAAGTTCGTGCGTCTCCGCTCGTTCTTGCGTGTGAGCGGGAGTCGGGCTGGGCCCGTCCACCACCACCCAGGCGGTTGCCAGCACGATAATCGTCGTGCGAATCATGTCGTGAGTTCCTTCTAGTAGTCCATATCAACGGGTCGCATGGCACCGGGTCGCGGTGCGCTAGCGAATCGCGTCTCGTGTCGCTTGAGATTCGGGGCCGACAAGACGCCGGCCCGCGAGGACTACGCCCGGGGAGGGTGGAAGTGGGCCCGAGCCAGTAAGAGATCAGGGCGGATCTCATTGAAGGAGATCCGAGACGCCGGGTCGTCCGGCGGAGCGTTCACGTTCGATAGGAGGGCCGGCAGAGACGGGGCGCCGGTGCACCCCTGCCCTAGAGCCGGCCCGAACGGACAGTGTCGTCCGTCCTCGCCGGCATCGGAGGCCTTCGTGAACGGGCAGTCCATAGCACCGGGTTCGTCAGTGGAGACCGCTACTTCGTCGTCCCCGGGAGCGTCCGCCAAGGTGATGGCGTCCATGGTACTCCCGTCCTCCATCATGGACATGGGCGCGCACGTCGAGGCCACCACCGCCTCCGCAAAGGAGAAGGCGAGGGCCATCAGGCCCAGCAGGGCCGACAAGGCGCGCATCCGGCGATTCATGGAAGGTGAAGATCGCGGAGGCGACAGCCGCGCTCAAGGACGAAGGGTCCAGCCATCGAGCACCGATACGGCCGCCGCCAGTAGATCTGCGGACGATTATCCTCAGGGAGCGCCGACGGAGGTCACGCGCATCCGACCAGCGGATTCCTCCTCGACCCGGGCCTCCACCACGATTCGGTCCCCAACTCGACGTTCGACGCTAGCCATGACGTCCGGCTCGCCGACGACTTCGAGGACGACCTGACCCTCGGTCGTCCGGAACACAAGTCGGCCGTCCCGACGCTCGACGACGCCTCGCGCCCGAATGTCCGCCTCGCGGGGAGTGAAGCCCTGGTCACGAATGATCTGTCTGAGGCGATCCAACCGCACCTGGTTGTCCTCCTTCAGCACGACGACGACCTCGCCGTCGTTCAGGCTCACCTCAGCGGAGGTGACGCCATCGACCTTCTCTACGGCCACGCGCACGGCGTGGGCACAGATGCTTCAATCCATCCCGTAGATGGTCTGACGCACGTCGAGCAGTTGGGCCTGGGTACCGCTCGCCGAGAGCAGCGCGGCCGCGGACACCATCAGACCAGTCTTCCACATGGTTCTCCTCATGGTATGCCTCTTCCAAGTCACAGTATCAGATTCGCCGTCTACCACCAGAACGTGACGTTCACCGCGAAACGGGCCTTCTCCCTCGGACCATCCAGGTTTTGTGAGACCGGAAGCGCCGGTCCCGCCGCCATCCCCCAGGACCCGTAGAGCCCCAGCGCGGTTAACGCCACGAAGATCTGTCGCCCGCCGGTGTCGGACACGGCACGGCCCGAAAGCCGATCCTCGCCGACCCACTCGCCGACCACCTCGACGAAGGCCCGCCAGTCAGCGTTTGGATAGTCGCCACGGAACACGGATGGTCGATAGCCCAGCACGAAGCTGGCCATGGTGACGTCGCCGGGACGATCTCCCCCGTCCGTGGCGTACCGTCGGTACGCGCCCCCGGCCCACGCGTAGACCGTACGGGAAGCGTACCCGGTGACAACGGCGCCAAAGGCACCGGGCGCGGTCTCCAACCCTCGGCGGTCACTCTCCAACGGATGATCTACGGCAACCCAGATCGTCGTTTCCCGTCGAGCGCCTACGCCAACGCCGGTGCGCTGCGGTCGCCATCCGAAGCCGATCTCCACATCGCGCGTCGCCGGCATGCGTGTGAACCCCCTCACCGGAGGCGCGTCGGAATCTCGCTCGATGGCCACGGGGAACGAACCGAAGGCCTGAAGGTCCGCGGTGATGCCATAGCTCACCATGGGGCGTACCATGGCGGTACGAGGGCCATCCAGGAGACGGGCCATCGCGCCCACATCCAGACTCCACCCGCCCTTGCCGAGTGTGGGAGTCGACAGCCCGTAGATCGGGCCGTGACCCTGCGCGACGAGGGCGGACGGCACACCCATCGACAGGATGACCGCCGCCGTAAGCATCCGGAACATGGACCGCACGATTCGCCCCGTCATCCGCCGCTCCTCAACAGCAAGGGACCCAGCGTATAGACCGCGAGCAGCCCGAAAACGTACAGCACCACCGACGCCCACCATGCCGTCCGCGTCCACCTCCCCAGTGGAGGCGGACACGTCGCGCCTTCCATGGCCACCTGCGGAGCGACGCGATCGCCATAGACGCGGCTCCCCACGATGAGGATGCCGGCGAACAGGAATACCCATGCCTTGTTCTGGGACAGCCACACCAGCCCTGGCACCGCAGAGGTGATCGCCGCGACAGTAGTTCCCAGCCCCAAGAGGACGAGCAGTGACGGCAGGACACAGCACAGAAGCGTGCCGATGGATGCCCCGAACGCCGCCCAGACCGAGCTACGACCGCTCATACGATTTGGCCATCACCGTCGTCCGGCTCGCGGGCCCCTCGAGTGCGGTCACGGCACCTCCTCGATGATCCGGCACCGACATCCGGACCCCGATGTCGCCGACTCCCCGCGCGCCAGCCTCTCCTCGAGCCGTGCTTCGAGTTCGCGGAGTCCCCGGATCCGCTCTCGAATTTCCTCGAGCCGGGCAGACAGCAGCCCGAGCACATGCGGGCACGGCTCCCCGCCGTCGTCGATGATGTTGAGGATCTCGACGATCTCCTCGAGGCTGAGTCCCAGCGTTTGAGCCTGACTCACGAACGCGATGCGGTCCACGTCACCGGACCCGTAGATCCTGTATCCGGATCTGCTCCGATCAGCCTCGGGCAGAACACCGCTCGCCTCGTAGTATCGGATCGTGTCGCGGCTGACGCCGCTCCGCTCGGACAATCCTCCGATGAAAAACGTCTCGTTGTCGATCGCCATGCAGTTCCCTTCGATCGCTGTCGTGGCCGTTGATCAACGATAAACCCTTGAGTCCACTCCAAGGTCAAGACCGTCTCAGATCCCGCCGAGCCACACCCCTGCTCCAACCATCAGTGCCGCCGCCGCCGCGAGGGCAACCGCCCGCTTTACGGGCCCACCACCCGGCATCTCCATCCCGTCGCCTCCCATGCCGCTGGCCAGGAAGCGACGGTGCAGCCAAACGAGCCAGGCAGCCACGAACGCCATGATGAGGTTGAGCCAAAAGGTGTAGTCGATGGCGAAGCGCGTGGCTTCCTCGACGACGCGCTGACTTTCGGGTGTGACTCCGAGAGCCCCGAAAACCACGTGGAGCAGCAGTGCAGTCGACACCATGCTCACGTACATCACTGCCGCGATGTACAGGGCCACACGCCACCCGTAGTACTTGGCGTTCACAGCCACCAGCGGCGGCACGATGAGATCCGAGTAGATGAATCCCATGATGCCAGCGAACAGCACACCGTTGCTGCTCAGTACCGTGGCCAGTGGAATGTTTCCCATGCTCCCGATGAAGGTCGCCGCGGCTACGAAGGGCGCCACCAACGCGTTCTCGAGAACGATGAGCCATTGAGGCAACTCACCCTGGAGGTCGAGCAGGAAGATCGCCCCCCACCACGAGGTCGGGACCAGCACGGCCACGAAGCCGGCAATCGTGAACCCGATGAGGATCTCCTCCCAGACCATGCCCCACTCGGATACGAAGTTGTGGCCGACCCGACGCCATCCCTCGGGACTGCGGATTCGCTCCCGCCAGTCGAATTCGTCCTCTTCCCCATCCACGTCTTCGACCCGCTCACGCGCGGACTCGAGCCAGGACCTGGGATAGGTTGCACGAATGATGGTCGCGCTCACGACGATCATCACGACGCCACCGATGAGCTCGGCCACCACGAACTCCCACCCCAGGAAAATGAAGATGAGGATGCCGAGTTCGATGACGAGATTCGTCGAAGCGAACATGAACGCGACGCCGGCGACGAAGTGCGCCCCCTTGAGGATCAGGGATCGAGCAGCGGACAGGGCGGCGAACGAGCAGGAAGACGAGATCGACCCGAAGATCGTGGCGAGGGTGATGGACCCGGCGCTGGGGTCTCCCATGTGTTTCGTAAGACGGCTCTTGGGCACGAACGCCTGGATCATGGCGCTGATGAAATACCCCAAGACGAACGCCCACCCCGACTTCCAGAAGAAGCCGAGAGCCGTGCGGGATCCTTCCGAGAGGGGTCCGAGAAGGTCCATCCGTTCTCCTGCCTTCGCGCAGGTGATCAGTCGAGCGTAAGGTCGGTGCGTCGCAGCAGTTGCGCGTTGAGGGCCACGATGATCGTGCTCATGGACATGAGCACGGCGGCGAACGCGGGGTGGAGGAGAATGCCCCACGGAGCCAGGACGCCGGCGGCCAGCGGGATCGCGAAGATGTTGTAGCCCGCCGCCCACCAGAGGTTCTGGATCATCTTGCGGTAGGTCGCGCGGCTCAACATTACGATTCGCGGTAGATCCCGGGGATCGCTACGCACCAGCACGACGTCTCCAGCCTCCACGGCAACGTCGGTACCCGCTCCGATGGCTACGCCGACATCCGCAGTGACGAGGGCGGGCGCGTCGTTGACGCCGTCCCCGACCATGGCCACGCGCTTCCCGCCAGCCTGCAGCGACCGAATTTTGTCGGCCTTCTGTTCGGGAAGAACCTGGGCGAAGACGGTCTCGATGCCGAGATCCTCCGCCACCGCTTCGGCCACGGCCTGTGCGTCTCCCGTCAGCATGACCACCTCGATGCCCAGGCCGCGCAGCGCCCGAACAGCCTCCCGGGACTCTTCCCGAATCCGATCTGCCAGCCCGAAGACGGCGATGGCACTGCCGTCTTCGACGAGGTAGACCGTGGTCTGGCCGCGAGCCTCGCTCTCCTCTCCCGCGGCACGGATCATATCGGGGACCGCAACCTGATACTCCCGGAGAAGAGCCGGGCCGCCCATGCGGAGTTCCCTCCCCTCCACCTCGGCCACGACGCCGTGACCTGGAATCGCCTCGAACCCACTGGAGGTAGGGACTTCCAGGCCGCGCTCTCGAGCCGCATTCACGATGCTCTGGGCGATGGTGTGTTCCGAGTCCTGCTCGACGCCGGCGGCGAGGCGCAGAGCTTCCGCTTCGCCCATCCCGTCGATCGCCGACACCGATACCACACCGAACTCACCGAAGGTGAGCGTCCCCGTCTTGTCGAACACGACGGCATCGATGTCCTTTGCCTCCTCCAGACCCCGTCGGTCGCGCACGAGCAGCCCACTCCGGGCTCCAAGGGTCGTCGAGATGGCCACGACGAGAGGCACCGCGAGTCCCAGGGCGTGGGGACAGGCGATGACCAGTACGGCCACGAGGCGTTGGACCGCGAAAGCCGAATCATCTCCGACGATGAGCCACGTCGTTATGGTCGCCAGGCCCGCCCCGACGGCGACGATGGTGAGGAAGAACGCCGCTCGGTCGGCGAGAGCCTGAGCCCGGGAGCGGGATGTCTGGGCGTCCTCCACCAGGCGCATGATGCCGGCGAGGGCGGTCCCCTCCCCCGTTCCGGTGACTTCCACCCTGAGCGACCCCGACCCGTTCACGGTGCCCGCCACCACGTCGGAGCCGGGTGCCTTGTCCACCGGCTTGGACTCCCCGGTGATCATGGACTCGTTCACCGAGCTGCGACCCTCCCTGACGACACCGTCCGCAGGAACCGACGCTCCTGGCCGGACCAGCACGATGTCCCCATCGGAGAGATCCGAAACCGGGACCTCTTCGGTCCCGGCCGGGGTTACGCGAACAGCCATGTCGGGGAGGAGCTTCGCCAGCTCCTTGAGAGCGCCGCGCGCCTTGCCGATGGATCGCATTTCGATCCAGTGACCGAGGACCATGATGGTCACGAGCGTGGCCAACTCCCACCACAACGCCTCTCCCGGCCAACCCAGAGTCACCGCGAGGCTGTACACGAAGGCCACGACGATGGCCAGGGAGATGAGCGTCATCATCCCCGGCAATCTTCCCCTCAGTTCGCCGG
>ERZ869936.988-NODE-988-length-22635-cov-7.846811_pt1 | contig 22635 bp, 19 predicted proteins | sample MGYA00520876_ERZ869936 | MGnify/ENA primary metagenome ERZ869936 (study PRJEB32218, sample SAMN09650985) | biofilter metagenome | isolation source: enrty point of leading RO module | place: Saudi Arabia: Thuwal, RO plant located on Red Sea | collected 2016-02-17 ...
GCGTGCCGCCGACCGCGTCGGTGGTATCGCTGCCGGCCGACAGGCAGCCGCTCAGCGCGAGCAGCGATGCCAGCAGCGGCAGGGTGGAAAAGAGTCTGTTTCTCATCGTCACTTACCCAAAAAGACCTGGAATCGTTCGTCGGCCGCGCGCCGCGGGTCATGGTCGCGGCGGGCGTCGAGGTCCTCAGTCGGGATCGAATTTCGGCGGAAACTGCCAGTGACGGGGAACGGCGACGTTCCCGGGTGACGGTGCACCCTCATGTTTGGCAACCCCGCTGTCGTAGGAATCCCCTTAGACCGGTGGCTTTGCGTCCCTGCCTTTCGACAGGTTTGCCTTTGTCATCAGGAAATCATGAAAACCAACTTCAATACCCCAAGCAAGGACCAGCTGCCCGTTTCGTGACCCGGTTCACAGTTCGTCCGTAACCGGCTGGTGGCCGGGCCGGACGCCTGGGCGCGGATCGCGGCGGTGGAGCGGGTGCGGGTCGCGGCAGGCGCGGCACGGTGCCGGCTCGCCGTCCCGCGGCTCCGACCGCAGGCATCGGTGGCACATAAGCAAGTCACGTGCCAGTTTATGTCAAAATGATTCAAAACAAACACTTACTGAGCTACCGGTCGGTTTCCGCGCCGATTCCGGCATCCCGGCGCCCGGATTCGCCGCCTGCAACGTCGCAATTACCCCACAAACAGCTGCGGAGGCGGCTGAGACCTGCTCTCCAAGTTATTGAAGTCATTCCAGAACATGCCTGTCGCCGATTGGCGACGGGGCTGCGCGGGCGGGCCCAGCTGCTACACTCGTCGCCCCCGTCGCACCGCAGGAAACCGCTGCCTTGAAGGACAAGCTACAGATCACGGCCTACGAGGTCGTCGAGCAGCCGATGGCGCTCCGGACCGCCCAGCGCAACCGCGACTGGATCGACGAGTTGCCGGAGCGTTTCGCCTATCGCTGCCTGCCGCTGACGATGGCCAACCAGGTGGGCTGGGAGCTGCTGAACCCGGTTCCGTTCACGGCGCGCTGGAACGGCAAGCCCGGCCTCGATGCCATCGATATCCGCTTCGACGGCGAGCCGTCGCCGTTGGTCGGCTCGCACTTCGGTAACGGTGTCCTGACCTTCACCCTCGGCTACCTGTTCCGGACGACCAAGGCGCACAACCTGTGGGTCAAGGGTCCCCCGAACCGCCCGAAGGACGGCATCGCGCCGCTCGAGGGCATCATAGAGACCGACTGGGCCCCGTTCACGTTCACGATGAACTGGCAGATCACGCGTCGCAAGCACAAGGTCCGATTCGAAGCGGACGAACCGGTCTGCGTCGTCATGCCGTATCCGCGGCACTACGCGCGCAAGTTCGACGCCCGGCAGCTGCCGCTCAATTCCGACGCGAAGCTCTACCAGCAGTACGTCGACTGGCGCAATGACCGCCTGGCGTTCAACGAGGCGCTGAAGGAGGAGGGCTCCGAGGCCCGCAAGCAGGGCTGGCAGCGCAAGTACATGACCGGGCGCGACATGGAGGACCGGGTATTCGCCGGCCACGAGACCAAGGTGAGAATGCAGGAGTTCCGCCGCCGCTGAGCCCTGCAGGGTGTCGACAAGCTTTACACCGGCGAGAGCGTGGGATTACAAGTTATTGTTTTTTCATCGTGTTTTTCGCTGGCACGACTCTTGTATTAGCAAACTCGACATATAACGGAGCGCGGACCTCGCCAACCGGCCGGTCCGGAAACCCGCAAGGGCTGCCCCTCCCGACTTCAGCAGCAGGAAGGATAATGAAAACAAAAGCTACCCTGGCACTGATCGCATTCGGCCTGATGAGCTCGGTCGCGTCCGCGGACGTGATTCTCTGCTACAACACCGAGATGAATCACATGGGTGCGGACGATTCCACCGTCAACGCCTGTCTCGCCGGCGGCGCCGGCAACATCAGCGGCGACGCGACCGGCCGGCGGGCCGATCCGTTCATGACCGGCGTCGGTACGGACTACTTCCACATCACGAAGAGCGACGACCGCAACGTGTTCTACGGCCTGTCGTTTACGCAGACCGGCTCGACCGGCACGTTCAGCATCGACCCGACGTTCTGGGAAGACTGGGCGGACGCCGCGATCGGCTTCAAGTTCGGCACCGGCGGCCAGCCGGACAGCTGGTTCGTCTACAGCCTGATCGACGGCGTCACCAGCGGCACCTGGGACTTCTTCAACGTCTTCGGGCGCGGCGGTGGCCTGTCGCACATCAACCTGTACGCGGCCACGAAGGTGCCCGAGCCGTCCGCGCTCGGCCTGTTCGGCCTCGGCCTGCTGGTCATCGGCATGGCGGCGCGGCGTCGCCGGGCTCGCCTCGACGGCTAGCGCCGACCGACCCCGTAAGGGAGTACTGAAAACGACCGCCGCCGGGCGCGCACCCGGCGGCGGTTTTTTTTTGTCTCCCGATACGGTTCTAGCGCACGGGATACGTGAGGTTGCTTGATCCCGAACCGGATTTCGTGCCGTCCGACACCGACTCGCGGCGTGCGCGCGAACGCGGTGCGGCCGGTGCAGGCTCCTTTGGCGTCAGCAGGGCCAGGCTCAGCCCGATGACGATCCAGTACAAGGTTGCACCCTGCGTCGGGTAGAAGGATTGCGAGCCGAGCGACGCCGTCATGTTCACGACCAGGAAGGCGACTGCCATCGACGCGACCACGTACCGGGTGTTGGTCGAGGGCTCCGCGAATTCCTTCGCCGCTATTCGGAACAGCTTCCAGTAGAACAGCCCGACGATCACGAGACCGATGAAGCCGGTATCGATGAACAGCTGCAGGAAGGCATTGTGCGGGTGACCGAAGCTTGTTATCCCGTAATTTTCTTCCAGCGCCGCGACGATGCCCGTGCGCTGCATCGCTTCGCGGCCGTGGCCGATGAGCGGTTTTTCCATCGCCTTGTCGATGACCAGGGGCCAGACGACGATACGGCCGGAGGTGATCGCATAGTTGTCGCGGCCACTGTCGTCGATCGCACCCATCTCGGCGCGGCGCTGCGCCTGTTCGACGTTCTCGTTACCGCTGAATCCCTGCGTCAGGCGATCCTGCAGCCCGGGAATCAGCGCGAGCGCAAGGATCGCGAAGACCGGGACCAGGAACAGGATCTTGCGCCAGCGCAGGAAACCCATGACGAAGGCGCCGGCGGCCCAGCTGACCATGCCGGCGCGGCCGCCCGTCGCGACCATGGCGATCGTGCAGAGCCCGAAGCCGCCAATGGAAATCAGCTTGCGGAACTCCGTCTTGAGAATCGGCTGCGAGGCGAGAAACGCCCAGGACACGCTGGCCATGATGGCCGCGAGATCCACGCGGTGATAGCCGAGGTCTCGATCCAGCACCCGCAGAGCGCGCTCGGCGAGGTCGTCGGCGCCGGTCAGGCCCGGCAGCATCTTGGATATCACCTGCATGCCGAGCAGCGCGCCGGTGATCAGCACGCCGGTCAGCGCGAGGCGTACGTGCTGCTCGCTGCGGGCGCCGACGCTGATCAGCAGGCCGACGAGCAGCCACTTGAAGGTATTGAAGACCTCGTTCTTCAGCAGGTCGCCGAGTCCGGTAACCTCGCGACCCGCAAGCAGGTAGGCATATTGCAACGACTCGAGGTCCATCGCCATGCGTATCGTCGAAACGACGATAACGACCATGTACAGGACGAACAAGCGGGTCATCGTCCGGTTCGCGTTCCAGTGCGAGCCGTCGTGCCGCCGCTGGACCAGCCAGCACAGCAGGATGATGCCGAGCAGGATATTGAACGGATTCAGGCCGCCGATGCCGAGCATCGTGCGCGGCATGTCGGGACGCTCGAGCACGGCGAGCAGCGGCAGCATGAAGCACAGGCCGCGATACCAGTTCTTGAACGACATGCCGGCGATGATCAGCATCGCTATGACGAGCAGGCTGTAGCGAATCACGGCATGGTCCGGTCGGCTGGGAGTCCGTTCGAAGGATAAGCGCGGGGCGTCGCCGCCTCGGTGACCGGGGTCACTGTTATCGAGGGCAAAGTATAGTAAATTCGCGGACCTCGAACGAACCCGCTCGCGCGCAGCGAACACAGCCGGCATCACAACAAGCTTATGACAACAACGCCGACCGCGTCGCAGCCCGCCGCGCGACAGCCTGTCTACGTGTACATCGCGGGTCGTGGCCACTCCGGATCGACCCTGCTCACGCTGCTACTTGCGCGGCATCCGCGCGTCGCCGCGGTGGGCGAGCTGTCGCTGCTGCCGCTGCAGATCGCGCGCGACGGCGACGGCACGCGCTGGGTGGGCCAGTGCGGCTGTGGCGAGCGGCCCCTCGATTGCCCGGTCTGGGGCAGCCTGCTGGCGGAGGTCGGACGCGACGAGGGCGTCGATTTCGCGCGCACGCCGTTTCGCTGGCGCATCTCCGACGTCGGAATGGAAGAGGAGTATCGCGGCCGGGCCCTGCTGCGCGCACCGCTGGTCCTGCTGCGCAACCGGCTGTGGCGGCTCCTGCGTTACGTCCAGTACCAGTGGCCGCGCAGCCTCGGGCCGCTGCTGGCCTGGTACCGGCCGCAGGCGGCCTGGGCGGCCCGCCGCAGCCGGCTCGCGGCGCGGCTCGCGGCACACTACGACGTGGACGCGATCGTCGACGCCTCGAAAGACCCCCTCGACATGCTCGACCTGTGCCGGCACGCGACGCTGCCCGTGCGCATCGTGTTCCTGACCCGCGACGCGCGCGGCAACGTCTGGTCGATGCTCAGGCGTCGCGTCGCGCACGGACTGTCGCGCGACGACGCGGTCGCGCCGGCGGCGCGCGAATGGAAAAAGGTAAACGGGCGCATCTGGCGCCTGTTCCGGCGTGTGCCCGCGGACAGCCGCATGCACATCCGCTACGAGGATCTTTGCCGTGACCCGGAACGGACGATGGCGCGCCTGTTCGATTTCATCGGACTCGGCGCGGCCGACGTGATCAGCGCGACGGGCGAGGCGCATGCCGCGGCCGCTTCGACGCACACGATCGGCGGCAACAAGATCCGTTTCACCGGCAAGCCGCTCGAGGTGCGCGAGGACGTCGCCTGGCAGAGCAACCTGACCCGTGACGAGCTGACGGTCATCGACGAGGTGGCGGGCGGCCTGTCGCGGGCGCTCGGCTACGAACGCCCGGCGGGGGGCTGAGCGCATGCAGTCGCCTTCCTGGTACCTGCACCGGCTGCGCTCGATGAGTCCCGCCGAGGTGCTGTGGCGCGTCCGGCGGATGCTGTCCGCCAACCTCGACCTGCTGCGGATTCCCGCCGGTTTCTACCCGCGGCTGCGCGTTCAGCCCGAGCACCGCGCGCCGGCCTTCCGACTGTCGGCCGACGACGGCCGCTACGCCGCGGAACAGGGCGATGCGCCGTTCGACGCCTGGTCGCGGCGCCTGCGCCGCCAGGCCGATGCCATCTGCGAGAATCGCCTGAGCTTCTTCGACCTGGAGGACTGCTTCCTCGGAGACCCGGTGGACTGGCACCGCGATTTCTCCGCCGGAAGAGCCGCGCCGCGCGGGCTCTCCGACCTGATCGACTACCGTGACTTCGAGAACAGCGGCGACTGCAAGCTGGTCTGGGAACCGAACCGCCATCACCAGCTCGTCGTGCTGGGGCGCGCGTGGCGGGCGACCGGCGAGCTGCGCTACGCCGAGAAAGCGGTCGAGCTGTGGGACAGCTGGCTGGACGCGAACCCGTTCGGCTACGGCATGAACTGGAAGAGCCCGCTCGAAATCGGCATCCGGCTGATCAACTGGGCGTGGGCGTACGACCTGCTGCGCGATGCGCCGTTCGCGGACGACGGCCGGCTGGACCGGCTGCTCGAGGCGACCTGGCTGTCCGCGTGGGAGGTGCAGCGGAAATACTCGCGTGGCTCGTCGGCCAACAACCACCTGATCGGCGAGGCGGCCGGCGTCTACATCGCCTGCAGCTATTTCGCGGCGATGCCGAACGCGAGTCGCTGGCGCGACGAGGCGGCGGACATCCTCGAACGCGAGATCCTCGCGCAGAGCTTTGCCGACGGCTGCACCCGCGAACATGCGTTCGGCTACCAGTTTTTCGTGATCCAGTTCTTCACGCTGTGCCTGCTGGCGGGCGAGGGCGGCCAGCGGCCGTTCTCGCGGGCCTACCGCGAGCGCCTGCATGCCCTGTACCGCTTTCTCGCGCAGCTCAGCGCGGACACGGGCCGGCCGCCGAACGCGGGCGACGCCGACGACGGCTACGTCCTGGACCTCGGCGAACGCCCGGCCTCGGCGCGCGAACTGCTGAGCGTGGGCGCCTGCCTGTTCGACGACGACGAACTGGCGCTCGCCGCGGCTTCCGAGTCCGCCTACTGGCTGCTGGGCACGACGGGGCCGGGTACGGCCGCACCCGCGCCGCGAACCAGCCGTGCCTGGAAGGAGTCCGGCTACTTCCTGCTGCGCGCCGGCGGCGCCGGAGGACGCCCGCCCGTGCGCGTGTTCTTCGACTGCGCCGAGCTGGGCTTCGGCCAGATCGCCGCGCACGGCCACGCGGACTGCCTCGCGTTCACGCTGGCCGTCGACGGCGAGGAGCTGCTCGTCGACCCGGGCACCTACGACTACTTCACCTACCCGGAATGGCGAAACTACTTCCGCTCGACGGCGGCCCACAACACGCTGGGCGTCGACGGCCGCGACCAGTCCGAATCGCTCGGCCCGTTCCTGTGGGGCCGGCGTGCCGAGGCGCGCCTGCTCGATTGGCAGGAAACTGAGGACGCCGTCATTGTCGCCGGAGAGCACGACGGCTACCGGCGCTTGCCGGACCCGGTCACGCACCGGCGGGAACTGACGCTCGCGAGCGACGGCAGCCATGTCGAAATTCTTGACACGGTGCTCGCCGCGGGCGCGCACGAGCTGCGGTTGTGCTTCCACGTCGCGGACGGCTGCGAGGTCCTGGAAGCCGGCAACGGCGCGGTTAGCGTGACGCATGGCCGCACGGTACTTGCCTTGCGCTGCGCAGAAGGCACACTTGAGCTTGTCCGGGCCCGCGAGGGCAGGCCGACGGGCTGGATCAGCCCGGGCTACCATCGCAAGCGGCCCGGAACTTGCATTGCATGGAACATCCGCCATTCGGGGCAGGCGGCGATAAGAACGCGGATTGACATAAGCCGCACGGACGAGGAATAGCAAGGCAGGCCGGGGCGGATTCCGGCAAACCGAGGCAGGGCACGCACTGTGACGCGATGCCCGTGCCCGGCTGAGACCTGCGTCCTGTCACGCATCGCACGCGGCCAGTAACATGGCCTCTTTGCGCGGACAGGCGTCGCTCCCGGCCGGACGTCCGTTCGCGCCCCGTGGCCACCCGACTGAGACCGATGCCATCACTGTTGCATGAATTGCCGATAGCGAGCGCCGAGGCCGCTCCCGACCAGCCGGCCCTGTGCACGGCGGCGGAGACGCTGAGCTACGCCGGGCTCGTGGAGCGGGCCGGCCGCGTCGTGACCGGCCTCGCCGACTGCGGCACGCGGCCGGGCGACCGCATCGGGCTTCTCGCCGACAAGAACGTCGACTGCTATGTGGGCCTGTACGGCATCCTGATGGCGGGCTGTGCCTACGTGCCGCTGGACCGGCGTGCGCCGGCCGAGCGGCTCGGCTACATCATCGGGGATTGCGACATCCGCGTGCTGGTCTGCACGGCACGCGGGCTGAAGGCGCTCGCCGACCACGCCGACGCGCTCGCCAACGTCGAGCACGTCCTGCTGCTCGATGCAGATGAGGCCGAACTCGCCGGCGACTGCCACCTTCTCGGCCGCGCGGCGCTCAAGGCGCTCGAGCCGTCGGCACCGCGGCACGTGGTCGATACCGATCTCGCCTACATCCTGTACACGTCCGGATCCACGGGCCGTCCGAAGGGCGTCATGATCAGCCACGCGGTGTCGATGTCCTTCGTGCGCTGGTCCGCCCGCCAGGCGGGACTGACGGCCGGCGACCGCCTGTCCGGGCACGCGCCGCTGCATTTCGACCTGTCGGTCTTCGACATCTTTTCCTGCGCGAAGGCGGGCGCGACGCTCTACCCGGTCCCGGAAGGGGCCTCGACCTTCCCCAGCCGGCTCAACGACTGGATGATCGAGCAGCGCATCACGGTCTGGTACTCGGTGCCGTCGATCCTGTCGATGATGGCGAAGCAGGCGGGCTTCGGGGATCGCGAATTCCCGGACCTGCGCGTCCTGCTGTTCGCCGGCGAGGTGTTCCCGGCGAAGTACCTCAAACTGTGGCTGGCCCAGTGCCCCGGCACCGAGTTCATGAACTGGTACGGCCCGACGGAGACGAACGTCATCACCAGCTACACGGTGGACCGCCCGGCCGAGGAGATCGACGGCCCGGTGCCGATCGGCAAGACCACCTCGAACGCGGCGCTTTACCGCATTGACGACGACGGCGGACTGGTCGAGGACCCGGACACGGTCGGCCAGCTCTGCGCGCGCGGTCCCTGCGTGGCGCTCGGCTACTGGGGCGACGAGGAAAAGACCCGCGCCGGCTTCCTGCCGAACGAACGGCAGCCGTGGCTGCGCGAGCGCATCTACAAGACCGGCGACCTGGTCAAGCTCGACGCCGACGGCAACTACGTATACCTCGGCCGCGCGGATCACCAGGTAAAATGCCGGGGTTACCGGATCGAGCTCGGCGAGATCGAAACCGCCCTGTACCGCGACGCGGCGATCCAGGAGGCCGCCGTGATCCCGGTGCCGGACGACACGATCGGCAACCGCCTGGTCGCCTTCGTCTCGTCCTCGAAATTCAACGGATCCGTACCGGACCGGGTGGTCGACAACGTCAAGGGCTTCCTGCCGCACTACATGCTGCCGGACCGCTTCGTGGCGCTCGACCAGCTGCCGAAAACCAGCAACGGCAAAATCGACCGTCAGGCACTGACACGACAAGCCGAACAGTTACAATGACTACCATCGAATGGAGAATGGCATGAGCCAGATCGTCGAATCCGTACAGGGGTTCATTTCCGAGGAAATCATGCGGGGCTCGTCCGGCAAGGACCTGGACCCGAACGTGTCGCTGCTCGAGGAAGGCATCCTCGACTCGCTGGGCCTGCAGCAGCTGATCACGTTTCTCGAACAGAAGTTTGGGATCACCGTGGACGACGAAGACCTCATGCCCGAAAATTTCGAGACCGTGAATTCGATCGCGGAGCTCGTCGAGAAGAACCAGTAGCTCGCGACGCGCCGGCCCGACCTGCGCAGGGAGACAGACATGGCAAAGTCCCAGAAAAAAGTGGCCGTCCTCTCATCGGACGAGAAAACCCGCGAACAGCTCATGAGCGTGTGCCAGGAGCTGTCCGCGAAATTCGCGGAGCGGGCGGAGAAGCATGATCGCGAGGGCTCCTTCCCGGTCGAGAACTTCCAGGACATCAAGGATGCCGGCCTGCTCGGCATCATGGTGCCGCGCGAGTTCGGCGGCTGGGGCGCGGATTTCCTGACCTACACCAAGGCGCTGGAAATCCTCGCGAGCGGCGATGCCTCGACCAGCCTCGCGTACAACATGCACAACATCACGGTCGGCAGCCTCGCCGAGGTGCCGGTCGCCGAGGGCGACGACCGCCGCTCGGCCGCCGTCAACGACTTCCGCGACTGGGTGTACGACCAGGTCATCAACGAGAAGAAGGTGTTTGCCTCGGCGACCTCGGAGCCCGGCATCGCGTTCCACATCAGCCACCTGAAGTCGGCCTACGACCGCACCGACGGCGGCTTCATCCTGAACGGCCAGAAGTCATTCGTGTCGATGGCCGGCTACGCCGATTACTACGTCGTCGCGGCGCGCGCCGCGCGCTCGAAGTCGGCGCAGGCGGCGGTGTCCTTCCTGGTCGTCGACCGAGACGCGGAAGGCGTGACGATGAAGAATATCTGGGACGTGCTCGGCATGCGCTCGACGTCGACCAACCCGGTGACCTTCAAGGACGTGTTCGTGCCGAAGGAGCGGCTCTACCTCGCCTCCGAGGGCCTCGCGCTGTACAAGATCGCGCGCGAGCCGCACTGGCTGGTGGGCGGCTACATCGGCGTCTACCTCGGCATCCTGACGGCGACCTTCGACTTCCTGATCGACTACCTCGGCAAGAAGATGATCCCCGGTACCGAGACGCCGCTGTCCAAGGATCCGCTGGTGCAGCACCAGACCGGGCAGCTGTACTCCGACCTGACCTCGGCGCGGCTCGCGACCTACCACGCGGCCTCGCTGGTCGACTCGGACCGCGGCAGCGACGAGGCGAACGCGGCGATTCACCATGCCAAGTACCTCGTCAGCGAGCTGGGCCCGAGCATGACCGCGAGCGCGATCCGCATGTGCGGCGCGACGACGCTGGCGAAGCGCCTGCCGCTCGAGCGCTACTACCGCGAGTCGCGCTGCGGCGCGCTGATGCCGGCGCAGAGCGACGACTGCCTCGTCTACATGGGCAAGGCGGCCTTCGGCGCGAACCTGAAGAACCCGATCGAGACCTACTGGTAGGAAGCGGCGGCTCCGCAACGGAACCGCGCGCGCACTGCAAGGAAAAAGGCGACCGGCCCCGCGGCCGGTCGCCTTTTGTTCAGATGCCCTGCAGCTTGGCGATCGTGTTACGCAGCGTCTCCGAGGTGCCGGCCCAGATCGTGCTCGACAGCGAGTCGCGCATGTCCTGCTGGATCGACCAGTCGTGGCAGACGCCGCGGCCGCCCCAGATCTGCGTCGCGTCGAGCATCGACTGCTTGAAGCTCTCGGTCACGTAGAGCTTTGCGATCGCGACGTCGCCCAGGAACTTGCCGATCTCGCCTTCCGATTCGGTCAGGCGGCCGCACAGGTCGTAGATCACCTGGCGCGCGACCTGTGTTTTCATCGTCATGTCGGCGATCTTCGACGAGATCTGCTGGTAGTTGCCGATCGTCTTGCCGAACTGCTGGCGCTCCTTCGCCCACTTGACGGTCTCGCGGAGCACGCGGCTCATCGGGCCGATGCAGATGCCCATCAGCATGATGCGCTCCCAGCCGATCGAGTACTTGATGACGTTCAGGCCACCGCCGACGCCGCCGATGATGTGCGAGTCCGGCACGAACACGTTCTCGAACCGCAGCCGGCCCATCGAGCAGGTGCGCAGGGTCGCCTTGTCGTAGGGCTCGGCGTGCGACACGCCGTCCCAGTCGAGGTCGACCATGAACCCGGTGAAATCGAACGGTGAGCGGTTGTTCGCGGTCTTCGCGAACACGAGGCAGCAGGTCGAGTCCAGCGAGTTGGTCGTGAACGCCTTGCTGCCGTTCAGGCGATAGCCGCCCTCGACCTTCTCGGCGGTCGTCTCGATCGAGTAGATGTCGCTGCCGGCGGTCTCCTCGCTGAAACCGAGGCAGGCGCGATGCTCGCCGGAAATGAGCGCGGGCAGGTAGCGCTTGCGCAGGTCCTCGGAGGCCGTCGACATCAGCGCGAGCTGGATGCCGCTGATCTGCGAGCTCATCGCGAAGAAGAAGCCGCTGTCGTGGCAGCCCTCGCACATGCCCTCGATGGCCGCAATGGCGTGGCCGTAGGACCTGCCCTGGCCACCGTACTCCTCCGGCATGCACATGCCGAGCACGCCGGCGTCACAGCATTTCTGCCAGCGTTCGACCGAGAACTCCTTGTCGGCGTCGCGCTGCCGCCAGTCGCCCGCCAGCTCTTTTTCAGCGAACTCCCGGAACCGGGTCCTGGTTTCTTCCAGGCTCTTGTCCTGCCATGGTTGCATCGTGCTTCCTCACCTTGGTCCTGCGTTGGAATACTGAAGTCGCGGCCGCGCGCTCACGCGAGCCACTTCGAATACCGTCCTTTCTCCAGCGCCGCCAGCCTGCCGACCGCGAACGCGTAGGCATCGAGCGCATAGCGGCGGGCGAGGGCGTCGCCGCCCGGCGCATCGGCCGCCTGCCGGAGCAGCGCCCAGGCGCCGAAGACCTGGCTGTAGACGTCGGCCAGGTCGCGGGCCGCGGCGTCCGCGAAGGCCTGCGAGCCGCGCGCCTTGATCGTCTCGAGCAGCTGCCGGCACAGTTCGCGGTTGCGGCGGACCTGGTCGGCGACGTCGGCGACGGCGGCCGGGTAGTCGGCGGCGGCCCACTCGTCGAATAGGTCGCCGAGCGCATCGGCCTGGATGTGCTTGAGCGACGCGGCCACCTGCACCTGGCTCGTGCCCTCGTAGATCGTCGTGATGCGGACGTCGCGGACCAGCCGCTCGACGCCGGTCTCCCACATGTAGCCGAGCCCGCCGAAGACCTGCTGTGCCTGCAGGCAGACGTCCTGCGAGGCCTCGGTGACGACGTACTTGACCAGCGGCGACAGCAGGTTCGAGTAGCGGCTCGCCCGGCGCAGGCGCTCGCGCGCTTCGGCCATGTCCGCTTCCTTGACGTGGCCGTGCTCGATGGCCTCGGCGAGGTGCACCTTGAGGTCGAGCCAGGGCACGCTCTCGTAGAGCATCGCGCGGCAGGCGGCCAGCGTCTGCTGCATGTCCTCGAGCATCTCGGCGACGGCGGGGAATTCCTCGATGCGGCGCCCGAACTGGACGCGCTCGGCGGCGTAGTCGCGCGCCTGCTCGTACGCGCCCTGCGCGATGCCGAGCGCCTGCGCCGCGACGCTGTAGCGCGCCTGCGCGAGGCTCTCGAGCACGTACTTGGTCAGGCCGGCCTTGCGCTTGCCGACCAGCTCGGCCGGGGCGCCGTCGAAGACCAGCTCGCAGGTCGGCGAGCCGTGCAGGCCCATCTTCTTTTCGACCTTGGCCACGCGGACCTTGTCCGACTTCGGACACACGAACAGCGACAGGCCGAAGATGTTCGAGATCTTCGCCTCGGAGCGGGCCAGCACCATCAGCACGTCGCCGCAGCCGTTGGAAATGAAGTGCTTGACGCCGTGCAGCCGCCACTGGCCGTCCTCGCCTTCCTCGGCGCGCAGGCTGATGGCCTGCAGGTCGGAGCCGGCACCCGGCTCGGACAGCACGATGGCGCCGATCAGCTCGCCGCTCGCGAGACCAGGCAGGTAGCGCGCGGCCTGCTCCGCGGTGCCGAAGCGGGCGATCAGCTCGCCGACGTCCTGGTAGCCGAACAGCGTCATCAGCGAGGCGTCGGCGCGCGAGACCATTTCGATCATCATCATGTAGATCGACGCCGGGAAGGCGGCGCCGCCGTGCTCGCGGGGCAGCATGACGCCCATGAAGCCGGATTCGGCAAGCTTGCGGCGCGCCTCCTCGGTGCCGGGCGCGTATTCGACGCGGCCGTCGACGTGGCGCGTGCCGTCGCGGTCGATCTCCGCGCTCTTCGCCGCGATGAAATTGCCGCAGATGTCGCCGAGCACCTCCAGCGCCTCGCGGAAGTTCTCGCGTGCCTCGGCGTAGTCAGACGGCCCGTCGGCGTCGCCGTAGCCGTTCTCCATCAGGCCGACGACCTCGGTCAGGTCGAGCGTGCTGAAATGCCGCGTCAGGTCGGCGTTGTCACTGAAAAAATTCGGCATGTCACTTGGCCGTGCGGGCGGACGAAGGTAGCTTGCGGGACGGAGGCTGCGGCATCGTTCTTGGTTGTTGCGGAAGCGTCCGCCGGTCTCTCGGAAACCGGCGCGGGGTCGTCCGCGCCGGGCCGAATTACAGTATCAAAATGCCCGTGGAACTGCAGATTTTTTCGGGCGATATTGTCAAAAACGTGACGCCGTGCACGCGCGGGCGTCGGCACTGGCGCACGCGCGGTCCGGACCCAATTGAGCGCGCCCGCCGCGCGCGCCCGGCCTGTCCGCGGCTTCTGCTAAAATGCGCGCCTTTTTCCCCGCGAGCGTGACGAAATGACGGTCAAGACCCGGTTCGCGCCGAGCCCGACGGGCGTGCTGCACCTGGGCAGCGTACGCACGGCGCTCTTCTGCTACCTGTACGCGAGGCACCGTAACGGTGCATTCGTGCTGCGCATCGAGGACACGGACCGCGAGCGCTCGACCGAGGAGAACGTCACGGCCATCCTGGACGGGCTCGAATGGCTGGGGCTCGAGGCCGACGAGGGCCCGTACTTCCAGACCCGGCGCTTCGACCGCTACCGCGAGGTGCTGGACGCCTGGCTCGAGGCCGGCAAGGCCTACCGCTGCTATTGCACGCGCGAGGAGCTGGCCGCGCTGAAAGAAAAACAGCTCGCGGCCGGCGAGCACGTCGGCTACGACGGCCGCTGCCGGGACGGCGCCGAGCCGCGCCCGGGCGTCGAGCCGGTCATCCGCTTCCGCAATCCGCAAAGCGGCAGCGTGACCGTCGATGACCGCGTCCGCGGCCGGGTCACGTTTGACAATGCGCAGCTCGACGACCTGGTCATCGCCCGCTCGGACGGTACGCCGACCTACAACTTCACGGTCGTCGTGGACGACTTCGACATGGGCATCACGCACGTGATCCGCGGCGACGACCACCTGAATAACGCGCCGCGGCAGATGAACCTGCTGGCGGCGCTGGGCGGCGAGCCGCCGGTTTACGCACACCTGCCGATGATCCTCGGCGCCGACGGCGCAAAGCTGTCGAAGCGCCACGGCGCGGTCGACATTCGCGATTACCGGGACCAGGGCTACCTGCCGGAGGCAATGCTCAACTACCTCGTGCGGCTCGGCTGGTCGCACGGCGACCAGGAGGTGTTCAGCCTCGACGAGATGATCGAGCTGTTCGACCTCGACGACGTCAACGCCTCGGCGTCCGCGTTCAACCCGGAAAAGCTCGCCTGGATCAACCAGCAGCACATCATCGCGCTGTCCACAGAAGAACTCGGCGCGCGGCTGCGGCCGTTCCTCGAGCGTCGCGGCCTCGACCCGGCGGCCGGACCGGCGCCCGAGCGGGTCGCCGAGGCCTTCCGCGAGCGGGCCGAGACGCTGGCCGCGATGGCCGACAGCGCGGCCTGGTGCTACGAGGACTTCGCCGAGCCGCAGCCGAAGGCCGCGAAGCAGCACCTGCGGCCGGTCGTGCTCGAGCCCCTGCGGGCCCTGCGCGAGCGCTTCGCCGGCCTCGCGGACTGGGCCGAGGCCGGAATCCTCGAGGCGGTCCGCGCGGTGGCGGAGGAGGCGGGCCTCAATCTGGGCAAGCTGGGCCAGCCGCTCAGGGTCGCCGTGACCGGCGGCCCGGCCTCGCCGCCGATCGACGTCACGGTGGCGCTGGCCGGCCGGGAGCGGACGCTCGCTCGCCTGGATCGCGCGATTTCCTTCATCGAGACCCGGGCCGCGGCCGCCGGCTGAACCCCGGGGCAGTCGATTGACAGGCTGGCGCAGCGCCCGTAAAGTCGCGCGTTCCGTGGGGCTATAGCTCAGCTGGGAGAGCGCTTGCATGGCATGCAAGAGGTCGGCGGTTCGATCCCGCCTAGCTCCACCACCGACTTCGGTACCCGTCCCCATCGTCTAGAGGCCTAGGACACCGCCCTTTCACGGCGGTAACAGGGGTTCGAATCCCCTTGGGGACGCCACCTTAACCCCAGTGCCGGTTAAGGTGGCCATGTTCGGCACCAACTCCAGTTCCTCCCCGTCGAACACCGCGCTGTCGATCAGCTGTCGGAATACCGCTTTTCGCTTGTCCATGGTTCCTCCTTCGAGATCGCTCCGCCATTTCTCGGCGAATTCTTCCAGGTCGGCCGGGTTCATCGAGAGAATCTCCGGTTTCTCAACTTGCTTCATGTCGTTTAAGCGTGCGTCTAGTTCCTGGCGCTCGTCCTCAAGCGCGTCGATACGCTGAATCAAGGGACGTCGGTGTTTTACTTCTGTGAGCATCGAGGCCAGCTCCTCGATCTCACCCTCGATTGCCCGAATCTCTTTCTTGAGTTGAGCAATCAGGTGATTCTGCTGGGGTCTCTTAGTGTCTAGTAGCCGTCGAATTTCTGCCTGAAGATCTGCCAAGCTCTCTCCGGAAAAGAGCTCAGAGTGAAAGCAGTCCAAGACCGCTCTTTCCAGCGTCTCCTTCTTGATGCCTCGGACGCCGCAGCGATCGTGGCAGCGATAGTAGCCTCCATCACCGTCTATTCGGGCGCCGCACTTACAACGCATCTGGCTGGAAAGCAGGTAGTGGTTTCGCCGGAATCGGGTCTTCTTGCGTTTCTGCTTGTCCCGCTCCCGGAATATTGCCTCAGCCTCCTCATCCGAGATCATAGCCTCATGCGTATTTCGGTGGATCTCCCACTCGCTACGATCTCGATAGCGGCCTTCGCCCGGCCCGATATACGAGCCGTCAACGAATTCCCGATGCCGGTTCCACACAGTGTGACCGGCGTAGGTCAGGGCGCTGTCTTCCAAATAGACAACGGTGGAGTAGGGTACTTTGATCGACAATTGGGCTTGCAGCTCCCTCCGCGATTGCCCGCGAGCTCGGCCTTTGAGATAAGCCTGTATATCGCTAAAGGTCTTCGGGTCGGGGACGAGCTTGCTCTTCGTCAGAGGTTTTCCGTCTCGCGTACCTACGACCTGTTTGTCTAGCTTGTAGCCGAGAATTGCTCGCCCGCCGGCGCGCCAGCCCTGCTTAATGTTCTCACGCATACCCCTGAGACCGTCCATTTTGGACTTCTGGCTATGAAACTCATCGAACGCTTCCATCAGGCTCTCGATGATGGGGTCAAGGATCGTGTCGGTCTTCGGAAGTTTGAGAAAGACGAGTTCGACGCCTTGGCTTTTCAGCAGGTGTTTGTACATCTGGGCATGGTACTGGCGACGGGAGAAGCGGCTGGTGTCATAGCAGTACAGGACGTTGAATCGGCGGGATTTCGACTTGGCCTCGGCGATCATTGCCTGGAAGCCCGGACGGTCGTCGGTCTTCGCCGATTCCACTCTGTCGCTGAACTCAGCGACCACCAGGTCACCCGAGTCAAGCGCGAATTTGGTCAGCTCGCGGCTTTGAGAGTCGACACTGACGTCGTGCCGGTCCTTGGAGCTTCGGAGGTAGAGTGCCGCCTTTCTTGCCATTCAACGAAATCCTCGGCGATCAGCCGCAGCACCGACGGCGGCAGGCGCAGCGTGGCGCCCGTACGCACCGTTATATGCCGTTGTCTGCGGGCCACTAGCCATCCAGCCTGGCCATCAAATCGCGCTGAAGGGCATCACAGGCATCCTGAAGCGAAAAACGCGACGGATCCACCTCAGTTTTGATCAGCCAGGTGTCCACGGCGGCTTCGCTGGTGCTTTCTGTCCCGTTTCCGATGATGTGCGCGAGCCCGTCATCCTGCGGGAGCCGGAGTTTGATGCAGATGCCTCTGGCCAGCCGCCGCCGGACGGCATCCGCCTTATCAGGTTTGGGAATGTTGATGGTCATGCCACGCGTCCTCTGTTTGTATCCGGCGGACTAGAGTTTCGTCAGCCAAACATCCAAAATGTCATCTAGGATTACAAAATAACTCACAGAATGTCATTTTGCAAGGCAAAATGTCGATCTGTTGAACATTTTCTCGTTTAGCCGAACAAAATGGCTGTCAGAATATGATCAAATGCCGCCTCTCGATACTGATGGGGGAGCGAAAGCTCCGAGTCGCCGACGTCGCACGGGAAACGGGGCTGTCCCGAAGCACCGTTACAAGTCTTTACAAGGAAACCGCGGAACGTGTTGATCTCAATTCGATCGATGCGCTGTGTGAATTCCTTGACTGTGAGGTGGGGGAGCTGTTTGTGCGCGAATTTAGTTAGGCGCGGCCATAAATTATCGTGGCGCGAGTTCGAAGACTGGAGTTCAGTTGCAGCGCTGCAACTGCGTGCGTCGACGGCGTCTATCCCCGAAAGTAGCCATCTGAACGTCTTGTTTGGGGAAAACGAAATCTTCCGGAAACGGCCAATACCAGCCGCTTGAATTGCCCATTATCAGATGTCTTGTTCGTAATATTTGGGGTGAATCGTATACCCCACAGTCTCAGGCATCGATTCCACGAAGACCTCTCTCCATGGAATCGTCACCGAAGGACGAGTATCACGAAACCTGAGTTCGGCTTTGCCCCAGTCATCTGGTCCCCAAGAGTTTGAAAGTTTAAAACGCTGAAATTCCATGCTGGCTATCTCATTCCAGCTGATCCGAAACGGCTGATACCGTTTTCGCTTCCAGAAGTGCCAAACGAAGATGCCGTCTGCGTTTACCGTTACCCACGCTTTGTGAATTCGATCACGATTCTGATTCAAGAGCCACCAACTTGACTCTTTGGCGGTGTCTGCGCGAGGCAATGGGTATTCCGACTTGGTGAAGGGTGCCGCGAACGCAGCCCAAGATCGCTTTTTGCTGTTGGAGCGGCGTATCCAGAACAAGAGAACCAGCACAAACACGACGGTGACAAAGACCAACGCACCCGTATTCAAGCTTCTGTCTCCGTAAATTACGAACGACCGCTTTGGGTCACCAGCGGAAATTATACCGCGAATCTAGTAACCGTCTCAGTTCGGCCAGATGCAGACATAGAATCCCTATGTTTGCGATGCACTTTGTCCCAGTCTATCCAGGTGGCTTTTTCGTAAGGATCAGTACGATCGCCAGTATGTCCGGTTCTGGATTGCGTCGATTCATCGACATGCTATTGAATTCCATCCATTGCTGACTTACAAGATCAGCTGTCGCTGTGTTCCATTGTGTCAATGCATCTGGTCCATACCCGATCGCGTGAACGGAGCAAACCGAAGTTCGACAATCGATGAGAGAAAAATAGAATTGTGAAAGTAACGGCTTCTGCGCGAAATAGGCGGCAAGTTGGCCCTCCATGTACGCCGCCCACGACTCTTCACGCTCGTCATTCTCATACCGCGCCTGCAATTTTTTATCCACTCGGTTTTCAATCATTTTCGCAATTTCTGGTGGATACTGACTCATTGCAGGTGATGTCGATGACCTTTGGCCAGAACTCTCCGGTTCACCGCGTTGCTGCGGCACCACGGTTGACTGCGCCTGTAGTTTTCGTGGCACCTCCTTCATGACAGCCTCGACGGGCATTGATGGTGCAGAGGTTGCCAGCTGCTCGTCGGCCACTTCGGCGATTCGGGCTGCGGGACCGGCCCGCTGTGCTTCTGCTTGCACTTCATCTGGCGAAGAGCGGCTAACATCGTTTGTTTGAATCTCCGAAGGGGGACTGTCGGTCAGAAAGACCACTGCTAGAGTGACAATCACGCCGAGCACGAACCCTAAGATCACCTTCGACATCGCCCCCCCCTATGTTCTCTTCAGTCTCTTGCGAGCGGCCGGCCAGAGCAAAAGAGTCTGCCGACAGCCTACATGGTCAGTGATGCACCGATCCGTTGAATGGTCGCGGTTTACCAAGAACTACTCGGTTTCCATTCGATGAATCACCGATCGGAAAGCGTCAACAGCCGAAATTTTAACTCAAATCAGGCGTCTGGCGGCTTCCGGGCGCTTAGGAGACGACACAGATTACTCCAGGTCACTGGCTCAGTCCGGCCAGAACCAGCCGTTCGCTAGCTACTCGTTTCGGACCACGAATGTAATTAGACCGAAGGCATTCTGTATATGAATTTCTACGTCCTTGACGGCGTATTTTTCATCATCGAGTAACGTGGCCAGTGCCTTCACTTCTTCGTGCGCGGGCGTCCCTTCGATCTCAGCTGGGTATGGCAGTTTAATTACAACGCGCCGGGGATCGTGTTTGGGGAAGAGTAGCGTCAGCTCCCACGACGCGCTTGGATTAAATACGCCCGTTTCATGGAAGAACTTGGCCAGACTTTCCGCATTCTCCCGAGTTGCATCACCTTCGTAGTAGATGATGTTTTGTCCATCTTGAACGTGGTTGACGGGCAATATTGGCACCGACAGAGCAACGATGAAAAACACGACTAAGCTGGCCGCAAAACCAACAGCACCAAGCCCTATTGTCTTCCACCACGAAGCTTGAGCGCCGCCGCCTTCGCGGTGCGCAGAATAAACCGACTCCAATTTGAAGTGATACCACGCGGCGAAAATACCGACTGTGATCAGCGGAATTAGACTGTTCGAGAAGTCAGTCGGTAACAACATTGCGCCGACAGCAATAATTGCCGTCAACAGTAGGCTGCCGAACACAGCTGTCTTTTTCTGTGCCTCATCACCTATGGCACCGAAGTTCTTGAACATCAGCCACCCACCACCAAGCGCACCACCGAGGAATGCGGCCAGCGACACTTGCCGGGCTGAAAACAGCGCCAACGTCGAATCTTCAGTGTTAGGTGACAGGTTTTCTGGGGTTAGGGTATCCGTCATTGCTGTCCTTGATACTCTTTCTTAGTATCTATGTCGCAACCGGTGAACGACCGGATCGGGCCAGAAGTCGTCATTTTACCTCAGAGACAGCCTGGGGCGGCTCTCGGCCATGACCGGTCGGACGCGCGCGACTAGAAAAAAGTATTTGCAAGCCAGAAATCCTGCTGCGTCCGAACTTAGTTGCCAGCTATTCTGGAGATTTGGGGCGAGGATCGGGAGACTTGAGTGACTCTACTTCGGGGAAGTCAGAATCACTGGATCGCTTGCTGCTAGTTATGAGCCCCCACGGACCAGAACACAACTGTTCAGCCACCTCGTAGATTCGTTGAACGGAGCCACGCGATGCCTTGTCGTGGTCCATGAACATGTCTGCAAAGGACCCAGGATACTCATCTAATGCTCTGTCCAGATCAAACAGACCTGGCGCCATGAGATCGGACCTAGCGAATAGGCGATGCTTTTCGTAGATACTCAAAGAAATCTCTTCCAGTTGATTAAAAACGAGGAAGTTTTCTCTTCCGCTATATCTCGGCTTTCCGTCGATGCACAACGTGCGCTTTTGGGCTTGTTCAACTTCCTTTTCAATGTCCGGATAACTTGATGCGAAGTAGTACAAGACACTATCTGCATCCATATTCGGGGTTAAGCCTGCCTCAACAAAGTAGCTGCCAAACCTGTCATCCTTGCTTTCGAGACTATCATAATAGATTTGTCTGACGAATAGACGAAACACAACGACTGGCAGCGCGCTGGAATTGTCGTAGCATTTTCTGATTGGCCCTGATGTCGTTTCACAATCAGCGTAGGCGTTCAGCGAGAACAGCGTCCACATCAAGATGGGAAGCAAGCGGGTCATTGTGTTTTCGTGCTGTCCCTCAATATTGATTCGAACGGCCGGAATAGTTCATTACCGGCAAGTATCTGACGAACGCTGCAAGCGACTCTGTACGGCCAGAACCGGCCAGTCAGTACGTCCTTCCGGACGTCGCTCATTCTTGAACAATGGCTTCAAACACAACAGTATCGGAGCCGTGTTCAGTATCGATCTGAATCGCGTAACATCCGGGCTTCGACAGGATCATAGACGATGGCCAAAAGCCCCACACTGCGTCCACAGCACCCTTTTGTTCGGCGGAGATCAGTGTTCCTGTAACTTCAGAGCGCAGGATCATATCTGCCGCAATACGTATAGCCTGAGTGTTCTCTCGAAAGAGGATTTCATTCGCGGAATCACTGCCAATCTCTGCGCCCCGGATCAGAGCTTGTCCGTTGTAATCCGGCCGCATAATCCACGGTGTCTTGAGCCGATACCCGTCAGCCGTCAGAGTTCTTGGGTCCAATTCAAAGTATGCTTCGGCACGATCCCACGGCTTCCAGCTTAAAGCCAGATACACCGGCCCGGAACCAAAGAAGTACCCTCCGGCGCCAAAGATATACCCGTGGTCATAAGAAACAACGTTGTTGTTTCCGGTGCTAATTGGGCACTCACTATTGCTACTCAACTTCGGCAGACTCAGTTTACGATCACTGTAAGCTGAGCTTTGGCGATCCTGTGCCACCGCGTGAATCACGTCAGCAAATGTGCCATAAATTAGCGAGACGACAAAGGCGAGACGAAATGGTTTCATTCACTGCTCCTCCGTCAATCCAGTCACAGAGCGACCGACCGGACAGGGCCAGTAATAGAAATTATAGCTCAGACCTGGCGACCGTCGCCTTGCGGCCACTAGCGGTCGGTCACTGATGGATCAATTTCCATCAAGTAGTGATGTTCCAGCGTCTCCAGCGCTTGAAACCCGAGGCGCTCGTAGAAGCGCTTTGCGCGTCGGTTTTCGTGTAGGACCCGCAACCTCAGCCGGCGATTCCGAGCGCTCGCATCGGCGATGAATTGCCTCATTATTCTTGTCCCGATTCCATGCCCTTGGTAATCGGCCTTTATCAGTATTTCATCGAGCCAATCATGGCTTTCTCTGCGCTCAAGGACTGCAACCCCGATTCGCTCATTTCCAACTGTGATTATCTGCGCCGGGCGGCCTTTCTGCCATTTCCTGTCGAACCAGTCGTGCTGAAAATCTTCATCCCAGCTCCCGAATTGGCGAACTATGACATCTCGATAGGATTCATCATTGAGCTCGCGCAGCCACTCGATATCACCGTCCTGAACATTTCGAAGTGAGTAGTCGGTAGCCATCTATGCTGAACACTGGAAGTCGGCAATGGGTCAGTAGCAGAAAGTATAGCCCGAATTGCCCGGCCGGCTGCTCCCGGCCAGTAGCAGTCGCTCGCGTGTAATGCCCTCAGGTGCCAGATTTTCCGCTCTTCACAAGCTGACCGAATTCCACTTCAGCACCGCAATTCGCACAACGATAGTAGTGATCCATGTAGTACGGGCGTTGCGGTGGCTTTCTCTTTCGACGCCACATGTGGTGATTGCACTCTGGACTGCGTATTCCACGCCATTCCGGCCGGTGATTCCACGGCAAGCCGGCCACCCA
>ERZ869936.989-NODE-989-length-22632-cov-5.253842_pt1 | contig 22632 bp, 19 predicted proteins | sample MGYA00520876_ERZ869936 | MGnify/ENA primary metagenome ERZ869936 (study PRJEB32218, sample SAMN09650985) | biofilter metagenome | isolation source: enrty point of leading RO module | place: Saudi Arabia: Thuwal, RO plant located on Red Sea | collected 2016-02-17 ...
AGCGCCTTCCTAGCCTCAACGCCATGCGTCTTGGCGCCGGCGATGAACTTCGGTCGCTCGGCGTCCATCGACTCCTGTATTTTCTCGCCCAGCGCGCGGCGAAGCAGATCGGCGCCGCCCAGGCTATAGCCGGCCATTTCCTGGGCGATCTGCATAACCTGTTCCTGATAAACGATAATTCCCTGAGTTTCGTCAAGGATATGGTCGATGCTGGGATGCAACCGCTCACGTTCCGCGCGCCCGTTCTTCACGTCGCAATACTGCGGGATGTTTTCCATCGGGTCGGGGCGGTACAACGCCACCAGCGCGACGATATCCTCGATGCAGGTGGGCTTCATCCGACGAAGCGCGTCCATCATACCCGAGGATTCCACCTGGAACACCGCCACGGTCTGCGCCCTGGCATACAGCTTGTAGGTCCGCTCGTCGTCCAGCGGGATCAGCCCGATGTCGTTCTCGGTGCCCGGCTCGGGCTCGTACAGAACCGTCCCGTCGGCGGCCTCGTGCAAATCGCGCCCCGATGCCCGGATCTGGTCGATGGCGTTCTGGATCACGGTCAGCGTCTTCAGGCCCAGAAAGTCGAACTTCACCAACCCCGCCTGCTCGACCCACTTCATGTTGAACTGCGTCGCCGGCATCTCGGACCGGGGGTCGCGGTACAAAGGCACCAATTCGTCCAGCGCGCGGTCGCCGATCACGACGCCCGCGGCATGGGTCGAGGCGTTGCGCAGCAGTCCCTCGACCTGCTGGCCATAGGTCAAGAGCCGGTCCACGACCTCTTCGGCCTTCGCCTCCTCGCGCAGACGCGGCTCTTCCGCCAGCGCCTTCTCGATACTGACCGGCTTGACCCCCTCGACCGGGATCAGCTTGGACAGCCGGTCGACCTGGCCATAGGGCATCTGCAAAACGCGGCCCACGTCGCGTACCGCCGCCTTCGACAGAAGCGCGCCGAAGGTGATGATCTGCCCGACCCGATCTTTCCCATACTTTTCCTGCACATAGCGGATCACCTCCTCGCGGCGGTCCATGCAGAAGTCGATGTCGAAGTCGGGCATGCTGACCCGCTCGGGGTTCAGGAATCGCTCGAACAGCAGCGAATACCGCAAGGGGTCCAGATCCGTGATCGTCAGCGCATAGGCCACCAGCGACCCCGCGCCCGATCCCCGCCCCGGCCCGACCGGAATGTCGTGATCCTTGGCCCATTTGATGAAATCGGCGACGATCAGAAAATATCCCGGAAAGCCCATCCCCTCGATGATGCCCAGCTCGAATTCCAGCCGCGCGTCATAGTCCTCGCGCGGTGCGGCGGGGTCGATGACCGCCAGCCGCGCCTCCAGTCCCTCTTTCGCCTGACGCCTCCGTTGCTCCACCTCGTCCTCCGCGAAACGCGGCAGGATCGGATCGTGGCGTTCGGCGGCATAGGCGCAGCGCTGCGCGATCTCGACGGTGCTTTCCAGCGCCTCGGGCAGATCGGCGAAAAGGGCCGCCATCTCCTGCGGCGACTTGAAGTAATGCTGTTGCGTCAGCCGCCGCCGTTCGGCCTGCTGGTCCACATAAGCCCCCTCGGCAATGCAGATCAGCGCGTCATGCGCCTCGTACATCTCGGTCTTCGGGAAATAGACGTCGTTCGTCGCCACCAGCGGAAGGTTCATCGCATAGGCCATCTCGATCGACGGCCGCTCGCTCAGCCTCTCGGCTTCTGGCAAAGCACCCGTCTCGGTCGGATGACGCTGCAACTCAACATAAAGCCGGTCACCGAACATCCCCGCCAGCCGCGTCATCAGCGCCTCGGCCTTGGCCCGCGCTCCCTGCCGCAAAAGCCGGCCCACCGGCCCGTCCGGCCCGCCCGACAAACAGATCAGCCCGTCCGAATGCGCCGCCAACTCGTCCAGCGTCACATGCGGCCAGTCCGCCTCGCGCAGATAGAGGCACGAGTTCAGCTTCATCAGCCCCTCGTATCCCCGCCGGTTCTGCGCAAGCAGAACCACCGGCGCGGGCCGCACCGCCCTCTCGCCCGGCGCGGTGGTCTCATAGGCCACGTCCACCTGGCATCCGACGATCGGTTGCACGCCCGCCGCCAGCGCCGAGACGGAAAATTCCAGCGCGCAGAACATGTTGTTCGTGTCGGTCACAGCGACCGCCGGCATGTTCGCCTTGTCGCAAAGCGCAGGCAGCGTCTTCAGCCGAACCGCGCCCTCCAGAAGCGAATACTCGGTATGAACGCGAAGATGAATGAATCGGGGGGATCTGCTCATGCCCCTACCCTATGTTGCGGCGCACCGGTCGGGAAGCACCAATCGTTGGCGAATTTCCGCCCGCCGCGCAAGGCGTCCCTTTCTTCCCGGCCGCGCCGCACCAAGATCGGGGATATGCGTATCCTGATCCTGATCCTTATTCTCGCCGCCACGCCGCTACACGCGTTCCCGGTCAAACGTTGCATCAACCTTGGCAACGCGCTCGACGCCCCGAACGAGGGCGATTGGGGCTGGCGGATCGAGGAACACCACCTCGCCCGCATCGCCGAGGCCGGGTTCGACACCGTCCGCCTGCCCGCCCGCGTCTCGGCCCATTGGGGCGACGGCATCGACCCCGACTTCCTGGCCCGTATGGACGAAGTGATCGGCTGGGCGCGCGAAAGCGGCCTGCGCGTGATCCTCGACCTCCACCACTTCGAAGAACTGATGCAGGACCCCGACGCCCATTCCGAGACCTTCCTGGCAATCTGGCAGGACTTGTCCGCGCATTACGGCGACGCGCCCGACGACCTGATCTTCGAACTTCTGAATGAGCCGTCCGAGAAGCTCTCGACCGCCAAGGCCGTCACGCTGTTCACCCGCGCCATGCCGATCATCCGCGAAGACAACCCGGATCGCTGGGTCATCATCGGCGGCGGCAAGTGGTCGGACGAAGCCGAACTGGCGGCGCTCCCCGCCTTCGACGATCGCACCGTCCACACCTTCCACTTCTACGACCCCTACAGCTTCACCCACCAGCAGGCGGAGTGGGTCGACAATCCACCCCCGCCCCGCGGTTGGGGCGACGAGGATCGCGACGAGACGTGGGAGCAACTGGAACGCGGCCTCACCCACAGCGGCGCGCCCGTCTTTCTTGGCGAATTCGGTGTCTACGACCGCGCCCCGATCAAGGACGCCGTCTCATGGCTGGCCTTCGTGCGCGAGGCCGCCGAAAGCGCGGGTGTCGGCTGGTGCGCATGGTCCTTCGCCCAGACATTCGCCTTCTACGATCTGGAAACCGATGACTGGATCGACGCGCGTCTGCACGCCCTGATCCCGCCCGAGTAACGCCGGGCCACGGTTTCTCCGGGAAGACAGGCATTTACCGCTGGCCACCCCGGCCCCGCGCGTTACCTTCGCGCCATGCTTCTCGACGTGCGATCCCTCACCAAGCGTTTCCCCGGCGCCGAAGCGCCGGTCACGGTGCTTGACGGCGTGTCCCTGACGCTCGACCGGGGCGAGGCGCTGGCGCTGACCGGCGAAAGCGGCTCGGGTAAGTCCACTCTTCTTCATATCGTGGCGGGGCTCGAGCCCGCCGACGGCGGACAGGTGGTTCGCGACGGCACCGACATCCTCGGCCTCGGCGACGCCGAACGCGCCACGCTACGGCGCACCCAGATCGGCATCGTCTTCCAGCAGTTCAATCTGATCCCCTCGCTGAATGTCGGGCGCAACCTGTCGTTTCAGTCCGAACTCGCCGGTCGCGCCGATGCGCATCGGCACCAGGCCCTGGCCGAGACCCTGGGCCTTCGAGAGCACCTTGCGAAATACCCGGAGGAGCTGTCCGGCGGCCAGCAGCAGCGCGTCGCCATCGGCCGCGCGGTGGCGGGCGGCCCGAACCTGATCCTTGCCGACGAACCCACCGGAAACCTGGACGAGACCACCGGCGACCGGGTCTTCGACCTCCTCCTGTCGCTCGCGCGGGATGAGGATCGCGCCCTTCTCATCGTCACCCATTCGGAACGCCTCGCCGCGCGTGCCGACCGCCGGCTTCACCTCAGCCACGGGCGTATCCAGACGTGACCGCGACCATCCTGTCCGCCCTTCTCTCACACTGGCGGCGCCAGCCCTTCCAGCTTCTGACGCTGATCCTCGGCCTGTCGCTGGCGACCGCGCTTTGGTCGGGCGTCCAGGCGATCAACGCCGAGGCTCGCAAAAGCTATGGACAGGCCGCCGACGTCCTGGGCGGCGGCGGCCTTGCCGAGATCGTGGCCGAGACCGGAGCGATCCCGGTCGAGGCCTACGCGGCACTCCGCCGCGCCGGCTGGCGGGTCAGCCCGGTCATCGACGGCTGGCTGATGGGCGACGGCGGACGCGTCCGGCTCCTCGGCCTCGACCCCTTTTCGATCCCGCCCGGCACACCGACCGGCACCGCCATCCTCGACGCCGGTCTCGACCGTTTCCTCGGAGCCTCTGGCGCGCTTCTCGCCGCGCCATCGACCGCCGAGCGGCTTCAGGGCGGCGAGACGAGCATCATCGCCCTTCCCGATCTGGCCCCCGGTCTGGCGCTCGCCGACATCGCCACCGCCGCCCGCCTCCTCGACCGGACCGGCTTCGACCGGCTCCTCATCGCGCCCGGCCCACAGCCGGACCCGACGACGCTCGCAACCACCGCCCCCGGTGTCCGGATCGAGCCCCCCGCCACCGCCGAGGATCTGGGCCGCCTGACCGACAGCTTCCACTTGAACCTCACCGCCTTCGGGCTTTTGTCCTTCGCCGTCGGCCTCTTCATCGTGAACGGCGCCGTCGGCCTCGCCTTCGAACAGCGGCGGCCCGTCTTCCGCACGCTCCGCGCGCTTGGCGTCACCGCGCGCCGCCTCGTCGCGCTGCTCGCGGCCGAGCTTCTGATCTTCGCGCTCATCGCGGGCGCCATCGGCATCCTTCTGGGCTATCTCATCGCGGCGCTTCTGCTGCCCGGTGTCGCCGCCACGCTTCGCGGCATCTACGGCGCGACCGTCGAAGGCACGCTGACCCTCGCGCCGCTCTGGTGGGCCTCGGGCCTCGGCATTGCCGTCCTCGGCACCGCGATGGCATCCGCCACCGGCCTTTTTCGCGTCGCGCGGCTGGCCCCCCTCGCCCCGGCCCGTCCCCGCGCCTGGGCGATGGCCACGGGCCGCGCCATGCGCCGTCAGCTGTTCCTCGCCGCACTCTGTCTCGCCGCCGCCCTCGCCGCGCTGGTCTTCGGCGACGGCCTCGTCGCGGGCTTCATCCTGCTTGGCGGCCTGCTCCTGGCCGCCGCGCTCGCGCTGCCCGCCGTCCTCGCCGCGCTTCTCGCCCTCGCCCAGCGCACCGCCACCGGCCCCCTGCAAACCTGGTTCTGGGCCGACACGCGCCAGCAACTCCCGGGTCTCTCGCTGGCGCTGATGGCGCTTCTCCTCGCGCTCGCGGCCAATATCGGCGTCGGCACGATGGTCGAAAGCTTCCGCAAGACCTTCACCGGCTGGCTCGACCAGCGCCTTGTCAGCGAGCTTTACGTCACCCTCGACGACCCCGCGCGCGGCCCCGATCTGATCGCCTTTCTCGAAACCCGCGCGACGGGCGTCCTGCCCATCTGGCACATCGACGGCGAGGTTCTGGGCGGTCCGGCCGAGATCTACGGCGTCGCCGATCATCCGATCTATGCCGAGAACTGGCCGCTCCTGGCGGAGTTCCCCGACACCTGGAGCCGCGTCAATTCGGGCCAGGCCGCTCTGGTCAACGAGCAACTGGCCCGCCGCCACGACCTGTCGCCGGGCGACGACCTGACCCTGCCCCAGGGCCTTACGCTGCCGATCGCCGGCGTCTACAGCGACTACGGCAACCCCATCGGGCAGGTCGTCATCGCCCTGTCCCTCCTGACCCAGACCTATCCCCAGATTGACCGCATCGATTACGGCGTCCTGACCGGCGGCGCCGACACCGCCCCGCTGAAAGAGGCGCTGACCAAAGACTTCGGAATTCCCGAGAGCAACATGATCGACCAGGCCGCGCTCAAGGCCTTCTCGCTCAGCATCTTCGAACGCACCTTCGCGGTCACCGGCGTCCTGAACGTGCTGACCCTCGGCGTCGCCGGCCTGGCCATCCTGACCAGCCTCATGACCCTGGCCTCCATGCGTCTGCCGCAACTGGCGCCGGTCTGGGCACTGGGGCTGACGCGCGCGCAACTGGGCCGGATCGAACTGATCCGCGCCCTGATCCTCGCCGCCCTGACCTTCGTCCTCTCGATCCCGGTGGGTCTGGGCCTCGCCTGGGTGCTTCTCGCCGTTATCAATCTCGAGGCGTTCGGCTGGCGCCTGCCCATGTTCCTCTTCCCCCGAGACTGGATCCGCCTTGGCCTCCTGTCGCTGGCGGCCGCCGGTCTGGCCAGCCTCTGGCCCGCCTGGCGGCTTGCCCGCAAACCGCCGGCCGACCTGATCCGGGTCTTCGCACAGGAGCGCTGAGATGACCGACGACTTCCGCGACCTCACCGGAATGCTGGACGCGCTCTGGCGCCGCCTCGATGATGGTGTGAGAGACGCCGACGCGCCCGCCCGCACGCTGGCGCTCGCCACCGACGGACCCTCTGTCCGCCTGGTCATCCTCCGCGCCGCCGACCGCGGGACGGGCGAACTGACCTTCTACACGCACGCCCATTCGGCCAAGATCGCAGAAATTAACCGAAATCCGCAGGCCGAAATCCTTCTCTGGGACCCCGAGGTCATGTTCCAGGCCCGCCTCACGGCAGGCGTCACCCAATCCTCCGGCAGCCCGGAGACTTGGGGCAACCTGACCCAGGGCGCGCGCCTCAACTACGCAACCGATCCGCTCCCCGGCACGCCCCTCAGCGACCCCGCCGACAAAACGCCCCGACCCGACCCCGGCCTTCTGACCGTGCTGACGGCGACGATCGAGAACATCGACCTCCTGCACCTCGGCGCATTGCCCCATGCCCGCGCGCGGTACGCACGCGACGACGGCTTCAGCGGGACTTGGATCGCACCCTGATGAAGGCGCCACACCATGACCCCATTCAATTCGCCCGGCGCATCGACTAGGGATCTGCCATGATGTCCCTGCCCCTCCCTCTCGCGAAGGATGTCGTCCTCGTCGGCGGCGGACATGCCCATGCGCTCCTTCTCCGAAAATGGGGAATGAACCCGGTGCCGGGCGCACGCCTGACGCTGATCAACCCGGCCGCGACGGCCCCCTATACCGGCATGCTGCCAGGCTTCGTCGCAGGCCATTACGACCGCGACGAACTCGAGATCGACCTCGTCCGTCTCGCCCGCTTCGCCGGAGCCCGCCTGATCTTCGGCCGGGTCGAAGCATTGGACCCGAAGGCGCGGACCCTCACGGTCGCGGACCGCCCCGTGATCCCCTTCGACCTCGCTTCCATCGACATCGGCATCACGTCGACCATGCCCGAGATACCGGGCTTCACCGAGCACGGCGTCGCCGCGAAACCGCTCGGCCCCTTCGCCGCACGCTGGCAGGCATTTCTCGAGGGCGATGCCGGGGACGTCGCCGTGATCGGCGCCGGCGTCGCGGGCGTGGAACTGTCGCTCACCATGCGCCACGCGCTTGGGCCGCGCGGCAATATCACCGTGATCGAGGCCGAAACCGCCTTGCAGGCCCTTGCCGCCGGCGCCCGGAATAAACTGCTCGACCGGATGTCATCGGCCGGCATCACGCTGATCGAGGACGCCCGCGTCACCCAGGTCGCCGACGACAGCGTCACGCTGGACAGCGGCCAGACAATTCCGGCCGCGCTCACCGTCGGCGCGGCGGGCGCGCGGCCCTTTCCTTGGCTAAGCGACACCGGACTTCACCTCACCGATGGCTACATCACCGTTGACGAAAACCTCCGCTCCACTTCGCGTCCCCATATCTACGCCGCTGGCGATTGCGCCCATCTCGGCCACGCGCCCCGCCCAAAGGCCGGCGTCTTCGCCGTTCGCGCCGCCCCGGTCCTGAGCCACAATCTCAAGGCCGACCTGACCGGCGATGCGCGCAAGACCTTCCGCCCCCAGAAACACTACCTGAAACTGATCTCGCTCGGCCCGGAAGAGGCGCTGGCCGACAAGTGGGGCCTCTCCGTCAGCGGGGCATGGGCCTGGCGCTGGAAGGACCGGATCGACCGGGCATTCATGGACAAGCTCAACACGCCGCCCCCCATGCAGCGTCCGCCCCTGCCGCGAAACGCCGCGCGCGGCGTGGCCGATGCATTGGGGCCGAAACCCCTTTGCGGCGGTTGCGGCGCCAAGGTCGGCTCGGGCACGCTCGACCGCGTCCTCGACCGCCTGACCCGCCACGCCCGCGAAGATGTCGCCGCCCTGCCGGGCGACGACGCCGCGATCCTTACAATCGGCGGCGCACGCCAGGTCATCTCGACCGACCACCTCCGCGCCTTCTGGGACGACCCCTGGCTGATGTCCCGGATCGCGGCGGTGCACGCGCTGAACGACATCCGCGCCATGGGCGCCGAACCGCAGGCCGCCCTGGCGCAGGTCACGCTGCCGCCGATGGCCACCGCCATGCAGGAGGCCTGGCTGACAGAGATCATGGATGGCGCGGGCGGCCTCTTCGCCGCCGAGGGCGTCACACTCGCGGGCGGGCACACCTCCATCGGCTCGGAACTGACGCTCGGTTTCACCGTCACCGGCCTCGCTTCTGATTCACCACTCTCGCTCGACCGGGCCAAGGCGGGCGATGTGCTGATCCTGACCGCTCCCATCGGCTCGGGCACGCTTCTGGTCGCCGAGATGGAGGGCAAGGCCCGTGGCGACGACATCGCCGCCCTTCTATCGCACCTCGCCGCGCCGCGCGGCGCGATCGCCCGGGCTCTGGCGCCCCACGCCCGCGCCATGACCGACGTCACCGGCTTCGGCCTCGCGGGCCATCTCTCCCGCATCGCCACCGCCTCCGGCCTCTCCGCCGAACTAGACCTCTCGGCGATCCCTACGCTTTCCGGCGCGCAGGACCTCGCCCGGCAAGGCATCCGGTCCACGATCTGGCCCCAGAACCGCGCCGCCGTCGACGCGACCCTGCCCGACACACCCCTGACGGCGCTTCTCTTCGACCCGCAAACGGCGGGCGGCTTTCTGGCCAGCGTGCCGCAGGATCGTGCCGAGGCCGCCCTACGGGAGTGCAACACCGCTGGCGCGACCGCCCGCATCATCGGCAGGCTCGCGCCCCGACGTGCCGTTGCGATCAGCGTGCGCTGAGCCACCCCGCGATCTCACCTGCCAGCCGCGCGATGTCCTCGGGGCGCAGCGCCGCAGTCTCCAGCGTCGTGATCTCACCGCTGCCGATCCGCTCGCGGACCTTGCGATAGCGTGGATCGTAATGCGCCCGGATCAGGTCCTCCGCCAGTTCCCGATGCCGCCCCCCGGCCGCCAGTGCCTTCCAGTCCGACACCCGCTCGCGGCCTTGAAGGCGTACCAGCCGGTCCAACCGCGCCTCCAGCGCCGCCCGATCCCCGACCAGATCGGCATAGGCACGCGTCAGATACGCCGCCCGCGCCTCGAGCGGTGCCCTGATCTCGATCCGGGGCGCCGCCTTCATCGCGGCGAACAGCCGCGGCGGCAGGTTCAGCCGCCCGATCTTGCTCGATTCCGCCTCGACCACCACCGGCCGCGCCGGGTCCAGCGTGTCGATCTCGGCCGCCAACGCGCTCTCGAACGCCTTCTGACCGGGCTGCAACCCGCGCCCGCCCAGCGCCGAGCCGCGATGGTTGGCCAGACCTTCCAGGTCGATGACCTGCACGCCCAGACCGCGCAACGCCGCCAGGATATCGGTCTTCGCCGTCCCGGTATTGCCATCGAGCAGGATCACCTGCGACGGAACCGGATCCTCATAAAGCCGCGTCACGACCAGCCGACGATAACTCTGGTAGCCCCCCTCCAGCACCTCGACCCGCCAGCCGATCTGGCCAAGGATCGTCGCGAAGGACCCCGATCGCTGCCCGCCCCGCCAGCAATAGACCAGTGGTCGCCAGCCGCCGTCCCTCTCGGCCAACGGCCCCTCGATATGCAAAGCGGCATTCCGCGCCACCAGCGCGGCGCCGATCTTGCGCGCCAGGAACGGGCTCTCCTGCACATAGATCGTGCCCACCCGCGCCCGCTCTGCGTCGGTCAGAACCGGCAGGCTGATCGCTCCCGGCACCCGGTCCTCGGCGAATTCCGACGGCGAACGGACGTCGATCACGCTGTCGAACCCGGCAGCATGAAGGTCGGAAAGGCGGGTCAGTCGGAAGGCCATGCCGCGTCATAATCCCTGAATCCCGCCGTGGAAAGACGGACACTGATACGCAGCGTCACACCCCGCAAGACTTGATTTCCCGAACCATCCGCCTCACCTGTTGAGAAGGAACCATGAGTGCAACCGGTCGCATGAAATACTGGCTCGCCCTTGCAGCCCTGCTGTCCAGCGCCACCGCGGCATCGGCGGATTGCGTGGTTCTGCTCCACGGCCTCGCCCGTGGCCCGGCCTCGATGGCGATCATGGAAAACCGCCTGGAGGCCGCGCGCTTCAAGACCGTGAATCAGGGCTATCCCTCGACCAAGAAACCCTTCGACCAACTCGTGCACGAAGCGCTCGACGGTCCGGTCAAGGAATGCGCAGGCGAGCGGACGCACTTCGTCGGCCACTCCCTCGGCGGCATCCTGATCCGCGCCTGGCTCCAACAGAACCGGCCCGAGATCATGGGCCGCGTGGTCATGCTTGGGCCGCCCAACAGCGGCTCGGAACTGGTGGACATCCTGGGCGAGCTGGAGGCGTTCGAGTGGATCAACGGCCCCGTGGGCCAGGTCCTCGGGACCGACCCCGACAGCGTACCGAACCAGTTGGGCCTGCCCAAGGTGGAAATCGGCGTGATCGCGGGCGACCAGTCGCTGAACCCGGTCTATTCCTACCTGATCGAGGGACCCGACGACGGCAAGGTGTCGGTCGAATCGACACGCCTGCCCGGCATGACCGACCACATCGTTCTGCCGGTGACGCATACCTTCATGATGAACGACCCCATCGTGATCCGCGAGACTCTTCTATTCCTCAGAAACGGCCGCTTCGATCCGGATGTCAGCTATGTCGATCTTCTGAGCGAGCTGCTCCGCTAGTCGGACGCAACAGAAAGCGATACACCGCGGCATCGAAATGGCTTACGACAGGGGTCATGCCGGAACGCAAGACCAGCCTGTTCGAGGTCCGCCACCCCATCTTTCGCCCGCTCTGGCGGCGCATCGCCGTGACGGCGCTCTGCATCGGCTGGGCGCTGATCGAATGGTCGAACGGCGCGACGATCTGGGCGCTCGTCTTCGGCACCTGCGGCGTCTACCTGTTCATCCAGTTCTTTCTGAAATTCGACCCGGCCGATTACGAAGCGCCGAACGACAAGGACGCGCCATAGACCCGAGCGATGCGCGTCAAGCCATGAGGGGCGCGTAGCGCTCTGTGCCGCCGTCCTCTACCGAGACAGGCTCCAGACCCGGGAACGGGCCGGATAGCCCGGTCAGCGGCCTGCCGCGGTTCTGACCAAAGGACAGATACCGGTCTTTGCCGTGGCCGACGCACGGCCTTCGCAAGAGACCATCCCAGGCCACCGGTCGAATCGGGCTGCGTCCCTCGGGACCGGGGCAGCGCCCTCGCGAGGCGAGTCATGTTCTGTCGCACGATCTACCCGGTTGGTCATTCGAGGCTGAACGCCATTGCGCGCCCGGCCATAGAACCTTGTCTGACCGTCCTCCCCTCGGTCACGTCCCGACACAACGACGTTAACGCCCCCTCAACAACCCGTTCGGTAGATTAGGGGTGGGAGGACGGGGGAAAACGGCGCGCGACAATTTGAGTCGAGTTGTCGCTTTTTTCCGCATCACACGGCCTCCAACGCCACCGCCGTCGCCTCGCCACCGCCGATGCAGATCGAGGCCACGCCACGCTTCGCGCCCTGCGCGCGCATCGCCCCCAGAAGCGTCACGATGATCCGCGCGCCCGAGGCCCCGATCGGATGGCCCAGTGCCACGGCGCCGCCATGTACGTTCAGCTTCTCGCGCGGAATGCCCACTTCGTGCATCGAGGCCATGGCGACGACGGCGAATGCCTCGTTGATCTCGAACAGGTCCACGTCCTCGACGCGCCAGCCCGTCTTCGCGAACAACCGCTCCTTGGCGTGTATCGGCGCGGTGGTAAACCAGCCCGGCTCGCCCGCATAGGCAGCATGCCCCACGATCCGGACCAGCGGCGTCAGCCCTAGACGCGCCGCTTCCACCTCGCTTGCCAGCACCAGCGCCGCCGCGCCGTCATTGATCGAGGATGACGACGCCGCCGTGATCGTCCCGTCCTTCCGGAAGGCGGGGCGCAGGTTCGGGATTTTCTCGGGGTCGATCCGCTCCGGACCCTCGTCTGTCGCGACCCTGACCTCGCCCTTCCGCGATCTGACCGTCACCGGCGCAATCTCCCAGTCGAACGCCCCGCTCGCGGCCGCCGCCTTCGCCCGCGTCACGCTTTCGATGGCATAGGCATCCTGCGCCTCGCGCGTGAACTGATAGCGTTCGGCACAATCCTCGCCGAAGGTGCCCATCGACCGCCGCGTGCCGTCGGGCGCAATGTCATAGGCATCCTCCAGCCCGTCCAGCATCATGTGATCCAGGATGCGTCCGTGCCCGATCCGCGCGCCCGACCGGCCCTCCGGCAACAGATAGGGCGCATTCGTCATGCTCTCCATCCCGCCCGCGATCACGCTCGCGACCGACCCGGCCCGGATCGCCTCGTATCCCTGGATCACCGATTTCATGCCCGAACCGCAGACCTTCGACACCGTCGTACAGGGCACCGACACCGGCACGCCCGCGCCCAGTGCGGCCTGCCGCGCCGGGGCCTGACCCAGCCCCGCGGGCAGGACGTTGCCCATCAGCACCTCGCCCGCCGCCTCGGGCGCCATACCGGCTTTCTCCAAAGCAGCCGCGATCGCCCGCGCGCCCAGTTCGGTCGCGCTCACTCCCGAAAAGACGCCCTGAAACGCGCCCAGGGGCGTCCGCGCCGCGCCGCAGATGAAGATTGCTCCGCCGTCGCTATCCAGTGCCATAGGTGCCTCCCGGTTCCCGGAACTCAATCGCCATCATCCGCCAGCCGCGACGGAAGCGCAATCGGTTGGAGACACAGCGACGCCGGTGACGGGAAGATGCGAACACCCGAACCGGCCGTTCAGGTGCGCGAGCATCCATGTGCCCGCAGCGGGCACGCGTACGGCTTAAGGTCCATAGAACACATCGACCAGTGTCAGCGGAACCGCCGGGACATAGGTCACCAGCAGCAGAACTGCCATCAGGACCGCGATGAAGGGAAGGTTCGTTCGTGTCGTCCTCCAGACATCCGTCTTCGCGATCGAGCAGGCTGTGACCAATACGCTGGCCACCGGCGGCGTCTGCTGGCCAAGGGCGATGTTGAGTGTCAGGAGGATTCCGAACTGTACGGGATCAATGCCCAGCTGATGCACCAGCGGCATGAAGATCGGCACGGTCAGGATGATGGCTGCCGCGCCGTGAAGCACCATGCCGACGAACAGCAGGAACACGTTGATCAGCATCAGCACGGCCAGCTTGTTCGTGGTGATCGACGTGATGCCTTGGGCCAGGCGCTGCGGAACCTCGGTTTCCGTGAGATAAAGGCCAAGGACCGCCGAAGAAGCGACCAGCAACATGACGGTCGCCGTCTGAAGCACGCCATCGACCAGCGCCGCGTACAGCCGCCGGATATCCAGCTCACGGTAGATGAACAGCCCGATCACAAGTGCCGCAAGCACCGCAAGCCCTGCGCCCTCCGTCGCGGTGACGATTCCGCCGAAGATGCCGCCGAGAATGATGACCGGCAGGATCAGCGCCCAGACCGCATCCTTGGTCGCGTGCCACAGACGGCAAAGGTTGAAGCTTTCTTCGCGCGGCAAGTCATAGCGCACCGCGAAATAGTAGCAGAGCGCCATCAGAAGAAAGCCGCCGATAACGCCCGGAACGATGCCCGCAACGAAAAGCTGGACGATCGAAGTATTTGACAAGGCACCGTACAGGATCATCGGGATCGACGGCGGAATGATGATCGCCAGCGACGCCGAGGACGAGGTGATCGCGGCGGCGAAGCGCGGGTTGTAGCCCTTCTTCTTCATGGCGGGGATAAGGACCGATCCCGTCGCGGCGACGTCCGCCACGGCAGAGCCCGAGATCTCGGCGAAGAACATCGAGACACCGACATTCACCATCGCCAGCCCGCCCCGCACGAAGCCGATGAGGGCCGAAACGAAGGCGATCAGCCGGGTCGAGATGCCACCGGTGTTCATCAGGGCGCCGGCCAGAATGAAAAGCGGAATGGCGATGAGCGGGAAACTCGTCGCACCATCGTAGATCGACAGGGCCGCATTCAGAAAGCCGAGATGCCCGTTGTTGAGGTAAACCCCCATCAAGGCGGCGCCAAGGATCGAAACCGCGATCGGCAAACCGACCGCGATCATCAGGAACATGCCAAGAAGAATCAAAGCCTCGATCATTTCGCTGGCCCTGACTGCGCGGCGATTTCGGCTTCGGCTCTGGCGATCTCGTGCTCGATCTCTTCGGTGTCCGGGTCGCGCCCGGCCCGCGCGTTGGGCAGACGCTCGGGGATCGTCAGAAGACGACCCAGGATCATCAGCGCACTCGCGACCGGCACGATCCCCTGGATGAACCAGCGCGGCACCCATCTCAGCGTTGTCATCGTCTCCGAGCCAAAGATACCAAGGATGACCCAGCTTCCCCAAAGCACCACGGCGAAGATGGCGACGAACAGCACCTCGTTCAAAGCGAACAGAAACAGGCGAGCCTTGGGCGGCAGACCGTAAAGCAGCCCGCTGAACCCCAGATGCGCGTTTCTCAGAACCGCCAACGCTGCGCCGGTGAAGGTGATCCAGGCAAGCAGGACGATGGCGACCTCGTCGTACCAGATCAGCGAATTGCCGGTGTAGCGGAAGGCGACGCCCATCAGCACGATGACCGCAAGAACGACGATCAGGCCGATCGTCACGACCTGAAGGAAGACATCGAGCAGACGGATGAGGCGGGTGCGCATCGGCGTGGGTCCAGATTCAGACGGGGCGGCCCGATCGCCGCCCCAGCCGGTGACTTATGGCGTGTTCAGCTTCCGCCGGCCAACGACAGGACGCTGTCGATCATGCCCTGACCGCCTTCGACTTCCGAGGCGAATTTCTCATAGAGCGGGGCCGAAGCATCGACGAAGGCCTGACGGTCTGCCGTGTTCACTTCCATGCCGGCGGCCTTCAGCTCATCGAGCAAATCGCCCTCGGCCGAGCCGCCCGTCTCGCGCGCCCAAAGCGCCATCTCCTGCGCCGTTTCGGCGAGAACGCTCTGAACCTCCGGGTCAAGCTTCTCGAAGACCGCGACACCGACCGTTGGATATGCGGGCGAATAGACGTGGTTCGACAGCGAGAGGTACTTCTGCACCTCCTGAAGCTTCGCCCCCGCGATGTTGGTCAGCGGGTTTTCCTGCCCGTCGATCACGTTCGTCTGCAAGGCCACGAAGACCTCCGAGAAGGACATCGGCGTCGGGTTCGCTCCGTATTCCTCGAACATGGCGACCCGCCAGGACGAGTTGGGCGTCCGGATCTTCAACCCTTCCAAGTCGGCAGGCGTGTTGATCGGCTTCACGTTGTTGGTGATGTGGCGGAAGCCGTTCTCCCAGACCGCCAGTGGGCGATAGCCCTGCGCCTCGGCGGCCGGCACCAGAACGTCCTTGAAGAACGTATCGTCGATCCGCGCCAGATGTTCGCGGTCGGCGACGAGGAACGGCAGATCGAAGATCGCGTATTCCGGAGCGATCTCGGGCATGACCGAAGACGGAAGCGTCATGTGCATCGTTCCGATCTTCAGCTTCTGCAGCATGTCCTTGTCCTTGCCCAGCTGCGAGCTGTCGAACACTTTCACCACCGCCTTGTCGCCGAGCTTTTCGTTCGCACGCCGCGCGAATTCATGCGCCGTCTGGCCCTGAAGCGAGGTCGGCGTCGCCGAGATGCCGAAGATGATCTCTTCCTGGGCAAGCGCGACGCCCGTGCCGGTGCCGAACGCAAGCGCTGCGGCCAGTATCGTCTGTCCAAGTTTCATGTCGAGTTCCTCCCTTTGATTGTTCAGCAGGCCCCACGCGTCATGCGACTGCCCGCTCCTTCAAGTGCTCTTCAATTCTGCCCGGCAGTGCGGCCAGTTTGTCCGGGTCCGGCTGGCGCGGCTGCAGTGCCATCAACTTGCGGCCCAGCCCGATCGCGTTGAAAGTCGCCCCGGTATCGGCACGTCCCAGCCCGGCGATATCGTAGGCCGAGCCATGCGCGGGGGTCACGATCGGGAAAGGATAGTTCGCGATCAGCGTGACCCCCCGGTCGAACCCGATCAGCTTCATAGCGATCTGGCCCTGATCGTGAAACATGGTCAGAACCGCATCGAACTCGCCTCGGGTCGCACGGACAAAGACCGTATCAGCCGGGACCGGACCGGTGACCGCCAATTGCTCCTCCTGCGCGCGCAGAACGGCCGGCAGAATGACGTCGTCATCTTCATCGCCGAAGTTGCGCCCGTCGCCGGCATGCGGGTTGAACGCCGCGACACCGATCCGGGGGCGAACATATCCGGCACCTTCCATCACCTGAGCCGTCAGGCGGATGGACTGGTAAATGCGCTCCTCGCTCAGCAAGTCCGCCACGTCCTTCAGCGGCACATGGCTGGTGACGCGGGCATTCCAGACCTCGTCCAGGACATTGAACTCGCGGCCGCTTTCGCTGGCCGAAATGGTCGCGTCGATGAAGCCGATTTCATCGACGTAGCTGGGCCGTGCCAGGCGCATTGCGTGCTTGTTGAAGGGCGTGAAGAACACGCAATCGGCGGCCCCCGCATCGGCGGTCAACAGCGCCGCCGCGAAGTTTTCAAGCGCCGCGCGCCCGCCCGCCGCACTCGACGCACCGACAGGCGCATCTTTCGGGTCGAGGTTCGCAAGGTCGACAACGACACTTCCGGTTGCCGGAAGATCGGCCAGCGCGGAAGGCGCGACGGTCGGCAGATCCAGATCAACCCCGGCATGGCGCGCGCCAAGGTCGAGAAGCCGCCGGTCGCCGAACACGATCAAATCGCCGGCATTCGCGTTGGCATCTGCCAACACCCGTGCGGCCAATTCAGGGCCGATTCCCCCTGCATCGCCGATCGCCATTGCCACTCTTTTCAGCAATCCCTACTCCCGACTTACTTGTATTTTGTATACATGACGAAAATATCGACTAGCAAGACGTCCTTTGCTAGCGTGTCAAACCAGCGAAGGAGCAGGACTGCGGCCCCATGGAATCAAGTACTTTGACCGGCGAAAAGTCACTCGAGATCACGACCAGATCGCTGCACGATCAGGTGGCGAACCGGGTCCGCGACCTGATCATCGAGGCGGTTCTGGAACCGGGAAGCCGAATCGATGAAGCCAAGCTGATTGAAAGACTCGGCGTGTCACGAACGCCCTTCCGCGAGGCGCTGCGGACGCTCGCGGCGGAAGGTCTGGTTGTCATAAAGCCGTCCAGAGGCGTTATCGTCCGAAAGCTCACGCAGGAAGATGTCCAGTCGATGCTCGAAGTGCTGGGCGAGCTCGAAAGGCTGGCCGGGCGGCTGGCCTGCGAACGCGCCTCGGAAAGTGACATCGCGGACATGATCGCGTTGCACGAGCGTATGCTCGCGCACTACGAGGTCCGGGAACGCATGCCCTATTACAAACTGAATCAGGAATTCCACAGTCGCCTGGCTGCACTTTCCGGCAACGAGACGCTTCAGGAGATGCAGGGCAATCTTCAGGCGCGGCTGAAACGCATCCGCTACATCGGCAACGAGAAACCGGAAGCGTGGGCGGGCGCCGTGGCCGACCACGAGGAGATGGTCAAGTGCCTTCGCGCCCGCGACGGCAACGCGCTCGGTGAAGCCATGTGGGCGCACCTCCAGAATACATGGGATCGCGTCAAGGATCGCGTCTGACAACCGCGGCAAAGGAGCGCCGAAATGGGCCAATCCCCGTCTGACAAATGCCGTATCGGCTTCATCGGTCTGGGCATGATGGGCGCCGGCATGGCGCGATGCCTGATGAATGCCGGGTATCCTCTGACACTTTCGGCCAACAAGAACCGCGCACGGATCGAACCGCTGCTCGGCGATGGCGCAGCCGAAGCGGCAACGCCAACCGTACTGGCCGCGGATTGCGACGTCATCGTCACCTGTGTGCCCGACGCCGGGGCGGTGGGCGCGCTTGCAGACCAGATGCTGCCCGCCCTCGGTCCGGGCAAGCTGTGGATCGACGCGACGACGTCCGACCCGATTGTAACCGTGGATATCGCCACGAAAGTGGCAGCAATGGGCGCGGCATTCGCCGACGCACCGGTGACGGGCGGACCGCCGCAGGCCGAAACAGGCGAACTGGCATCTCTCGTAGGCTGCGCGGTCGAGGATTTCCCGGCGGTCGAGGCGGTCGTCGGCAGCTACTCGAAAGTCGTCCGCCGCTTCGGCGATGTCGGCACCGGACATTCGGCGAAACTCCTCAACAATTTCGTGTCACAGGGCACCATGATCTTGCTGGCCGACGCCTTTGGCATGGCACGCAATCTGGGCATCGATTGGAATGCGCTCTATGATGTGATGATGGCCGGCGCGGCGCGCTCAGGCACGCTTGAGAAAGCCGTCGGGCCGGCCTTGAGCGGCGAGTTCGACGGCAGTCGCTTCACGATCGCCAATGCCGAGAAGGATCTGCGCTACGTGGCCCGTTTGTTCGCCGATGGCGCCGCTTCCCGCACGGATATCGCGAACGCACTTCACGAGCGCCTCGCGGGTCATGTTGCCGCGGGTCATGCCCATCGGTTCGTCAGTCGCATGCTCGACGAGGATACTGCGCGCACCTGACAATGCCTCGGGGTCTCACGGTGCCCCGTCGCAGGACGACCGCTGCAAGGCGGACCTCGGCGATACAATTCTGCACGGTGGCGCAACCGCCAGCACAGGCGCACATGCGGGGAGCGAGACGCACTTCGCACACGGAAGGCACGCTGCGTTGCCTAAATGATCTCTTCTGCCGGACACATCGGTCCGATCCTCCAGAAGCTCCGAAAGCGCATTGGGTCTTCGCCTATCAATGGGGCCGTCGTTCTCGAATTAGCAGCGCGGCTTCCCTACGGAGTTCTGGTCGCATCAAATTGCCCCGAACCAGTGTCCCGGACCCTGTTGAACTTGGCCACGCAGTCTCGCAACGGATCGTCGGGCCGCGCCGTTTCGCCGTACCGGTCCGGAACGTCGAGTCCCAAGAGGTCAAGCACGCTTGCCATGATGTCGTCGCCAACGCGGCTCGGTTGCCGGCAGAGATGCTCCCGGATCGCCTCCATCGCTCTCCTCGAACCTGGTCTCAGGACACTAGACCGGATGAGTGGTCCTAGGCCGACTCAACAGCACCCGTAATGAGACCAGTTATCTCCTCTGGCGAGGTCGCCGAGATGCGTTTGTCGGCAACTTTCAGACCGCGTCGAAGCACTGCAACCCGGTCTGCCACGCCGAATACGTCCGGCATCCTGTGGCTGATGAGGATCACGGCGTGCCCAGTATCGCGCAGTCGGCGAATGAGTTCGAGGACTTCGCCCACCTGGCGCACGCTGATCGCCGCAGTGGGCTCGTCGAGCAGCACGATCTTGGGCTCCGTCAGGCGAGTTCGCGCTATCGCGACGGCCTGGCGCTGACCGCCGGACATCGCGTTCACCAGATCGCGTGGGCGGGTTTCAGACTTGAGCTCCGCAAAAAGCTCGGCGGCACGATCGTACATGGCCGTCCGGTCGAGAAAACGAAGCGGTCCGATGCGACGTGTGATCTCGCGTCCGAGAAAGACATTCATCGCCGCGGAAAGATTATCGCACAGCGCAAGATCTTGGTGGACAAGCTCAATGCCTGCCGCACGCGCTTCTCCAGCACGGTTGAAGTGGACGAGAGCACCGTCCAGCCGCATCTGGCCAGCGCTAGGCGCATGGCTTCCGGCGATGATCTTGACCAAGGTCGATTTGCCAGCACCATTGTCGCCCATCAGGCCCAGCACCTCGCCACGGTCCAGCGACAGGTCGACGCCGCACAGCGCCTCGATGGCTCCGAAATGCTTCTCGATTCCGGTAAGCTCGAGGATGGCCATCACGACCTCTTCCGGGCGGCAGCGTACTGGTCGAGGGCAACCGCCGCGACCAGGATCAGCCCGATGATGATCTGCTGGACGAAGGAAGAGACGTTCATCAGCACCAGTCCGTTTCGCAACACTCCGATCAGCAACGCGCCCACCACCGTGCCGAAGATCGTACCGACGCCACCGAAGAGCGATGTGCCGCCGATGACGACCGCCGCTATGACGTCTAGTTCAAGACCCTGCCCGGCGACGGCCTCGGCAGAGCTGAGCCGGGCGGACAAGAGAAAACTTGCCAGTCCACAGGTAAAGCCGACGATGACATAGACCGACCAAGTGACCAGCCTGACCGGCAAGCCGTTCTCCTCGGCGGCCTTGGCATTGCCGCCGACGGCATAGACGTAAAGGCCGTACCGCGTGTGTCGCAGGACGATGTGCGCAATTACGGCGCCGGCCAGAAAGATGATCACCGGCACGGGAACATCACCGATCCTGCCCTGACCCCACCAGTTGTAGGCCGCGCTGAAACCGCTGATCGGACCACCTTCAGAGAACAGAAGAGCCGCTCCGCGAAAAGCGGTCAGCCCGCCGAGGGTGACCACGAACGGCGGCACCCTCAGCCGCGTCACGGCCCAGCCCTGAAGAGCGCCGGCGGCAATGCCCACGGCGATCGCTGCGAGGAAGGCGAGGATGACTGGGTTGCCCGCATCGACATTGGCGTTGACGGCGAACCGGCTTTCCAGGCCGCCCTTCGCCACATAAGCGCCGACAAGCCCGGTCAGGGCGACGAGCGAGCCCACCGACAAGTCGATCCCGGCCGTAAGGATCACGAACGTCATGCCAATCGCGATGAGACCGGAAATCGAGACCTGCCGCATGACGTTCAAAAGGTTGATCGGATGCATGAAGCGAGGCTCGAGCAGAGCGAACACTACGATCAGGGCCAAAAGAAAGAGGGGCGCCGAGTTGCGCGCAAGGAAATCGACCGCGTCGAAGCCCTTGCCCGACCTCGCGCGTGAGTCGGCGTTGCTTTGGACTTTCATTCCCAGTTGCCTCATGCAAGCAGCGCCCGGGAGATCCTCGGGCGCTGCTTCGCTTCTCTCAGTTCAATTCGCCGAGACGTTCGGCCTGGTCGATGTTGTCCTTGGTAATGGCAATCGGCGTGAGCAACGTGACGGCGTCAGGCTGAGTGCCGTTGCGCAGATGGTCGATCATCGCTTGCAGTGCGCCTCGGCTCTGCCCGCCTGGCATCTGCTCGATGGTCGCGGTCAGCGTTCCATCGCGGATCGCAGCCAGTGCCTCCGGCAAGGCGTCGAAGCCGATGATGGCGATGTCCAGGCCCTGTTCCTGAACGACCTGCATGGCCCCAAGCGCCATGTCATCGTTGGCCGCCACGATCACGTCCGGCGGTGAATCAAGCCCTGCCAGGATCGCCTCGGTGACGCTCGCGCCTTCTTCGCGGGCGAAGTTCGCGGTCTGCTCGGCCACGAACGGATACTTGTCGGACATTCCGTCCAGAACATTGTGGACGCCCTGGTTCCGGTCTATCGCCGGGCTCGACCCTGGTTGACCTTGCAGGTTCACGATCGTGGCTCCGTCGGGGAACATCTCGACGATCAGGTTGCCCTGCGCCTCGCCGCCCTTGACGTTGTCCGCGCCGACGTGGCCGAGAAGCCCGTCAACACCATCGACGCGGCGGTCGATGGTGATCACCGGCACCCCGGCCTCGACCGCCTGCCGGACGGCCGGCGCCATGGCAACGCTGTCAATCGGGCTGATGATCAGCCCGTCCACACCGCTGATGATCGCGGCTTCGACATCGGCGGTCTGCTTGGTGGTCTGGTTCTGGCCGTCGTAGTTGACGACCTCGACACCCTGCGCAGCCGCTTCGTCGTTGAACTGGTTTTGCATGTGAACGAAGAACGGGAACCCCAGACTTGGAACCGAGAACGCGATCTTCTCGCCTTGGGCGAATGCCGGCGCGGCGGTCAACGCCAGGGACGCGGCAAACGCTGCGACTATTGTTCTTCTCATCTTGTACCCTCCTGATGAAAATCATTGCGCGGCGTTCGATCGCCGGTCACGCCTATTGTGCTCGACACTCGCCGCATTATCCGTGAGCGGTCGACGAACCATCCGTAGCCTGTCGATTCGAGTCAAGCCGGTGCTCGGGCCGGTCTGTTGTCCGCGAACTGCACCGGCGAGATCGGATGAGCGGTCTGCGCGCCGCATCATTTCCGGCCGACCCTCAGGATGTGCGACTTGTCGAAGCTGCTGCATTGAATAAAACGGGTGTGGTTGCGATTGCCCGCGCGCGGTGTTCTGGAGAAGCGCAAAGGTTCGGGACCGGCCAGCTGCGGTTTGTGCTGTCATCTAAGGAGCTGCAGGAGTGTCCTGCACCCGAGATGCAAGGATAAGGCGCCGCGACAGAAAGGTTCAGGAGTGCGAAAGAAACACGCTCTTCAGCGGC
>ERZ869936.990-NODE-990-length-22581-cov-8.336367_pt1 | contig 22581 bp, 10 predicted proteins | sample MGYA00520876_ERZ869936 | MGnify/ENA primary metagenome ERZ869936 (study PRJEB32218, sample SAMN09650985) | biofilter metagenome | isolation source: enrty point of leading RO module | place: Saudi Arabia: Thuwal, RO plant located on Red Sea | collected 2016-02-17 ...
TGTAGGTAGGGAGATTAGTCCTGCGTCGTCATATAAGCTCATTCCTTGTTGTTTTTTTAGATCAAATTTTTGTTGTTATCCCCTGAGTCTGTCGTTTTCTTTTTCTAGGAACTCAAGTCTCACTTTGTACTCTGCAAGCTCTGTCATCACAGCAGCAAGGCGTTCTGACACCTCATTCTTTTCCTTGTAAGCCTGTTCGAGCTTTTCTTCAAGGACAGCTACACGCTCTCTCAAATCGTCTCTATATAGCGTCTGTTCACCTCGATCTTCTTTCTTCTCCTCGTGCTTGAGCTTCATGCGGTTCTGGTAGAACTGCCAAGCCCCAGCAGAGCCGAGGACAGTGATAATCGTGATGATGGTTTGAGTATCCATTACTTCCTGTAGAGTTCTTCGTTAGATACACGATAAAGATTCCAGACGCTCATCCCACAGATCAGGAGCCATCCCAAGTGTGAGCCTTGCATCATCCCTGCCGTCGTGTAGTTGGCGACAGTTGCTACTGAAATAATAGATGCGATTTGAACCGCCAATTTACGCATAAATAATCTACCGTCCCAGAGGGCACAATAGACCTGGAAAGCCCCAGCAAGGTGAGCTGCGATCTGCAACAACACCCAAGGCTTACCCAACTCAAACATAGCGAAAGGCAGGATAGACATGTGGAGTACACCGATCATGAGTTCGTTGGACTCAGAGTCAGTGTACTTCATAATAGCCTTGGCTCTTTCGAGTCCTTTCTTATCGCGCAATGGCATCAGAGTTCTGTTTTCTTATGACCAGCTCTTTCAAACAACCACATAGACGGGCAGAACTTAGTCCAGACGCCCAGCTGAAGCATTGCGATTACAAACAATACAGCCCCCCAGGACTGATATAATGCAGCCAGCGCAAGGACCGACGACATCAGCAAGTACACCATTCTTATAGACGTCCATGACTTCATATCATTTTGTTAAATTCGATCCACGCCCACAGGAACTTCTTCCAAGCCAGCTTCAGTATCTCTCTCATTTTCTGGCTTTTTCGATGGTTCTACCTGCAAAGTATGCACCGAATGCTGTTAGCATAAGGATTTCCAACAAAGATACGTAAGAATCTTTGACGTTAAATGGGAGGTTGTCTAGGCTGTCGAACACCATGGTGACCATGAACATGGCCATCAGACAGATCAAAGTGACAGGCCTGATAAGCTTAGCCAGCTTGACATCGCTGCCCATGTCGGCCTCCCATCTCTTGGTGACCGCATCCTGGAAAGCCACCTCAGCATCGACCATAGCGTCAGCCTCTGAGTTGTCTACAGCAGGCTCTTTGTGCAGTAGGTTTTTTACAATACCAAGTGCTCCTCTGTCAGGGAGCAGCTCCCCTACAATACCCAGTACGCTTGGGGCTTTGTCCTTCAGCCAAACACCGAGGTTGGTGTCTTTGATTTTAGTTTCTTGCTTGTTCATAAAGTTTGTTGAATCTCATTATTACTTTTCTTTCCCTGTCTCTAAGCTTTTGAATCTTAGCTGTTCTTTCGGCATACGGGAGCTCTCTTGCCTCTCTCTTCTTGGAGCGAATGAATTTCAGCTCCTTGAGTGTTGATCTAAGCAGCTTATTCATTGGGGAACCAATACCCTTGTGTCGCTCTCTGTTGAATGAGGCGCCTTCCTTTAGCTCTCTGTACAAGGACTCAAACTCTTGTTGGTTGTCCTTGAAAAGCTCCATGTCAAAGTACTTAGATGGCTCTCCGTAAAGGATTCGAGCCAAAGGTATCTCGTTAGCCTCAATGTCAATGTCCTCGCCTGAAGAGAACTTAGCCATAATCTTCTTAGGCACTTGGACAGATCTGTTTATGAACTGACCAGCTGAACCAACATAGTATTCAAACAAGTACCAGATCTTGTCTGGGTTAAAGTCAAGCCCTCCTGACTTGTACTCACTACCTCCAGTGGCCTCATTCATCCAGGAGAAGAAATCCTTCACGGCCTCTGGTGATCTGAATGACAGCTCTGAGTTTGGCTTCTGAACCCCAAATGGCAGGTTTTCTCCAGTCACTGGAGAACCGAAGTAAGTCTCGTTGACCATAACCTCCACCCAAGGCTTCATCACTGTAGGTACAGCACCCTTACCGAGCGAGGTGAACAGGTCGTCTGACTGGCCAAATGAAATGGGTGAGAACGACGCGAGGAAGGAGTTGAACAAGAACATGAACGCTTCGTCTGCATCTCTGCCTCCGTATGCCGCCTCAGTCAAAGCTGTACCCGTGTTAGCGAACACGTTGAATCCATATGGCATCGGGATCTTGAAGTAATCCTTTCCATTGGGGCGCATGATAATCAGGTTGCGCTCCTTCACGTAATCTGGAATCTTGTCCCAGTATGGAGTTCCGTCCTCGTCCTCGTCGGACATGGCGTAACCCAGGGACGTAAGCATAGAGCTAAACAGCGCAAGGCCTCCTGCCATCCACTGAGCCATGTTAACTCTCTCTATACCGCTTCTCCTCGTACCATCAGGCCTCACTATTGGCTTCATGGTGGTGAGAGATCTGCCGAGCCTAGCAGTACCCTGCACAGATGCGTTGAAGAACAGGTACACCGCGTTAAGCGTTGGACCCCACTCACCTTGCTTGTTGAAGTTTACAGTGATGTTCTTGGCCAACTGAGCTGCCTTCTCTCTGCTTACCCCGCTTTCTCTGGCTGCGATGTAGGCTGACAGTCTTATACTGTTCTCAAAGGCATCGTTTATGCCCTCAACAGTGTTTGCAAAGTTCTTCGCCTTACCCAGTATCTCTTGAGTCCTTGTCTTGTCTTGGGTACTTCCCTCAAGCTCACTGGCGATCTGATCCAGTGATTTGGCGTATGCCCATCCAGTCTTACCTCCATCCTCTTTGAACTCTTCAAAGTACTTCTCGATAGCTGGGTCACCACCTTTCTGCACAGAGTTCTTGACAAGAGTCTTCAGAGTCCCTGGAACCAGAGTCATCATTCTCTTTATGGTAGCTTTGCTGTTGAGCATACCCCCCTCGATATCTGCTTCTGCTGCTGCGTTAAACACAGCCGCCTGTATATCACGAGAGAAGTTAGATATGAAGAATTCAGGGTTCAACGTCGTAAACGACGCTCTCAGCCACTGTGCTGGCTTTCTAAGGGCTCTAACAAAGGCGTTGCTTTGAGGAACCCCCATACCTCTGAGGCTGTAGGCGTAGCTCGGGTCGTTGAAGTAAATGAACTTCTGTCTTCCTCCGATACGTACCGCTACAACATTCGGGATGCTTGAATCAACACCTGCCTTCTCATCAAGGATTCTCCATACCCTTGGGTTGGGGTTCTCCTTGACCAGGTTGTGCAAAGCCTGAAGCGCCTCGTTTGTTCTCGCCTTAATGTGTATAGATGCGTTCTGAGCCACCACCTGAGCCAAGATGTTTTCTGCTTGAGACTTTCTACCTCTAGCTTTCTTGGTTGTAGGGCCAAACACATTCATGCCTGCACCACCAGTTGGGTATGGGGACTTCACGCTCTCGTCCATGGACACTCCAGCCAACGGCACGTAGTTGTCAAACATGCTCTCAAAAGCATTGATGGTTTCTCTGCTCTCAAGACCGAACTTAACCATGGTCTCCCTTGTGTCCTTCTGGATCTCTCGGATCATCTTGACTATGGGGTTCATGGCGGCCTTGTTTGCGGCCTTTATGATTGCATCAGCCTCAGCATTAGTCATACCACTACCGTTCTCTACAGCGCCTTCTGTGCGCTCAAAGATCAGTGCGTTACGTTCTTTGGCGTGCAGAGCGTACAGGTAATCAGAAAGCTCGTCTACCTTGATTCCAGCCTTCTTCATAGCGCTGGTGATGTTCTCGATTCTCTTATCGAGTTTAGCCAGATCTTCAGCAGCCTTGCCGTACATCAACTCCTCAGCCATCTTGAAGTCCTGGCTCTTTCTGATAGGACCACCTTGACGCTCAATGTCGGCTTGCAGGTTGAAGATGTCTACGTACTTGTCTTGGAGCCTTTTGATCCACTTGTTTTTCCATCTCTGGAATCCAGACTGCTCTTGTTCTATAAATCCTTTTTGACCCCTACGTCCTGTCGACAGCCTGTGATTTGTGATCACATCATCATCAAAAGATATGGCTGACTCAGCCCCGTATCCCAAACGCTTCTTAGCGTACTTGAGAGTCTTACCTTCTCTTTCTGCTTTCTTGGTGAAAACCTTTCTGGTCTTGCCATCTTCGTCTACATAGGTTGCTTTTGAGAAAGCATTCTCGACAGGAACAGGCTTGGCCAAGAACTTCATCTTTTCTGCAGTTCTGGACACGATCGCGTCAGGGAACGCTCTGCTGTCTGTGTCTGCGATAGACAAGTCACCATCCTTCCCGTATGGTATCTTCATCATCGTGATCACTGACGCACCAGGTACATCCTGGAGGTTTTGATCAGCGTAATTGTCTCTCAGGTAGTCAAGCACCCTCTTTTCTTGTCCCTTCTCTCCCTTCTGGACTCCCAAGATGTTGTCTCGGATCACCTTCTTGGCAACCTTGGCACGAGCATTAAACGAGGTGAAGGCGTCAGAAAAGTTTTGCACGTCTGATATGACCTCCACAAAGTCTTCTGCTTCTTCCTCTGTCTTGATTCCGTTCTTGAGGGCAGTCTTATCGAGGCCTTCATTCATCAATCTAAATGCCATGGCACCACCAGTACCTCTTGCTCTTGATGCGTCGTATATGCCCTTGAGGTCACCTGCAGACATTGCAGAAAGGATTTCGTTGATCCTGTCTATTCTGTCTTGCCCATCTACCTGGTTGACATACTGAGTCATGATCTGAGAGAACACTGCTGGGTTTCCTGGCAGAGATCCCAAATCAAGAGCACCTATTGCTACTACGACAAAGCCCTTGGGGTTTTTGCTTCTCTTGTCTTTCTCAATCAAAGCCCTGACCTTCCTGAACACTCTGTCTCTCATGGCTGGGTTTCTATGAGAGCTAACAACCCTGCCTCCGAACATTTGGTTTATCTGACGGATGATACCAGTCTTGCTGGCTTCGCTACTCCGATCATATCCAATCAGTATAGATTGAGCTCCATCAATCTCCCTCAACTCTTTGTCTGTGAAAAACAAATCTTCGTCCTTCACACCTGGGAAGAGCTCTCTCGTCTTTTGCTTCCATGACTCTGACTGTTGATCAGTCATGGTTCTACGCCCAGTAGAGAGTCTTACATTACCCTTGTTAAGCAAGTCTCCACCCTGTGACATAAAGGAAGGAACCCTTCCCGACATATTCAGGATCTCCGTAGTCTCTGCTTCTGAGATCTCCTCTACAGACAATCCCGATTGCTTCAGCAACTCCAGATTCTCATAGGCAATCTCCAGCACTTCCTCTTGCTCTTGAGGTGTTTTGTCGAAGAATACCTCGTCCCTAAACGAGGCCATGTACTCAAACTTTTCACTATCATCAAGTGCCAAGTACTCCTGCATATTGAATCCAGGAACGAGCGCCATGCCTGAAGCACTGTTGATACCTGCTCTCTTCAAGATCTCTGCGTCGTCCGCAAGATCAAATACCATTTGCCTCCTTCTGTTTGTCTCTCTAGCTGCCTCTACTCTTCTCTTTTCAGCTTGTCTTGCGTAGGCAATCCTTCCGTGCTCGGCACCATTGACCTTCAGTATGTTGCCCTGTCTGTCTGTTTTAGGCTTAGGTGGCTTTATGGTGTACTTCTTCCCGTCTTTGATGAAGTACATCTGAGTGATACGGGCTGGTCTAGCTCCGTTTGAGGTCATGTAATTGTACCAGTTCCTAAAGTGGAAGTAGTCGTTGACCTTAATCTTTTTGTCTCTGGCTCTTTCGAATCTAGGCTGGGTGTCACCAATGTCAGCATACGGATCCTCCCTGTAGAACACCTCTGTATCCTTCAGGTAAGTAAACTCTGACTTTCTTCGGCCAAAGGACATTCTAACTGAGTCTATGTCCTGGGTGTCATCTTGAGACAGCACATCATCTTGAGGCGTGGTTACACCTTCTGTCTCACCCATCATGGCTGTAGCAAGGTCTTCAAGCTGCTTGTTCTTCTCTTCCTGAGAAAGCGTTGTGTCAGCATTGATGTCCTCAGCCGTTCTCTCTTGTATATCTACTTGCTGAGAAGTATCGACCTGTCTTCCTTCTGTAGACGCCTTGACTCTTCTTGCAAACTCAAGGAACTCCTCGTTGTTTTTAATGGCAACATCGCTTGTCCCAGAGAACTTAGTGACCATGTTGCTAACAAGCGTTCTGAACTTATTCAAGAAGCCTGGCTTGGTCTCGAAGATACTAGGGTTCTCAACATACTTCAAGAGAACCCCCATGATGGCTTCCTCCTGAATAGCCGACTCACCCTGCCTTTTGTAAGTCTCGTTGTTCCTGGCAAAGACTATCTCGTTGCGGATCAAGGCGGCCAGCTTGCCTGAGCCCTTTGCTTGGGACACAAGGTGGTTGTATATAGCTCTTCTGCCCTTTGCGTCCTTACCGATCACATCCCTAAAGGCTGCGTGGACGAACTCCTCCGTGACCTCTGCGGCATTCGCGTCAGCGGCGATGCTTATGACCTTGTTGTCATGATCAACTGCTCCATAGCCTTTGTCTCCGTATATCTCTGTAAACTTTTCTCTACTGTAAACACGGAACTTGTATCCGTCTTTGGCCAGCTTCTTGCCAAGAGAGCTGTTGAGTCTGTTTGCTCTGATAGCTGTTTCAAGAGTAATCCTTCCCTCTCCTTCACCAACCTTGCTGACGTCTGTGATGTCAATCAGCATACCCTTACCCAAGTCCATGTCCTCAGCCTCAGTCGCCTTTTCTTCGGCAGGCTTTTTCTCATCAGGCTTCTCCTGTACTGGCTTCTTGGGTTGTTCTTCTGGCTTTGGCTCTGGAGCCTTCTCGTTCTCTTCTCTTTCGTCGAACAAAGACAGTTGCTGAGCTTCTTGCTTCTGATCTTCAGGAGCTTCATCTGCTTCTGATGGCAGCTCCGCATTGTTTCTTTCAAGACGGTTAAGCGGTTGGCTCTTTACTTCAGCTTCTGTTTCTGATGCGTCCTGAACTGCTACAGGTTCGTCAGTTCTTGTAAAGTCTGGCGCTGACTCAGACTCTTGTTCAATGCGCTGCTTTGCAGCAAACAAAGTCTCGTATCTGTTCTCAAGAAACTCCTTTTCTTTCTTAGAAAGGTTTTTGTCCTTGAGCTTAGCCTCAGTGTAGGCCATGTCCCTGTGAATCTTCAGGAGGCGTCTGCGCTGTCCCTCGGACATCTTGTCAAACGCACGCATAGATTCGTCGTCCACCTGCATGAGGCGAGCAGCCAACATCTTCTGCTCATCCTCCATCTCCTTCCTCATCTCAGGATCTGGCTCAGCATCAATCTTTTGCTGATTCTCAGCCATTTGCTTTCTAATCGCATTGCGCTCTTTCAGGACAGAGCTGTGAGCCTGGAATGAAGCGTACCCAGACATAGCTGAAGTCGGAGCTGCGCCAATAAGTCCAGCAATACCTGCGTCCAAGATGTTGAACCAGTTGATGTCCTTTGGGGATCTACCAAATGCAATGTCGTCGATGTAGGGCAAGGCTTCTTGCAGCAGGCCAATGCTAAACTCCTCAAGGAACTCACCTCCAGCCTGTCTACCTCCTGTCGCCAACCCCTGCTTTACAGCGTGTCTACGAGTAAGCTCAGAAAGTCTTTGCTTTGATTGTTGCTTCAGAGAGTTAACTGTCTGCTGCACAAGGCCCTTTCTTCCCGTTCTAAACGCGACGTCAGCTGCACTAAACAAATCCCCAAGCATAGCCTCGGCAGAGCCAATCATAATTGACATTGAAGCCTTCTCTGCAAAGGTCAAGTCTGCTCTGGATTCCATGGAGTTGTAAAAGCTACCTCCAGAGGTTCCTCCAAGAACTCCGAGGTTGAAGCCATGACGAGCCTTAGCCATTCTGAGAGCAGCATCTGCAGACCTCATGGCTGCTGCTTGAGCTCCAGTAGCTAACCCCTTGCCACCCAGAGCGGCAGCAGTTTGCTCAGCCTGAATAAGAGGCGCCTTTGTAGCACCAATCATGTTCATATACCCTCTTGCTGAACCAATAGTTTCTCCGACGGTCTGAGCAGATATTTTTCTGTAGGTGTTGAAGTCCATCTCCCCCTTGAACAGGGCTGAAGCCGCCTCCACAAAGCCCATACCGATAAACTTTTTGTCTACGCCTCTAGACTCAAGTTCCATTTCGTCAGCTCTACTCAAGATGTCTCTTGCGACTCTTGCTCCAGTCTGCAGTTCAGTTAGGGCTTTGTCTACTACGTTCCCCTCGTTGTCAAAACCAAGAGCGGAATCAATGTACATGCCTGCATCAGAAGCCAGTTTAACGGCACCAATACCGCCTTCAACAAGTCCAAACATGAAGTCTTGAGTACGGCCCTTAAATACATCCGCAGCCAGTCTCCACACACTACCCAGGTAAGGTATGTTCTCAATAGTGTCGAGGCCTCCGTAGACCAAGTCGTACTTGTCCTTTACCTTGGCCGCCTCCTTGTCTACTCTTGCGTAGTATCTACCAAGTTCTGAGTTCTTCCAGTTGTAGTCGTTCCTGTCGTATGCTTCGTCGTACAGGTAGTTGAAGTCTACTTGAGAGTCGGGATTCAAAGATGACGGCAAGCCAAGAGCCGCGTTGATCTCATTACGTTCTTTTATGAGGTCTCTCTTAGCGCCCGCAAACTTATCTCTAACGTTCTTGAGGTGGTCTTCTGGAGAGAACGCCCCCGAAGCATACTCTGGGATGTCAAAGCCAAGTTCGGCCATGTCATCCCTAAGGCTGCTCGCAGTGTCGTAATCCTTTGCTCTGATAGCCCGTTGATAGGCACCAGTAAGCTGACCTACCTCGACAAGGTTTGCTGCTGTCTGGTCGTTCTTGATAGACTCAGATATAGCAACCGCGTTGTCAGCGCCCCGACGCATAGCGTTTCTAAGGACGTCTGGGGCAGATGTAGAGACAGGTGACGTAGGGTCATCTATCTCAAACTCCTCCTGTATTTCAGCTAGTTGCTGAGCGAGGTCAAGCCTTGTTGGATCAGCTTGGGCTTCCTCTCCTGACAGTACAACTCCACCCGAAGATTCGGAAGGTAAACCCTTTTTTTTTTCTTCTTCGAAGAAAGCGTCTCGCTCCGCTCTTTCCTGCTCAAGCTGGGCTCTTCTCTGCTCCTCTGCTTGACGCTGCCTCTTGAGCTCCTCTTGCTGTCTCAGGAACTCCTGACGCTCAGCCTCATAGTCTGAAAGGATGTCTGCCCTTACGGACTCACCGTCAAATCCAGCGTCAACCATGATACCGAGGGCTTGGTTGCCTCTGTATCCAGCTGTTTTAAGTCTATCTAGATATTCTCGCTGGCTAAGCTTAGGTACAAAAGGGTCTTGTCCGTTCATGCCTTTTTATTTACAGTTTGAAAGCAAATATAAGGCTTATCTGCTAGTATAATTAAGTGAGGGTCTCTCCAAACTCCCTGAGTCTTCTTGCGGCCTCTGCTGTTCTTCTGACGTTGCTATCGCTTATAGAGTCGTTTGCTAGCTTTTCCGCAACCTGCTCTTCTGTACCCCAGTAATTGTCGTACTTCTGAGCGAGCTTTTCAACGTCCTCTTTCTTAATTGGCTTCTTCTTGAGGACCCTTGCCAGCTCTGGGAGTGGGCTTCCTGGGCCTTCGGTAGTGCCCCCTGGTACGTTGAAGTGTACGTCAAGCATACCCTCAACAACATCTGGAGGGAGATTTCTTAACTCCTGCTCACTACCAACCTTTCTGACAAAATCCTTGTAGCTTCTTTCACCATAGTCAGCGGTGATATTGTCGAGATCTTCTTGAGTGAATCCTAGAGCCTCTTTAGTCAAAAGACCTTGAGCTTGCATTTCTTTTAGAGCTGCATCAGCTTCGTCTCTTTCGAGACCTTTGAGCTTCCTAAGGGCTTCTATTTGCTTTGGGTCATCGACGTACTTTGCGATTATATCAATCTTTACGTCTGAGCCTCCAGCAGCATTTCCTATGTCAAGGCCCGCAATAGTGACACCGCTGTTTCCTACTGCTGGCACGTTTATGACAATACCGTCAGCCCTGTATCCTTCCTGACCCGCCACACGAGTTTGATACATCTCTCTGATGTCCTCATCAGTAAGACCTCGTGGTCCACGCCCCTCTAGTCGCTCAATCTTGTCTTTTTTTTTAGCTTCTCTTCTTTCCTCAAGGGTTGGGGCTTCGGCTTGCGGGGTAGCAGCAATTTCTCTTCTGCCTCCCTGGAGACCTCTTTCTTCTTGCGTCTGCTGCTGCCCTCTTGATGGGATGCTAGCAGGTGCAGCTTCTCCTCTTTGAGCAGGACCTTGAGATCTAAACACAATGGTTCCGAGATCGTTTCTTCTTCTTCCCTGCTTGTCAAAGAACACAATGTTATCGCCCTCAATCCTCGGGAGGATCACCACATCACCCTCCTCCTGTCTGGCTCTGCTCTGAACAGCTTCGACTTCACTGCGTACATCCTCAGGCAATCCTTGCTGGATCTCTGCGCCGATATCGACATTTCTGTCCATTGTAGCGTTGTCAGTCCCTTCAATGTATGCTGGGACGCTCGTGCCAGCGTTAGGGTTTTGTTCAGCAACCTCGTTAAGGATTCTTCTAGATTGTCTAGCTCTGTCATCTCTCAAGACAGGTCCCAAGTCTGGGTTCTGAGTTACAGTGTTGTAAATCTCAAGCTCCTGAGTACCTGCTGCTGGTGCCTCTCCGTTAACATCTGTAAGGTATATAGGCTTGTTCACTGTTGAGGTTCTCTCAACCATCATGCCCTGAGGGTTGCCCTCGTCGTCGTACCCAAACTCAGGCTCCATTCTAGTAACCTCAGTACTCACCATGGCAACGAGTCTTCCATCAGGGGAGTATCCAGCCCCCGTAATTCTGTAACTTCCATCAGAGCTAGGACCAGCAATAGTCATAATATTGCCCTGGTCGTCCATAGTCTGAGTGTTGCCAGATACCGTAGCGAGACCTGTATCCATTTCAATCGGATCAGTAAGTCTGTTTACGTTGTATGGCTCAGACGGTCCAGATCCAGCCCCAGTGTTGGTGACGTTTACGTCTTGGCCAACAGGAACGGCATACCCCCCTCTAATAACTTTGTCGCTGAATCCTTCGTCAGAGGAGCTGCCTCCACCTCCTTTGGCTCCCTTTCTGTACATTCCGTCAAAGCGGCTCAACTCCACAAATCGCTTTCTTCCCTGCTCAATGGCGATTCCAAAGTCCTTTATCTCTTCGCCCTGAGTTATACTGCCGTCTTCATTTACAATCTTTCGGAACACCCTGAGCTGTCCTGTTTCAGGGTCTTCTTTTGCGATGAAGTTACCATCTCTAAATGCCTTCTTATCATCATCACTGAAGTGATCAATAAGGCCTTCGTCTTCGAGCGTGCCGAGAAGCTGGAGTCTGTGTGTTCTTCCGTTGGCGTCGTCTACTAAAACGTTGTCAATGTAGAACTCCTCCGCTCTCTCTTGGTCCCACGTTCCATCTCTAAATGCGATAGAAGAAGAAGTAGCGCTGTCTTGCGCCCAGTTGCCAAGAGTTCCTACGTCAACAGTTCTAGTTCCGTAGTTGTAAAATTGACTTGGGTTTGCAAAGCCAGAGAGCTGGCTGTATGGGACTCTCTGACCTGTTGTTGGGTCAATCACTGTCCACTGCCCGTCGGGGCCTTTTTGAGCGCTCCCAGGCTCAAATACGCGATTCATTGCCGTGTCATGATCGACGGCATAATCATCGACGTTGTAGTTAAGCTCCTCTCCAACTCCTAGTTGAGAGTTTCTAGCAGCTCTAGCTGCATCATCAGTTACGTATGACTTTGCAACTGCATCCTCTGTTGCCATTGCGTCAGCATGAGTCTTGAAAGAGTTGTACAAACCCTTCAGCTCCCCAAGCCTCATTCTGGCCTCAGTAGGGTTGAGGTCTCCGTTAGCTATTTGTTTGGCTATTTCGTTGGCCTCTTGCTGAAAGATTTCAGATCCAAATTGACCAATAGCGGCCAAATCATATCCAACAGCTTCGTTAATGTCTGCGCGTCTGAGGTTTTCAGCTCTCTCGAACCTCCGCGCCATTTCTTTATCGCGGCTGTCCATTACTGTCGCAACCTGAGTTACGCCAGTAAGATCCGCCTTCTCTACCTTGTCAAAACGTCCAGGCAGAGGTGTACCTCCAAACAGATCAGACATTGTCTTTGTTGAATTGTTTCAGCAATCTCTTCATGGCCTTCATAAGACCCTTAGAGTCTCCTTTGTTGACCAGGCCTTCTATTGTGTTCTGTTGCTTAGGGTTGAAAACAAGCATGTTGTCGCCGTCTGCGACTACAGCCTCACCCCCAGTAAGCTCAGCTTCTTTCTCTCCAGTCTCTTCGTCCACCAAAGCCTTTTTGTTTGTGCTGTGATCGAACTCACCACCTGTCATGTAGACCTCTCCAGGCTTGTTCGAAAACTTGTGCTTACCTCCGTCTTTATCTACGTCGTAATCACTCTCTTTTTCCTCCATAAGTAGCGTAAACGGAGCTTGTGCTGCTGCTCCGATAGATCCAAACTGAGCTTCTATGGCCGCTTGCCTTGCTTGTTGTTTTGCCAGCTCTCCAGCATCCATAGCTGCGGCGCCTCTCTTGAGCTGCATAGAGCCAAGGCTTTGCATCATCTGCTGGTTTCTTTGCAAAACGTCCTGTTCTGCTGACGCAAGCTTAGCGTCTGCTGCTGCCTTCTGTTGCAAACCCTGCATCTGAGCCTGCTGTATGCCCTGCTCAATTTGTTGAGCCTGTTGCGGTATCAAAGCTGCTGCCCTTGGGTCTCCATATCTAGCGGCGGCCAAAGAAGACTGAAGCTGAGCTTGGCCACGCTGGGCTGCAGCGTCACTCATTTGTTCAGCCATAATCCTTTGCTGCTCAGCAGCTTCTCTCACCCCCTGTGATACAGACAGATCGTAGGCTCCCGACTCAAAGTCAGCCATCATCTTGCTATAAAGGTCTTTACCTCTGGCTTCTTGAGCCTTGGCTGCAGCTTCTTGCTGCTTCGCTGCTTTTGCGGCTCCAGCGTACTTAACGCCTTGTCCAACGAGCATAGCTATGGTTACTGGATCGAGTGCTTTTTGCAGTCCTGGGTAGTCAAACCCAAGAATAATGTTATATATAAAGTCGATCATAGTTGCAAATATACTTATTATCACTTAGAATGGTCGAGATCTGTGGGCTCGTAGTTTACGTTGATTGCGTAGAGCTCGTATGGTTGAGATCCCAGAACAATATCTGCTTGAGCATACTGACCGCGAGGAGGTGCCCCGTTGATCTCTTGAGGTGTGATTTCGAGAAGGGTTGTAGGAACAGATAAATTAAAAGCCTCATTAAATTGATAGTCACCACCAGTAAAAGAACCCGTGGCCTCATTGAAGGAGGAGTTTAATGACGCAAACTGAATACTGGTGTTTCCCGCAACATTAGTAAACACATTAAGATGCAAGGGCTCCCCGAATAAATCGCTGTCGTAATTAAGCGTTTGATCTAAGGGAGATGTTATGGGAGCTCCATTTATCGAGTAAAAGTTGCCGCTGCTGTCCATCAAAATGTACTTCGATCTCCCCCTTACAGAGCTAACATTTCTTTTTAGAGAAACATTGTCTGACTGAAATACAAGCAGAGGTCCAGTTCCAAAGTTCTCTATAAGAGAATTAGGAAAAATAGTGGCAGCCTTAAATGTTCCGATGGCCTCAATATTGCTGCCATCCAACAAAGTGTTAGACAAACCGATGTGACCATACAGTATACCGCCCTTGTCCTTAATCCTTCCCATGCTAAACTGCTTAGCAGGATTGTTGTCAGCGTTTACCACAAACGTGTTGAAGCTCTCGTCTTGAATGTTACTCGTCCCCTCCAAAGAGATGGACTTGTATATCTTGTTGCTTGACACCCTGTCATTGAAGGATACAGACACACCGCTCCCCCAAACCTGACCGTAGTAGTTAGTCCTTAGCTCGTCATCATCTGAATTGTGTTTCCACACCAGGCTGTCTGGATATCCTGAAGATGTAGACGCCCCGTCAATAGAGGAGGTAAAAAACTTTCTACCCACCTTTTCCATGAAGGATGCGAACCAAGTGTACTTTGTTTTCCAGTACCCTCCTTTGTTGCTGTATGCTATAGTTGTTGGCATGTTTAGAATCCTGTTATGGTGTCAACATCATGTCCTTGGAAATCACCAGAATCATCAGCATCTGCAAGTGTTTCAACCTCCGCATATCCTGGGGCCAACTCCTCACCAGTGAATGCTACGTTTCCAAACCGCTGGAAGTTGGGATTATCAACGGCTTTCTGACCATAGACCACAAGGAAATCAAGAAGGTCCCCAGAACCAATTTCATTGTCAAAGTTTGCATCAAAAGCGTGAACTACGTTTTTGGCATTGCCAGTGGCGGTCCCTCCTGCACGTCCCATCAACCCTTTGAAAATAAGCTTGGCTTGGTTTTGAGAGATAAGGCCTCTTCTGAAGATGCTGACTAACTGATCAAATGTAATGGACCCTACTGGCCCTCCGTCGTCGCCAGTCAACGTGAACGTTTGGTTTACATCAAGAAGGCCTTGAGGAGTAGTAGGGGTCAGGTCAATCGTACCTTGAACCTCTTGGTTTATTCTCTGGCCAAGCGTAATCCAAGCGCTAAGGAACTCAGCAAGAAGGCCTAGATTCTGCGGCTGCGCCGCCCCAGAATCTGCAAAATTGATTAGCGGCCAAACTACACCCGTCATATTCGTAACTATGCCTTCTACTAAAGCCGTTACCCTGTCGCGATTAACGTTACCTTCTCCAGAACTAGATAATTGCTCTTCAGTCATTGCTTCACTGTCAATCAGAAAATCAGAGTTGCCAGTCATAAAGTCAGTAAGCTGTGTAAACTGCGTTGGATCTGGAATCGCATCAAAGGCTAACCTTATGGCCTGCCCCATAAACTGCACAAACAGGCTAGAAGATCCGCTGAGCGGAAACAAAGCTAAACTGTCTAGCAGAAATTCATTTCCAGGAGTGCCCGAAAGGCTATTGTAAGCGGAATCAATATCTTCAATTAAAGAAATATTCTCTGCATCCACAAGACTCACAAAGTCTTGAAGGCTATCCCCAAAGGTGTTTATGACGTCGTCTGAATTGATGTTGTTGGCTACGTCTATGACATTCCCCAAAACAATTAGAGACTTCGTCATTATTTGAAGCCTTGTTTCTGCTAGAGAGAGATCTTCGTTTAATGTATTGATAGTGTCAGCTAATTCATCAGTGGCATCAGCTTCGCCTGCATCATAACCCTCACCAAAACCATCTGCATATCCAGCAGCCTCTCCATCTTCAAATCCATCTGCATATCCATCAGCCTCTCCAGCTTCATAAGCTTGTTGGTTGGTGATTTCTGCCTGCTGCGTGGCCTGAGCGGCTACTGCATCGAAAATGGCAGACACCAAAGCAGATATATCTGGGACAACATCACTGAAAGGAAGCAAAGCCGTAACACGCGAGACATATTCAATAAAATCTTGATCGTCTACAAAAGCGATTGGAAGTATTCCAGGAACCTCAACATCAATAATTGAAAACTGATTTAGGTCAATGACATCTTCAAATAGTTGTTGTAAAGTAAAAGTTGATGGTTCGTCATCAAAAAATGGGGCATCAGTAGGAGAATCTAAATTAAACAGCTCCTGTTGATAACCGTTCTCGTCGAAAGTAATGAATTGCGTCACGGCTTCTACCTGATCCTCTGTAAGGAAGCCTTTCTCAACAACGTCAAACCCAGCTGCCTCAAGCGCTTGTAAAGCAGTTTGAAATTCATTAAACGTCTCTGAAGTTTCTCTCGTAAGACCTCCCGCACTGCCTAAAAGATCAAAAACCTCAAATCTTGCTTCACCCAGGGCAACCAAAGAATCAATCTTAGACTGCATGAGTTGAGTTATATTCAATATAACATCAGTTCTAATCGATTCAAGCGCAGCAGTGTAAGCGCCTGGGATAGATGAAGGGGGTATGGTGGTTGATTGTCCGCTCCCAATGTTGACTTCTATAGTTTGTCCTACAAATTCGGTAAAATCACCAGCAAGCAACTCATCAATGGTAGTTACATCGTCAACTAACTCCTCTATGGCCGAATCATTTTGGTCAATAAACCCAACCAAGTTGCCTATCTGATTGACAAGATCGTCGATGACCGCTCCGTCTACATCCAGGTCTCCAGTCCCTAGGCCTGTATCAGCCTCGAAGCCTACATAGTCATCAGCAACGAGTGTGGAGACTTCATTTGAGAAAGGAATACCGCTAAAATCAGCAGTAAGGGGGTCCACAGCCTCGTTGATGCTCAATACAAATTCATCAGAGTCGGGGTCATATCCACCAACGACCCTTCGCGCACCAAACTCCGCAACAGCCAAAGCCTCGTTAAAGAAAGACCCCATACCCTTGTCTGAGATAATCTCTATTCCTGAGTTGGGATTGAATCTGTAGACCTCTTTGTTTCTTATAGATACAAAGTATATGGAGTTGCCTGCCTGAGCTACCGATGGCGCTGAGTCAGTACCATAGGCTCCAGCATAATACTTCTCTGTACCCAGTACTTTTGATGTTGCGATAACTGTCTCGTTGCCCAAGGCGTCAGACAAGATATTTCTTGCGACAGGTATAGAGCTGCACTTAAGGCGCTGTATACAGAATATGCTGTCGTTCTGATTAAGCAAGAAAAACACCGCCCCATCATTGTTCTGAAGGTCTTTGAACGGCAGTTTTGAGTCGTTGAACGAAGTGTATCTAATGACATTTGAATTGGAGTTCGATCGGTCAGAGAACTTCAAAGAGCTGTACCTTCTAAACAAATTAGAGCTACCCTGTGATACAGAAAAACCACCAGCTCGTGTTGGCTCAAACTTCTCTATAGCTACGCGAGGCTTCCCATACGGGAGGACATCAGCATTAGGGAAGGTGTCAGTAAATGTTTTAGACTCAAGGTGGTAGGACCTGAAGTTAGGTGATGTAGACTCATCAACAGTGTCAGTTCCATCTCCAATCAAACCCACAAAAGAGTTTGTCGTTTCGTTGAAGTCCTGCATATTCACCGCCATCTTACGGAAATACACGTCGCCCTGATCAAGGAGAATCTGGCTTGTCTGATGAAGAGGGACTCCTGGGCTGGTTAAGTTGCGGACTACATTGTAAGTCTTTCCAATCTCATAATAAACCCTAGACTCAACTTCTCTCTTTTTTTGAGGTGAGAAGATCTCAAAGACACATCTTCTGTTCCAGTAGTTGTCGTTATCGTAGACACCAACTGTGACGTTAGAGTCAGAGTTAGACCCCGCGACGTCAGCAAAAGAGAAACCAGTGGCCTCAGAATTGTCTTTCAGAATAACGAACTGGCCTGTCTTGGCAGGATGTACTTCATCACCCTCCACGACAAGCGGATTTTCTGAAGAGTCGTCATTCAAGGTGGTTGTACCAACAACTTGAAACTCGTATGGAGAGTTGACGCTTGGGTAATTAGGATTGTTAGGGTCGTTGAAGTAAGAGATAATCCTCAGCCTATCACCTTCAGAGTAAGTGTAAAGATCCTTATCACCATCAGAATTGACAGCCCCAAAGGCTTTAGAGTAAGAGATCGTAGAGTTGTCCTGAAGGTGATTCAGAGACACATAGATGAGTCCTTTCTCTCCATCGGAGTTCTTAGGGACAAAGGCCCCTCCCGAAGTGTACTGAACGAAATCAGATATTGAGCTGTTGCCCCCGTACAGCATTTTGTAACTATGAGCCCAATCTGGAGGAGAAGAGTCTAGGTCTACGATGATGTGGGCCAAGCCTGGATCAGAAACCTGAGGGACAAAGTGAGACCCCAAAGGCACTGGCTCTCCTGGACGACCCCTCTCGTCATAGTACAGTATCGCAAAGCTGTGGTCACAGTTTCTTTTAAAAGACCTACCTACTGCCCCTACATCTACAGAGGAGGTGGTCAAAGAGAAGGACTTTCTACCTACCTCGACGTCAGGGATTAGCTCGTCAATAATTGTAGCGCTTTCTGAATCGCTAAAGTCTTTGTAGCTAAACTGCCCATGCAAAAGACCAACAGGGTTACTGCTTGTAGAACCCTCGGCCAAAAGGAATTGATTGTTGTTGCGACCAGCGAACTCAGTGCCGTAGTAAACACCGTACCAATAGCTTGGATTCAAGCTTCCATTGTCTCCGTTTTGCCTAATGTTGACTTCACCATCGACAATAGAGTGGATTACACCACCGTTTTGATTGTTCGGGGCGATGGGATCCTGGGCATTGTATGGGCTTGAATTGTCGTTAAGATCCAAGTATCCTATAATCCTTCTTTTAGCAGCATTGTCTCCACAATCAGAGTTGGCATCCGCATCAAATTCATGCTTTCCAAAAGACAAGGAATCCTCTACAGGATAAGAAGATATTCCTGGAGATAGCCTAAAATCACTATTTAGCTCATTGCCTCCCTGCGGCGGGACCCCATTTACAAGCGCCGAACCAAATCCTTCAAAAGAGGTCTGCTGAAACCCCTTCCATGTGGAAGTTGTTTGGCTCAGTGCAGTCCCATCGTCCTCGCCAACCGAAGCTACATTTGTGGCCGACAAAAAGTTAATAGGAACTATTCTGTGGTCTCTTAGAATAGAGCCTCCATCCCCACTAGCAAAGTCAATAGGGCAAAAGTGATCATGCAAAAAGAATATGTTGAGATCATTGTTCAGTCCTGTGCCATCGTCATCCAAGTCAAGTGATGGAACATTTTCTTGATCAAAAACACAAATCTTCCTTACATTCTCTTGATTCTGTGGGTTTTCGATATAGCTTCTGGTGAAGTAAATCCAGCCTCTTTTTCCGCTGCGAGTAATCCTTGGGATCATCGTCACGGTATCCACATCGACAAGGTCTTTTATGTGGAGCGTGAATATCGGACCAACGTTTAACTCGTCGTCGCCTGAAAGAGCATTACTCGCTGGTGCATTGTGCCTAAGAGCGAACGTAGCTTTTGCTTTGTTAATGGCAAAAAATCCACAAGGGGCTATGTTATCATCGCTTCGTGCTTCATCTTCAGCAAAACAACTAACGACTGTTCTTGCTCTTGGGTCTTTGTCTGATATAAGACCAAACCCTTGGCTAGAATCCATCAACTGATTGATTTCAACCGTAGGGGTTCTTCCTTCGACACTCTCCAATATTGAGCCCACAGGGTCTGCGTTAGCATTGGCTGTTGCTACGTCAGATTCATTGCTGAAATATCCAATAAGTAAATCCTCTATGAAGCTTTTTACTGCCGCAGATCCCGATACCTCACTAACTATTTTGAACTTCAGCTTGAACTTGACGAACTCCTTCGGTATGATGAAAGGATTAGAAGGAGAAGTGCCAAATTTGATGTTTACAGTTTCTTCTTTTATTGCATTAGGATCTGTCGTCCTCCATGTCAGCCCATTCTTTTGAACGCCAGGGCTACCGTGTTGGAAGACAGCAGGAGATCCTTGGTTTTGGTCGCTAAACAATCCGTAAGTACCATCGCTTTTTACAACCCTAGTATTCGGTGAAATATTTTTATCAGTACTATTCAGGCTCAAGCCGAACCCATTGTTCCTGAATGCGTGATATGAGCTCTCGCTATTGTATATCTCAAAGTTCTTGTCTGGCTGGATAGAAAAAGAAAGCTCTGCTACAGAGTTGCCAGGCAAAACACTAGGGAGGTCAGAGAGATCAAACTGGTAAGAAGCTCTCCTATTGAAGACCTTGTTCGAAGCGTCCGAAGAAGGAACAAAATCTTCGTCCTGAAGGCTAACAGTAGCCGATGTAGTTTCGGCGAAAACTGGAGATATAAGAGGCCTTATCCCTATCCTCAAGTCAACAAAGTCTTCAGGCCTCTCTATGTTTCTTGTTTGAAATGACGCTTTAACTTGTGGCGTCTCATAACCTTCAGTATAATCCCCGTATATCAGCCTATCGTTGACAACCGTCTGAGCTGAAGCCTTACGAGGCAAGGCGTCGTGAAGCTTGTCTTGGTCTTCTTGAGGGACACCAGTGAGAACAGAGTCGTTGTAAAACAAAAAATCAGCTCCTGGTGATTTTTCAGACACCACAAAGAATGCCCCATTGTTTCCAATTCTGACAAGCAGTCGAATCTTGACAATGTTTTCAGTGTAGTTTTTGATGCTGTTTACCTCATCAGGTACCGTTACTCTAATTACGTTTGCAGCCTCAAGAGTAGGGTCTGACAAAGACCCCTGCACCAGATAAGGTGGAGGTACTGCAACATTAGAGTAAGTGGATATAGCACTCTCTTCACCGCCCTCGTAAATGCACTGGTATGCAAACTGAAATCCTTCTACGGATCTAAAGTTTACAGCCCTAGTTTCATCTGCCTCAAAGGCAAAAGTAGGGGGGTGCATAGGCGTCTTAGGGCATGCAGTGATAAAGTCAATTTTGCCTGCTGTTGACTGCGAATCTACACCCGCTTGAGCAGCCTTTCCGAGGTTTATCTTGCGAGGCTCATTGATCCCGTCCGTAAAGTACAGGATAACATCTCCGTCTTGCCTGTAGACAATGTCGCCCTTGATAAACCCATTTTGATCAAACCGAAAGTGCTCTGAAGTAAAGAATCGCTCAAGCTGATTTTCACTGTTGATCTTGTAAACCCCGTGCTCAGAAGCCACGGTAGAGAACACGAAAAGATACACCTCATTGTTGACCTCATCTGACACACTGCCAAGGACTCTCATGTGCTGAGAATCAGACAGCAAGTCTTCTGGCTGATTTAGAGCAGAGTTGCCTTTTGCTGGTTTAATTACACCTGCGTCTCCAGTATTTTCAGCGCTTTCACTATTGCTATCAAAGTCATCAATAGAGACATTGACGGCACTATACATCTCCGTCTTGTCCTGAATCCGAGCATCCTTAGATCGGTTCAGCTTCCTGGGGAATATCTTATCTATCATTAGTACTTAGGTGCCTGCATGTAGTTCTTACGAATTGTCTTCAAGGCTTCTTCCTTGCTAAAGTTGCCTAGACGAGCCTTGGCCAAGCGACGATCGTTGTAGTATTCCTTTCGTGCTCTGGCCTTTTCGTTTGCTGGGACCGTTGACTTTCTTTCACAGAGTTTGTAGTAGATGTAACTTCTGAGTGCTTCTTCTGCGTATACGTGGATTACAGGGTTGGTAGACCTTGCTTCATCTGCGATGTACTCCAACACAACCTCTGTAATGTCTGATTCAGTGTCGATCTCAATTCTGTTTTGATCGAGGTTGATTCTGTACTCACCTGCAAGGTGGCCACCACCAGTGCCATACACTCTACCCATACCTCCCTGGAACATGTAGTTCTCGAAGATGTAGTAGTCAAGGTCTCCGCCGTCTGATGAGTTCCCAGCAGTAGCCCCCTTAGATTCTTCTCTGTTCTGGATCTCATTGCTGACGATGTTGAGAGGACCTTGACGGCTGTCACTCCTACTCTCTCCTGAAGTATGCTTGAAAGAGTAATTGATGTTCTTGTTTTGGCCAAGAACCCTGATGATCCCGTCAGAATCAACTACACCAATCTTAACGAGGTCAACGTAGTCCTCTGGGAGTATGACGGTGTTGTTGGACTGAATGGTTCTCTTCAAAGATCTAACACGGCTACTAACGTCAAAACCAAACTCCCTAATGCCGCGAAGAGCGATGTTTCTGATGGCTACGTCGGATGCATTGCTGATGTAGTCATCCCCGTCCATAGTGATGATAAAGTCATCAATCACCTGACGAAGAGAGACGAAGTTCATGGCTTCGCCGTTGTCGTTTGCTCCTCTTGAGCCGTCGTATACTACGTCTAGAAATGCCATTACTTGTTAGTTATTTCGGCAGTACCGTACTGCATTAACACATCATCTCTCAGCCTCACTCCGATCATCCTGGCGATCTCCCCCACGACCTCTGTCAAGTAATGGTCTGGCAACTCAAAGTCTATAGAGTTTGTCATATCCTCAATGGCAAATCCATCAGATATTTCCTTGACCTTGTAAAGCGGAGCAACAGGATATCTGTAGTAAGTGATAACAACATCATCACCCAACTCCTCTGGAAATACATCAATGGTATTTGAGCCGACCAAGGCTACAGGAAATTCTTCAGTTGGAGCTGAGAGATTGCTATTCAAAACTCTCTTTATTTTTTCGACATCGTATATGATCTCAACAGAAGTATTAGTGTCATCTAGGTGCATGCTAATTATCCTAGACAGATCACTTGGTTTTCCGACAGTAAGTCCTTCATCTACATTTACGAGCGAAGATGTCTTAACAAAGTAAGAAAGGTCTTCCTCCACCATCTTGTACGCCGACTTATCCCTGCCAGCATCGCTACCAGAGGCTCTAAGTCTGTTGGCGAGCTTGAGCTCGTTGAACATCTCATTATAGACATTCATTTGAGCAGCTTCTGCTAGTGTATTAAATACCGCAGGAGTAACGAAACCCTTCTGATCCTTGTTGCAGAGGTCGCGTACAATATTGTATACTACTCCTATTCTTATCATGCCGTAAATATACAAACAAAAAAAAGAGGCCC
>ERZ869936.991-NODE-991-length-22573-cov-8.183054_pt1 | contig 22573 bp, 12 predicted proteins | sample MGYA00520876_ERZ869936 | MGnify/ENA primary metagenome ERZ869936 (study PRJEB32218, sample SAMN09650985) | biofilter metagenome | isolation source: enrty point of leading RO module | place: Saudi Arabia: Thuwal, RO plant located on Red Sea | collected 2016-02-17 ...
CCGGTCGCGATCACCGAATTCACGAACCGAAACGCAGCCAAGTCATTATGATCACGCCTAAACACTCAGTCATGTGCAATCCCAACCGGTGCCTCGTGTTGCGTCGTCTTGTTAACCAGCCAACTCAAATCGGTCGATTGGAGCAAATCCCCACCGCGTTGAACATTCTGAAGCGGATTGACACCCTGCAATCGTGAATTCATTCACTGTCCGAAACGTCGAGGAACTGGTCCAATGCTACTTCCCAAGTGAGCAATTCTGTGGTGCGGACGATGCAGCTTGCCGTTAAATCGCGAAGGGAGTTTTTCTCTCGAACCATGACCGCCGTGGTCGTTGGTCTCAAGTCCCGGCAAAATGTCCCCGCGGCAAACGATTCGGGCTGGAATTGGGAATTGCTCGTCCCGCACAACAAAAATGGAGGCGACTCACAGCCGTTGCCGCGCGACCCTTGGAACGCGCTGCTCGCCTATGAAGACGCACTCTACCTCTTTGGAGGGGTCTATCCGAAATACGGACCTTCGCAATCGCCCGGCGACCTCAGCACGATGGGATCGCTCAATGATCTGTGGCGATTCGGAATCCGGGACGGCTCTTGGACGCTCTTGCAGCCGGACAACGGCAGTGCTCTCTTTGACGAATCCGACGTGCGGCCGTGCGGGCGGGTTCTGCCGGGCTGGGCCGAGGTTGGCGGGAAGTTCTATCTGTTCGGCGGGCTGACGGCCTTCGGTGCGGGCTGGAAAACGCGGTTGCTCAACGATCTCTGGCAGTACGACCCTGTCGATAATCGCTGGACGCTGCTTGAACCGGACGACGGAAGGCAGTTGCGATCCCGAGACCAGGTCGATGCGGACCGACCGACGGCGCTGGCTGCCATGGGAACCGCCGTCGTCGGACAGCGCATCTACCTGTTCGCGGGGTGGGGCGGACAACAACCTTCGGTTGTCCTCAGCAACCAACTCTGGTCCTATGATGTCGTTCGTTCTCGATGGGAGTTTCACGGATCTCAAGGATCGAGCAAGGAGTGGCCCGCGAAGCGATACTGTCCTGCAGTCACATCCTGGCAGGAACGGCTATTTCTCTGGGCCGGCCGGGACACGGAAAGTCTCGACCCACAGTGGTACAACGACCTTTGGTCATATGATCCTGAGACGGCCCGGTGGGAACAATTGGCCGAAAACGGTCCTGGGGGCACGGATGACTCATCGTCGCGGCCGGCTGCGCGGTACGGGATGGGAGCGGCGCGGATTGGTGCGGACTGGTACATCATGGGCGGGTTCGGTAACGAGACCGGCAATGCCCCTCAATGGAACGATTTGTGGCGTTTGGATCTGCGTGGCGGCGACTGGACGCTTCTCCAGCCGTCCGACCGATCGAAGGATGTCTCTCCCAAAGCCGCACGGCCCTGCGTGCGACGCGTTCCGGGAATGACGGCAAGCAGCGGCGCGGTCTACCTGTTTGGCGGACTCGACTTGACCAGCGGACCGCACGACGACGGGCCTATCCTGGGCTTTAACGATTTATGGCGCGGTAGCCCGCGCTGATGTGACCGCGCGGTGCTCGGCGACCACCTCGATTTGCCGTCTGAAAATAAATTCAAGGCTTCCCGCATCCGGAGGCATTGATACACTTGAACGTAATGTTTCGCTCGCTGGGAGGCCGTCCAACCAAGGCGTCCGTCGTGAAAGGCAACTCTCGCGCGATGGCGGTCTGCCTCCTCATCTGCTCTGGTTGCAGTCAGGAAGACTCCCGGAGCGGAGCCGCCCCGTCGACTGAAACTGCTGCTTCCGATCTTCCGCAGGATGGAGTGCCCGACGCCGGCGAGCCCGTCGTCCTGGAGATGACCGGCCGGGACTTTCGGTGGCATCTGCGCTATCCCGGCCCGGACGGAGAACTGCACACAGCGGACGACGTGCTGGCGCGGCGCCATCCTCATGTTCCCGCGCACTCCAAGGTGCGCATCGAGCTGAAGAGCGATGACTTTCTGTATACGTTCCGCGTCGACCGGTTCGACAAGAGCGAGATGGCGGTGCCCGACATGGAGTTTTTCGTCGAGTTTGAGAGTTCTGAACCGGGACGAATCGAATTCTACGGCGACCAGTTCTGCGGCTATGCGCACCCGGAATTATCCGGGGCCGTGGTGGTCGAGTCGGAGCGGGAGTTTGAAGAGTGGCTCCACAAGACCCGAAAGGAACAATGATGAGCGGCCGATTGTCGAAGCGACGTCTTTGTGTTGCGATGAGTTCCGCGACGGTGTGGGCGCTGGTACTGAATCTCTCGTGCCGAAGCAAGCCGAACGACCCGGAGCCGACGCCGGAAACTCCCGCGACTTCCGATGAACCGTCGTCTGCGGTTGAAGAGACGGCGTTGCGTGTGTTCGGCAAGGTGCCGGAGTTTGAACTCACGGATTCCTACGGCGAGTCGGTCGATCGTCGCGACTTTTTGGGCAACGTTTCGGTGGTGAATTTTTTCTTCACGAAGTGCACCGCAACGTGCCCCGAGCAGACGCGGCGGCTTCATCAGTTGCAGAGCAAGCTAAAGGATCATCCCCAGTGGCGGGACATAAAGCTGTGGAGCATTACGGTTGATCCCGCTCACGACACACCGGAGACGTTACGTGAGTATGCTGAGCAAGCCGGGGCGGACAGCGAGCACTGGCAATTCCTGACGGGACCGCGCGAGCAACTCTGGGAACTGAGCGGTGAGGGCTTCAAACTGGCGGTGGGAGAGGCGCCGCCTGAGGCGGAGATGCCGTTGTTCCACAGCTCGCAGTTCGTGCTGGTCGATTTCTACGGGCGGATTCGCGGCTATTACGACGGATTGACCGACGCGGGGATTTCGAAACTTGAAGATGGAATTGAAGCGGTTCTCGCGGAGCGGCTGCCGTTCCCCGACGACGTCGTTGAGCCGGCCTGGATGAAGCCGCGCCGCCAGGAGCAACTTGCGACGGTGGATCAGTTCGACGTCTTTGTCGGCTTCACGTTTGAGGATCGCGTCGACGCCAGCGGGATCTCGTTTCGCAACAAGATCGTTGACGACGCCGGCAAGCTCTGGAAAGAGGCCCACTACGACCACGGCAACGGAATCGCCATTGCTGACGTCGACGGAGACGGCCTCATTGACCTGTATTTCATCACCCAGGCCGGGCCGAACGAATTGTGGCGAAACAGGGGTGACGGGACGTTTGAAGACATTACGGAATCGGCCGGCGTGGCGCTGGAAGACCGGATCAGCGTGACCGCTTCGTTTGCCGACATCGATAATGATTCCGACGCCGATCTGTACGTGACGACGGTCCGCCATGGAAACGTCCTCTTTGAGAACAACGGACAGGGGGAGTTCACCGATGTCACGGAGCGATCGGGCCTGGGGTACGTCGGTCATTCGTCCTCGTCGGTTTTCTTTGACTATGACCGGGACGGTCTGCTCGACCTGTTTCTGACGAATGTCGGGAAGTACACAAGCGACGAGATCGGAATCGTGACGATGGAGCCGGTGCGCGGTGAGCGCGACGACGTGGAGTACGAGTTCTACCGGGCTTTGCCCGACGGTTTCGCTGGGCATCTGAAACCGGAGGAGCGAAACGAACGCAGCCTCCTTTACAGAAACGAGGGAGACGGAGTCTTTGCGGACGTGACTGAGGAGACCGGGCTCGTCGACGTCTGTTGGAGCGGGGACGCCACGCCGCTGGACGCCAATGCCGACGGTTGGCCGGACCTGTATGTGCTCAACATGCAGGGGCACGACGAGTATTACGAGAATCAGGAGGGCCGCTCGTTTGTGCGGAGGAGTCGTGAGGTCTTCCCGGATACGCCGTGGGGCTCGATGGGCGTCAAAGTGTTCGACTATGACAACGACGGTCTGCTGGACGTCTACATCACCGACATGCATTCCGACATGAGCGAGCGGATTGGACCGGAGCGTGAGAAAGAGAAGGCTGTGATGCGCTGGCCCGCGACGATGGTGCAAACCGGTCCCCACAATCCCCAGCCGGGTCGAACATCGATCTGGGGCAACGCGCTGTTTCACAAGCGCGCGAGTGATGAATTCGCCGAAGTCTCCGATGCGATGGGCGCGGAAAATTACTGGCCGTGGGGCCTGAGCGTCGGCGACCTCAATGCCGACGGATACGACGACGTCTTCATCAGTTCCAGCATGTGCGCACCGTTTCGCTACGGCGTGAATACCGTGTTACTGAACAATCGTGGTGAGAAGCTGCTGGACAGCGAGTTCATCCTTGGCGTCGAGCCGCGACGCGGCGGACGCACGGCGGCGCCGTGGTTCGAACTCGATTGCAGCGCGGGCGCGGACGGGGATCACCCGCTGTGCGAAGAGCGGCAGGGGAAGTTCGTCGTCTGGTCGGCGATGGGCACCAAAGCTTCGGTGATCTTCGACATTGAAGGCGACGGCGATCTGGATGTCGTGACAAACGAAGTGAACGGCTTCCCGCAGGTGCTCGTCAGCAATCTCTCCGAAACCCGGCCGGAACTGCGTTACTTGAAAATCGGGCTGGTCGGAACGCAGTCGAATCGGGACGGGCTGGGAGCAATCGTGAAAGTGACCGCCGGGTCGAATACCTATACGAAAGCCTACGACGGCCTCACGGGCTACCTCTCACATGGACTCTACCCACTCTACTTCGGGCTGGGCGACGCGGACGTTGTCGATGCGATCGAAGTGCAATGGCCCTCCGGCGGAGTGCAAACCGTGGAAGGCCCCGTCGAAACCAACCAGCTCTTGGAAATCGAGGAAGCGGAACAGGCACTCGGATCTTGAGGGAGTCGCTGTGATCAAGGTTCGGTGTGTCGGATCAGAACCGGCTGATTGCGTCCTTCGACGAGGGTGATATCTGTGCCGGCTAAGAGATGGGCGAACTGTTGCCGGCGGCCGGAAGGCCAGCGAACCTCCAGCCGGTCGACGTCCGCGGCCTCGCCGAGGCCGAAGATGAGCCTGCGTTCGTTGCTGCATTGGTTTCCGTCTCCGGCGGTCAGTTGTCTGACGAGCGTTCGTGTCCCCACGCGGGCGGTCAACGTGGCGCCGATCGCGTCCCGCGACGAGTGAACGCCGACGAGCCGCACAGCGAGCGCCCGGCCTGTCTCGGCACTCGTATTGGTCAATAAGGCTGCCGGCGCATCCAGATGGGAGATCACTGCATCGTCCAGGCCGTCACGGTTCCAGTCGATGCGGGCCATGCCCCGTCCCAGCCGCCACTGAGAAAAGAAGGGGCCGAGCGACTCTGCAGCGTGTTCGGTGAATCTTCCGCCGCCTTGATTGCGGAAGAACTGCGGCGGCATCTGGTACGGCTTCCCGTGGTCCCGCAGGTCGTTGATGTGGCCGTTCGTCAGCAGGAGATCGAGCCATCCGTCGAGGTCGGCGTCGAGAAACTGCGTCCCCCATCCCAACAGCGGCAGCGGCTTGTCAGCCAAACCCGATCGCGCCGTGGCGTCGACGAACAGCATTTTGTCCGTCTGAAGATAAAGCGTGTTGGTCTCGTTGTCGAAATTCGTGACGAACAGATCGACGCGTCCGTCGCCATCCACGTCGCCCGCAGCCACTCCCATGCTGGACTCCTGCCGCCCGTTGCCGTTGAGTGCGACGCCGCTGCTGAGACCGCGCTCCTGAAAGGCCAGCCGGCCTCCGGAGTCGGCCGTCCTGTTTACATAGAGAAAATTCGGAGAGACGTCGTTCGCGACAAACAGGCTTAGCGAGCCTTCGCCGTGAAAGTCTGCGGCGACGACGCCCAGTCCTTTGCCTCCGCCGGCGTCGACGCCGGCATCGCTTGTGACGTCTTCGAACTCGCCGGTCCCCAGATTGAGCAGGAGATGATCTTCGGCCGCCGCGAACTCGTGCGGCAAACAGGAGCGAGGACGCTGGGGATCACCGCAAGTTTTCGTGAAGAGGTCGCTGCCGGCGAGATAATTCACCACATAGACGTCCGGGTTCGCATCGCCGTTGAGGTCGGCGACGACAGCGCTGGTGCTGTATTGTGCAGAATCGCCGGGAACGTGCTCCGCCGCGTCGCTGAACGTCCCGTCGCCGTTATTCATCAAGAGGCGGTTGGGGCCGATGTTCGCGATGAACAGGTCGGGAAAGCCGTCGTTGTTCACGTCCCCGACTGCGGCCCCCTGGCTGAACCGTTCCTCGGCGACCCCTGCATGCTGTGTGACGTCGTCAAACCGCTGATCACCCCGGCTGCGAAAGAGACGGTCCGAATGGGGATTTCGTCGCGACTCACCAGACCATTCTCCGCCCTGCGCGAAGTACACGTCGGGCCAGCCGTCGTGGTCAAAATCGAGCACCGCGACGCCTCCGCCAACGACTTCGTACATCCTGACGATGCCGTGCGTCCGCGGTTGGCCGCCGTTTTCGTACTGGAAGTTCATGCCGCACTCCGCGGCGCGATCGGCGAACGTGACAACGACGAGGTTGCCATCGACAGCAGTGTCCGGTTCCGCCTGGTCCGCGGTCGGCGCATCGTCCGGGGCGGAGTTGAGAGTTGGTAGCGGCAGGTCCGTCAGATCGATTTTCCGCGTCGGGTTCGATTCGGGGACCGCGCGGCTCAAGGCCAGTTCGGCCGAATTCGCGCGAAGTCTTTCGGCTCGCTCCCGCGCCCATGTCGAGAGGGGATCTTGATCGAGCGCGACCTGCGACCATCCGCTGGACTCCCACAGCAGACCGCAGTCGTCGGCTAGGGAAGCCGCGTCTTGCAGGTGGTCGTCGGTTCCCACGTGATAGGCGACTTCGGCGGCTTTCGCATACGCCTCCAACCGCCGGGCCCGGTCAAGAAAAACTTCAGCGTCGTCGGCGCGATCCAGTTCCACCAACACTCTGCCGAGCCGGTACATCGAGCGGCGGTCATTCGGGTTGCGCCGCACCGCTTCCCAGAGACACCGCGCTTCCACCTCTTTCTGTCCCGTGCGCTCCGCCCAATGCCCGTAGACCACCCACGCGACCGGATGATCCAGCACGGCCTGGGGAAGTTCGCGAGACCAGACGGCAAACGCCGAGTTCTTCCCGGATGCGAGAAGCGTTTCACCCAACCGAACATTGGCTTCCGCCAGATCGGGGCGCAATTTCAGAGCCTGCTGCAATAACTCCTCGGCCCGATCGTAGTTTCCGGCGCCCGTCGCGATCCGCGCGAGCGCGAGCCTGGGCCCCGGGTCGGCCGCCGCGGCGTCTGCATATTGCTCGATCTCTTCCGGGTTCTCGATCGAATCGAGATCGACCGACAGCAGATAGAGGTGCAGCGGCGAGGCCTGCCCGGCGCGAATCAACGCCAATCGATGCGGGATCGCCTCCCAACGACGTCCTTGCAAACCCAGGAGATAGGCCAGCCGCTCGTGAACAAGCGGATTGGTCTCGTCTTGTGTCAGGGTTCTCCGATACTGATCCTCCGCGGCCGATAATCGTTGGAACTGCATCAGCAACAGTTCGCCCGAGAGAATGCGCGCTTCGACGGCTCGGGAATTCCCGTCGTCGCCGATGCGGTCGAGAAACTCAAGAGCCGCGTCAAATTCCTCCAGACCCACGGCCGATTGAGCGGCCAGCAGCAGCGCTGCGGGATCGTTGGAATCGTTCTCCAGGGCCTCTTCGGCCATCGCCAATGCGGCAGAATAGTCGCCCTTTTCCAGTACCCGGGCGCCTTCGGCAACAATTTCCGCGTTTGGTGTGGAGCCGATTCGATTCAGTATGATCGCGGCCGCAACCGCGGCGCTCGCGACGAGCAGAAAGACGACAACCGATCTGCGCTTCGTGCGGTTTCCGTCAGAACCGGAGGTTGCAGCGGTTGGATTCCCATCGTTGGGCTGCGAGACGCTCATGGATTCTCCCGCGACACCTGCGGTGTTTCCACGAACGGACGGCCCGGACGGCTGAGAAGCCCGCGACCCTCGCAGACCAACCACTCCTGATTGACGGCCAGATCGAAGAACGAGTCTTCGCTCCCCGACGGCCACTCAATGCGCAGCTCGCCGATCTGATCGACTCCGCCGACTCCGATGATCAGGCGGCGTTCATTGCTGCACTGAAAGCCGTCGCCGGCCGTCACGAGATGCACCGTTTCCCCGTCGGCGGTGCGCACGACGACCCGGGCTCCGACGGCGTCCCGGCCGCTCTGCGTCCCGATCAGTTTGATCGAAAGGAACCCGCCGACCTCTGGGCTGGTATTCGTCAGCAGCGCCGCCGGATCGCCGATGTGAGAGACGGCGAGATCATCCCGGCCGTCGCGGTTCCAGTCCAGCCGCGCCATCCCCCGCCCCAGATACCTTCCGCGAAAGAAACGGCCGATTGCATCCGCCGGTATCGCGAGGAATCGCCCGCCGCCCGTGTTGTAAAAGAACTGGGGAGGCATCCGGTAATCCCCGCCCTGACTCCTGCCGTCCACGATGTGGCCGTTCGTTACCATCAGGTCGAGATTCCCGTCCAGGTCGGCGTCTACGAACTGCGTTCCGAAACCGAGGAGATCGAAACTCGCGTCGTGCAATCCGGCCTTCAGCGTCCAGTCTTCGTAGACCCCGCCGGGCGCTTGAACATACAGAGTGTTTGACTCGCCCTGAAAGTTGGTGACAAACAGGTCGACTTTCCCGTCGTTGTCGGCGTCCCCTGCGGCGACGCCCATGCAGGCTTCCTGCTCACCCGCCCCGTTGACCGCCAGTCCCAGCGGCATCGCCAGTTCCCGAAACCGCGGCGGCGCTCCCCGGCTTGCGGTCTGATTGGAATGGTAGAAGTTCGGGCTCGCGTCGTTGGCGAGAAAGAGGCTGTTGAATCCGGACCCGTCGAAGTCCGCCACCACGATTCCCAGCCCGCGACCTCCCTCGATTTCGACTCCGCTGTCGGGGTCCCCGCTCATGAACGACCCGTCGCCCCGGCTGGCATGCAGCCGGTCCACGGCGGCCGCGAAGCTCTGAATGAAGCAGGGGCGCGGCGCACCTTCGGCGTTGACGCACTCGCGAGTGAACAGGTCCGAACCGGAGAGATAATTCACATCGAAAATCTCCGGCAGTCCATCGCCGTTCAGGTCGGCGATCGCGCAACTGCTCGTCCACGCCTCCTCGGTGAGTCCCGCCCGCTCGGTCACGTCGGAGAACGTGCCGTCGCCGTTGTTCTGGAACAGGCGATTGCGGCCGATGTTTGCGACGTAGACATCGGGAAACCCGTCTGCGTTCATATCCCCCACGGCGACGCCCTGGCTGAAGCCGGTTTCGATTGCGCGAACGTCACCAGTCACATCGGTCCATCCGCTTCCGGCGACGTTTCGGAACAACCGGTCATCGAGTCCCGTACCGGCCTCGCCGGGCGGAGCATCGGAACCCTGCGTCAAGTAGAGGTCCGGCCATTCGTCGCAATCGAAGTCGATCACGGCCGCTCCGCCCCCCAACTGCTCGAACAGCGGCGGACTCCCGCCCCGCGCGGCGTCGTGACCATTGGCGTAGGTGAATTCGAGTCCCAACGAGCGGGCGAGATCGTCGAACGAAATTGCGACGTCGTGCAGTCGATCATCGGAAGACTCGTTCGCAATCGAGTCGTCCGCGTCATCCGGTCGGATCTCCGGTAGCGGAACGTCCGACAGGTCGAGGCGATTCGCCGGATTGAAAGCGGGAGCCGTGCGGACCAGCGGCAATTCGCGGACTTGCGACTGAAGCCGGTCGATCATTTCGTCCGCCCAGCGCGGCGGCCGATCTCTCGACGCCGCGACCTTCGCCCATCCCAGAGCTTCCCATAACAGTCCCAGCGACTCGGCCGATTTCGCGACATCTTCCAGTTCGGCCAGGTCGCGGCCTTCGGGCGCTTCGTGCACCATGTGGGTCAAATACAGGTGATGCTGGATCGCCTCGGAGCGGTCGAAAAACGGCTGTGCGTCGTTCGTCCTCTGCAGCGCCGTCAGCATCTGGCCCAGACGATAGTTTGTGTCGACCTGGTTCGGGTCGCGCCGCACCGATTCCGAGTAACAGCGGGCCGCGCCCATCTCATCCCCGGTCTCTTCCGCCCAAACGCCGCGGATCGCCCACGCTCCGGGGTGATCCTCCGCGCCGGTCGGCAGCCGCGTCCTCCATTGCTGAAACTGGCGCTGCGGGCCGCGCTCCAGCAACACCCGGCCGAGCTTGATCTGGGCTTCGATCAAGTCGGGATGCTCAGCCGTCAGTTCCTGGAGCAGATCGATCGCTCCGGAGTAATCGTGCGTTTCGATCCGGCCGCGGGCAACCGCCAGCAGCACCGCCGGATCGCGGGGCGCCGCCTGATGGGACGCCTCGATCAGTTCCGGATTTTCGTGCGCCAGGTCTCCCAGTGACAGGACGATCAGCTTCACGCGCGAAACGTCGCCCAATTGAAGCAGGCGCAGGCGATACGGCAGAGCCTCCCAACTGCGGCTGGTCAGTCCGAGCAGGTAGGCCAGCCGGTCGATAGCCAGTTCACACTCCCCGTCATACTGGACGGCCCTGCGGAACTGTTGTTCCGCCTCGCTCAATCGGCCGCTCTGCATCAAGAGATCTCCGCTGAGGCACCGCGCGGTGACCGCTTGCTCCGCGCTGCTGTCGGGAATCTCGCCAAGATACTGCAACGCCTGTGCGGGCTGCCGGTCGAGGACACACGCTCGCGCGGCAAGCAGCAAGCCGCGCGCTGAAGCCGGATCGACTGCCAAAGCCTGCTGAGCCAATTCGAGTGCCGCCTGTACGTCGCCCGCATTCAGCCGTTCTTCGCCCCGGCGGACAAGTTCTTGAGGCGATGGCTCACGCATTCGAGTGACGAAGAATGCGAGGGCCGCCGCAACAAAGATAACGAGAGCGCCGACCGGGCCGCACGGCAGCAGGTCTCGACGCTTCGAAGAATGCGGTTGCCCGTGCCGGGCCTGCCTGTCGTCGAATTTCACTGAATGCAGGTTGCTTGAGAGTACCGACTCCCCACTCCGTCGACGGAACGAACTGTGATCCAGTTGACAACGGAGTTGGATTCTCGCCGACGAGCGCGCTGTAGCAAAATGCAACACGCGCTTTGCCTGGGAGTCACCTACGATCGTACCTGTCCACCGAGGAGGCTGCCACGCCGTGTGGACGGACTTGTAACCAGTGTCAAAATCGGGTTAAATGCCAAACATCGTTCCGGCCGTCATCGCCACCACATTGGAGGAGGTCTACTCATGCTGTCCCGTGGTCAAGGTTCCCGTCGACCCGCTTTCACGTTGATCGAACTGCTCGTCGTAATCGCCATCATCGCGATTCTGATCGCCTTGTTGCTTCCGGCCGTCCAGCAGGCCCGTGAAGCGGCGCGGCGCACTCAATGCAAGAACAACATGAAGCAGATCGGTCTGGCTCTGCACAACTATCACGACGTCTTTCTGCAGTTCCCGCACGGTCAGATGATTGGATACATCGGGAACTGGCGCGACAAGATTCTGCCGTACATGGATCAGGCCCCCGCGTACAACCAGATCAACTACAACGCCCCCCCAACCTCGCCAGGCTTCTGGTCGCATTCCGCTCCGCAGCCGGTTTTTGTTGGCGTGAACGCACTAGTTGTTCCAGCGTATAACTGCCCGTCCAGCCCGCACGATCCACGAGTCGACACAAGCGGTCTGGCATGCGGAAACAATAACACCGGCAGGGCCCAGACTCACGATTACGTTGGCATCAGCGGCTCTTGGAACGAAATTGACGGCGTCTGCCCCAAGGCAGGCACGTGCAGTCCTTTCACGTCTTACCAAGGCTACATTGCCGATAACGGGTTGCTGCCGGCGTCACAGACAAAGCGGATTCGCGATGCGACCGATGGAACGTCGAACACGATCCTGGTCGCAGAACAGTCGGGAGAAGTCGGTGGCGTCGATTGCCGCGCCAATTACTGGGGCGGCTGGGACGGCGGGAACATCTTTACGTCCGGCTCGTTCCCCCCTCCCCACGGCTCTCTCATTGAAGCGAGGAACCTCTCTTCCGGGGTCTGCTACATCAATACGGGAACCACGACGATTCGCTATCCCATCAGCACACAGACGCTGCTGCCGGCGGCCGACAACCCTTGGGATCCCAATACGATCCTCAATTCATTCCATGAGGGCGGGATTCACGTGACGTTGGGAGACGGGTCTGGGCATTTCATCTCCGAGAACATCGATTTGAGACTCTTCAGCTTTCTCGGTGCAGCGAACGACGGACAGACAATCGGCGAGTTCTAGCGCGCCGAATCCGATTTTCCCGGCAGGACCGTCGACACGGCCCTGCCGGTCTACCCATTCTGCTCGTGCGCGTCATTTCCTGGCAAACGGCTGGGGGGGCGGCGGCCCACTTTCCCCGAGCGCAGGTCTATGTTCCGGCGGTAAAGGACTTCCGAGATGAAGACAGTTCACGGCTTTCCGCGAAGTTTTTCGGCAGTTGTTGTTTTGAGTTTGGCGATTTCTCTGGTCGGTTGTAGTTCGGGCGACGACAAACCGCCTCGGTACCCGGCGAAGGGAACGGTGACCTACGAAAGCGAGCCGGTCAACGAAGGCAACGTCATGTTCGTCAATGACCGGGGCGACGTTACCGGAGCGGAGATTGGGGCCGGTGGCAACTTCGAGTTGGAACTCGGCCTCGAAGCGGGCACCTACAAGGTTTATGTTGTCCCGCCATCGGCACAAATGGGGGCCGGTCCGAGCGATCCATCGAATCTTCCCGAGGGACAGGCGGATGCCCACGAAAACATCCCCCAAAAGTATCGCTCGGTTGGAACCAGTGGTTTGACCGTGGAGGTCACGGAGGGTGAAAACACGCTGGATATCGCGATGCAGGCCGGATAGCGCGCACCTCACCAGATGCTCCGCCAGTCCTGATCGATCATTTCGCGTTGCGGATGACGGCGGCGACGGTCTGTCACACAGGGCGAGCAACGGTTTCGCCCTTGAGTTGATTGACGGGATCGCCCATTCAAGGATGACTGCATCCGCACCGAAGTACCGCTGAAGTTGTCATGAACACGGAGCAACCGCGCGGGCGGAAGGCCGTTGTGCTCCTGGCGGTTGTCATCGCTCTCGTCGCCCTCTTGACCTGGCGGCTGCAGAGGAAGTCGCCCGGCGAACTGCTGGACGCCGCCGCGACTGCTTTGGAGCACGGCACTCCTGTCGAGGCCGAGTTGATCGCCCGAGACCTCTTGCTCGAAGATCCGCGCTCGGTTGACGCGGCTCTTCTCGCAGCACGAGCGTGTGTCGAAACCGATCGACCCGAGGATGCGCTTCGCTATCTCCGCGACTTCGGTTCGGAATCGAGCGAAGCCACAGCAGAAGCATGCTGGCTCGAAGGGCGAATTCTGCTGTTTGAATTGAATCGCCTGTCGGATGCAGAACACAGCTTTCGGAGAGCGCTCGATTTGCAGCCGCACCATGAGATGGCAAATTTCCATCTGGCCGGGCTGCTGGGGATGTGCGGCCGACGGTGGGAAGCGTCTTCGTATCGCCTGCGGTTGATCCAGCAGGGAAGGCTCGACGTTGCACATCTGCTCGCACTCGGGATGGGAGAACGATCGACTGAGAACACGGAACTCATTGCAGGGGCTGATGACACAATCACCGATCCACTGATCGCGATGGCGGAGGCGAACTCCGCAATCCGCCGAGGCGACGACGTCCAGGCCCTCGAGTTGCTCCGCCTCGCACTTGAACTTGAACCGCGACTCATCGAAGCCTACGCAAAAACAGGACGCTTGTTGATCGATTCGAATCGAATCGACGAAATACGCCGGTGGCACGAACGACTGCCTGCCGGGGCGAATCATCACCCGGAAATCTGGACGATTCGCGGGGATTGGCTGGCTGATCGCGCGGAAATGCGGCACGCGGTGCGATGCTACGTCGAGGCGTTGCGGATCAATCCCAACGATCGGCGCTCGAACTTCGAACTCAGCAAGTCATTGCGATCGATTGGCCGGCGGAGTCTTGCAGACGCATTCGCGTCTCGCGCCGCCCGGCTGGACGATTACTTTTCCGCCCTCAAGCGGGTTCTCGCCACGGGAGATCCGCAAGCCATGCGTCGGGTTGTCGCGATCACAGAGGATCTTGGCTTGGATTGGGAGGCGTGGGCATGGGCGCAGCTCCTTGCGGAGAGCGAGCGGAGCGAGAACTCGCAAGCCGCGGTTGCAGCGCCACGCTTCGGGTCGCGTCCGCGAAGCGGCTCGCGAACGAACGGCGGCGCCGCGCTGCTCAACGCGATCGATCTCGAGTCCTTGCCGTCGCTCAAAAGCTGTCTCAGCCGGTTCGCCGATGATGGTTCGCGACCGGACGAAGTGAATGCTCCGATTGCATTCAACGCCATTCAGTTTTTTGATGCTGCTTCCCAGGTCGAACTGGATTTCACGTATGACGACGGCCGCGACTCAACCGTAGACGGACTCCGTTTTATTGACTTTACCGGTGGCGGAGCGGCCGTCCTCGATTTTGACCGTGATGAATGGCCTGACGTCTACTTGAGTCAGGGAGCAGCGTCGCCGTCGGCGTCCCACGGAGCGGAGAACTCAGATGTCCTGTTTCGAAATCTTGCGGCGACGCGCTTTCTTGAAGTCGCCCAACCTGCACGACTGAAGGAAGACCACTACAGCCAGGGGGTTGCGGTCGGCGACTATGATAACGACGGATTCCCGGACATCTACGTGGCGAACGTCGGGGCAAATCGATTGTTTCGAAACAATGGCGACGGCACGTTTTCTGACGTCACTGAGTTCACCGATTCGGGCGGAGATCAGTGGACGACGAGTTGTTTGCTCGCCGACGTGACAGGCGACGGACTCCCTGACCTTTATGCCGTGAACTATCTCTCTGGGGACGGCGTCGTCGACAGAATCTGCCGCCACTCGGACGGATTTCCCAAACTCTGCAGTCCGTACGAGTTCTCGGCCGCACAGGATCAACTTTATGTGAATCTCGGCGATGGGGAATTCCGTTGCGCGACGTCTGACTCGGGCATCGAAAACACACATGGGAAAGGCTTGGGAATTCTGGCCGGCGACTTCGACGGCTCCGGCCGTTTGAGTCTGTTTGTCGCGAACGACACAGAGGCAAATTGCTACTTCATTCGCGAGTCGCCTCCCGAGGCGACTTCGCCGGTTTTCCGGGACGCCGCACTGGTTGCGGGACTCGCCTACGACTGGACCGGGCGTTCGCAGGCCTGTATGGGTGTGGCGTCCGGTGATGTCGACGGAAACGGGCGACTCGATCTGTTCGTCACCAACTACGAGCACGAATCGAACGCCTTGTACTTGTCGCATGCGGATGGCTTCTTCACCGACGAATCGCGGCAGTCCGGACTTCGTGAACCAAGCATTCCGATGCTGGGTTTCGGCGCCCAGTTCCTCGACGCCGACCTCGACGGATGGCTTGATCTGATTCTCACCAACGGTCATGTCGACGACCTGCGGCGGGTCGGGTCTCCCTTTCGCATGCGCCCGCAGTTTTTCCGGAACACTGGCGACGCAAAGTTTGCCGAGCTTGATGCGGAACAACTCGGTCCGTTCTTCTCCGGGACATATCTTGGACGCGGCTTGGCGAGACTCGATTGGAACCGGGACGGCAAACCCGACGCACTGATCTCCCATCTTGACTCGCCGACAGCGTTGTTGACGAACGACACAGACCCGTGTGGCGGGTATCTCGTTGTCCGACTCATTGGAATCCATTCGCCGCGCGACGCGATTGGCACAACCGTCACTGCGAATGTGGATGGACGAAGGCTCGTGCGGCAGTTGACGGCCGGAGACGGCTATCAGGCGAGCAACCAACGGCAAATTGTCTTTGGTCTCGGCGGGGCCGACCGCGTTGCGGAGATTCGCGTTGAATGGCCGTCAGGTGGCAGGCAGGCGTTTCAGGATCTTCCAGCGGGCCGCGAATTCGCGCTGCGGGAGCAGGACGCTGTGCCCCATGAAATCGTCCGCTCACCTCAGCAACCGGCGACGTTCGACGGGCCGGTTTCTGATGATGCCGATCGTCGCTGAGTGTGTTCATGGAACCACGACCCTGGATCGTGGAGCGATGCTGAGAGACTGCTATCCGCAAATCTGGCCCGGTTGGCACTCAAATCGTTCACAGGACCGTCACTCGCTCCGTTCTGCGAACGGTAGAAGTTTCCCGACCAATCCTATGTGGTAACGCGGTACATCAACTCTCAACCCGTTCCACAAAGATGAGATTCAGGTCATGCCGGCTGAAGGCTCAGGGCATTTGATCCCAGAGAGTATCGAACTCCGCGTATTAATCTTTCTCGGTGCCGCCCCTCAGTGAGTCGTACAGCGAGCCGGCCCACGCTCTGCACGCCGTAACTCTACGTCAGGATATCCAGAATCGGCTTTCCGTGGTCGATCTCCAGTCGCTTGCGGCCTGGAATCTCCAGCCGCCGACCGTCCAGGCCCATCAGGTGCAGCACCGTCGCGTGTAGATCGGTGACATAGTGACCCGGCTTGATGGCGTGGAAACCGAGTTCGTCGGTCGCCCCATGGACGAAACCCTGCTTGACCCCGGCGCCGGCGAGCCAGACCGTGAACCCGTGCGGATGGTGGTCGCGGCCGTCGGTCCCTCCGCTCCGCTCTTCCAGAGCAGGCGTCCGGCCGAATTCGGTACAGAAGACAACCAGCGTGTCGTCCAGCAGGCCGCGCTGCTTGAGGTCCTTGAGCATGGCCGCCACAGGCTGATCGACTTCCGCGCACCGCTGCGCGTGGAGTGATTTCAGTTTCTGGTGCGAATCCCAGACGCCGTAGGGACTGGGATAAACCTGGATGAACCGCACGTCTCGCTCCGCCAGGCGACGCGCGGCGAGGCAGCGCTGTGCCGCCACGCGCGTTACGTCCTGGTCGAGCCCGTACATCTCACGCGTCTGCTGTGTTTCATCGGAGAAGTCGATCGCCTCCGGGACGGCCATCTGCATCTGGAACGCCAGTTCGTACGACTGAATTCGCGCGCGGAGAGCTTCGTCATCCGGGTACTCGGTCGCCAGCAGACCGTTGAGTCGGTTCAGCAGTCGAAATTCGTTCTGCTGCTCATCGAACAACACATCGCCGGCGCGTCTGCCGAACGGTAGTGGATTCTTCGGGTCGACTTCCAGCGGCACACCGGCGTATTGCGGCCCGAGATAGTAGGAGTGAATTGACTCGCGCGTATCGGACCGCGTCGGGCCGCCCAGCACGATGAACTGCGGCAGGTTCTGATTCAGCGTCCCCAGGCCGTACGTCACCCACGCGCCGAGACTCGGCTGCGTTTCATCGAGTTTGTGCCGGCCGGTATGGATCTGGTTCTCGGCCGCGTGGTCGTTGTCGCTGGTCCACATGTTGCGAACGAACGCAATGTCATCGACGCACTCCGCCAGATGCGGCCACCAGTCGGTGACTTCGATTCCGCTTTCGCCGTGCTTCTTGAATCCGACCTGCATCGGGAAGATCTTCGAGTACTTCTCGCGCACCTTCTCGATCACGGAACGGGATCGCGCGTCGTGCAGCGGATCCTCGAACGGATTCGGAAACGGGGTCTCTTCGATCGTTTTCCCGGCGTACTTGTTGAGCGCGGGTTTCGGATCGAACGTCTCCATGTGGCTGTATCCACCGGAGAGGAAGACCCAGATCACGCGCTTCGCCTTCGGCGTCCAGAGCGGATCGCCGGTCGGCGGGGTCCAGACGCCGAGCTCCGAACCGCGTGCGACGCCGTCCGCGTTCAGCAGTGAACCGAGTGCGAGACCGGTAAACCCCATGCCGAAGTCGGCCAGAAACGACCGCCGGCTTGTGCAGCCGCACTGGGGACCGGTCTCTCGGATTCTGTGTCTCACTGGATATGCCTCCGATGGCCCATCAATTGGCTCTGCCGAAGTCAATGGATCGTGACGAAGTCGTGATGGTTGAGCAACACGCGAATCAGACTCTCGCGAGCCCGTTGATCGGGATCAGTCGACGCCGGTTGCACTCCGTCGCTGGTCTGGCCCGTCAGTTGTTCAGTTGAAACCGAAGTAAACAACCTCCGCTGCTCTGCGAGAAATGCCCCACAGGCGGCCGCTTCGTCGGGCGTCGGTCCGCGTGAGAGAACGGTCTCAAACGCACGGCTGACGAATTCCCCTTCGCGATCGTCCGGTTGCTCAATCTCGGCAGCGACGGTCTCCCACAGTTGCCCGGCGAAACGACGGCCGCCGTTCAGGGTTAATTGTCCGTTGGCCATCGCGAGCGCCTGTTGTGGCACGATACTTTCGGTTCGCCGGTAGCAGTCGCAGGGATCGGCCGGATCGAACATGGCGAGAAACTGGTCGACACCGCCCGCTTCCGGGAACACCGAAAAGTACATGCTGCGGCGCGGGATCTTCTGACCTTGCGAGTTGTCGATTTCATGCCCCCCGAGCGTCATATCGAGCATCCCGGTGACGTAAAGGACGCTGTCCCGCAGCAGTTCGGCTTCCATCCGCCGGCGGTCGCGGCGCCACCAGTAGACATTGTCCGGATCGATCGCCAGATTCGGATCATCGGTCGACGCCGGCTGCGATGCCTGTCGGTACGTCCGACTCGTGACGATCAGGCGATGGAGGTGCTTCATGCTCCAGCCGTGCTCCATGAATTCCACCGCCAGCCAGTCGAGCAACTCAGGATGTGTCGGAGCGTCCCCGGAGCGACCAAAATCGTAAACGCTCCCGACCAGCGGACGTCCGAAGTGGTGCATCCAAATGTGATTGACGGCGACGCGCGCCGTCAGTGGATTCCGCTCACTCGCGATCCAGTGCGCCAGAGCCGTTCTCCGCCCCGTGCTCGTAGTCTTGTAGGTCGGGCCGAGCGGGCTGTAATCGGTACTCTCTTCATCCAGCCTGACCCGCGCCGCTTCCGCCGCTTCCTGTGCCTTGCTGAGTGCCGTCTCCGCCGCGGTGACGTCATCACTGGTCATGGCGTCTGCGGGCAGCTTTGACCGCGCTTCCTGCAGGGTCTTCTCGGCCACAGCAACCTGTGTGAGTGTAGCCAGGTGGGCAGCCGTTCTCTCGGCGTGCGCGGCGGTGCGGGCCGCGGCGTCGGGATCGCCTTCCGCACCGAGATAGCGGACCTTGTCGGCGTGGACCCGCTGATTGACCGATTCGAGTTCGGCTTGTGCGTGGGCGTGTGCTGTTTCCTTCACTTGGACGTCAGCCTGTGCCACTTCGATGGCCGACCGGCTCGACTCCACCGCGGCGACGGCCGCCGCCAGCAGCGCCCGCGACGTGTCGCCGGGCGTGCGCGTCAAAGCCGCCGCCACGGCCTCGGGGGAGAGTGCGCCCTGTGAATAGCGGACTTCATCAATCAGTCCGACGACCCGTCCCGTACCGTCCGAGTTTCCGATCTTGAACTGTGTCGAACCATCTGGTTTCCCCAGGGAGGTCATGTCAACGCCGTCACCGTTCCGGGGAAAACTCGTGAGCTGCAGTGCTGACTGCCCGTCCAGCCGTTGCACAAAGATCGACAACTCAGTTTCGCCCATCGTCACGGCAATCGCATAGTCTACACCGATGTCCAACACGAGCGGCGGTTCGGCGGAGGCTGTCGCCACGTCGCGGGCTTCGCCGGCAGAATTGATATACCGGATCCGCAGCTCGTAACGGCTTTCATCCAACCCCCGGTGCAGGATCGTCCACGCGCCTTCGTAGTCGGCGATCGTGCGGTTGAAATTCTGGGAGGCGGTCTCGAAGTGGACCAGCGCTTCGAGTGTGAACTGGTCGGCGTGAAATTCGGAACTGCCTGCCGCCGCGAGATAGGCGTACGACTGCCGCTGCTCAAAGCGGGCCGCCTGACCGTTCGACCTGCCATCCGGCGGCAGAGATCCCGAGAAGCCGAGCCCCTTCGGATCGGTTCCGATGACAAACGGCGCCGCAGAAGGATCGCCCCCTTCCACGCGAGCGAGCGTATGACCGTTTCCGCTCCAGTCGGCCAGAAAGCCTGACTCGTCGTTCGCGCCTTCGAACCGCCAGAATCCGATCTCCTCGCCGTTACGTGCTACGCGGCCGTCCGGGGATTCCGCTTCGACCGGTTCCGGCGTCTCAAGATACTCACGGGCAGCGATCAGGAGTCTGGACTGAGCGGCAGTCAGCGCCGACTCGGCCTGTTGCATCGCCTGTCGGGCGGCAGCGAACTGAGTCTCCGCTTCGTCAACCACTTTCTGCCGCTCGTTGATCTCGGCCTGCTGCACAAACGGTTTCAGGCCCGGGTAGTGAGCCACCGGTGGAAGCTGGACGGTGCTGAGTTCGATCGGATCGCCTGCCAGGAATTCGGGTGTGCCGGGGGCGACGGCAGGCTCGTCGTCGATCAGAATTCTCTGATCGCCAAGTGCGTACATCCGCGTCTCTGCATCGAGATACTCCTCGTAGATCCGCGCCAGGCCGGCTTCCGTCGGCTTGAGCGAGGCGCCGGAACCGGGCGTGTACCGCACGAGCTTCGGGAGCGCCGGCCCACCCGGTACGCGGTCCTGCCGAATCTCGAGCGGCTCGAAGAACGCCCGGAACGCGAAGTAGTCCCGCTGGCTGATCGGATCGTACTTATGATCGTGGCACAGCGCACAGTTCATTCGCAGACCGAGAAACGCCTTCCCGGTGTGCTCGACCATGTCCCGCATCCACTGGTCGTAATTGAGCGAAAACCAGTTGCGCACGATGTAACCGGTGGCCACGATCTTCTCGTCGTCGTCCGGGTACAGCTCATCCGCGGCGAGCATTTCGCGGACCATCTGATCGTAGCCCTTGTCCTCGTTGAGCGAATTGACCATCCAGGCGCGCCACCGCCAGATGGGCGGATAGCTGTTACGGACATCGTTGACGTTCCGCCGACCATACCAGTCGCTGTAGCGCCAGACGTCCATCCAGTGCCGACCCCAGCGCTCACCGTGCTGTGGTCGGTTCAGGAGGTCTTCGACGACGGCCCGATACGTCTCGTCCGAGGGGTCTTCCAGGAACGATGCCAGTTCAGCCCGCGTGGGTGGCAAGCCGATCAGATCGAGATACACCCGGCGGAGCAGCGCTTCGGGAGCCGCGGTAGCGCTCGCACTCAATCCATGACGCTCATGTGCAGCCGCGACGAATGCATCGATCGGATGGTCGGACGATTCGGCGTCGGCGGTCGTCGGGACGTCCGGCCGCACCGGAACCTGAAACGCCCAGTGATCGCGCGGATCAGGTTCGGGTTGTTCGTCCGCGGGCGACTCAGCGCCCTGCTGAATCCATGCCGTGATCAATGCGATCTGTTCCTCGGTCAGCGGCTCGCCTTCCGGCGGCATGCGGTACGACGCGTCCGCCGCCGAAATCCGCTCGACGAGGTAGCTCTCCTCGATGTTCGCGACGACAACGGACGGCCCACTGTCGCCTCCGGCGCGAATCGCTTCACCGGTGTCGAGACGCAGTCCCCCTTCCTGCTTCAGTGCTCCATGACAGGCGAAGCAGCGCGATTTGAAGACCGGTTTGACGTCGGTCTCGTAGTTGACGCTGTCATCTGCCGAGGCCACGGCCGCGACGCGCAAGACAGACAGTGCGATCATCAGCCGGACTGGCGAGGAGAATGTAATCATTGAGGCGGGCTCCCCGTATGGGGCTCAACGAACAGACCGGAGGACTCCGGTTCATCGCCGCAGTTGACAGCAGAGGTCGCAACCCTCAACAACCGGCCCGATCTTACGGATCAGACCGGACCGGATCGCCGCTCCGGAAAAACCGAGGCGCTGGTTCGTCATGTGGGGATTTGGAGTATACCGTCCTATGCCGAAGAATGTCCAATTTTCCTGGGAAACGAGTCGCGGCATCTGCAGAAATCACTTCGTTTGATAAGAACCTCAGTCAGAAACTCTTGAGAATAGTGAACTGGCAGGCGAGTTGAACACAACCCAAAAACCTCACGGGCAAGCGGTCTTTGCGGAGGACGATGCGGCGGTAGTTGTGCAGCCAGGCGTTCGTGCGTTCCACCTGCCACCGATGACGGCAACGCCGGAGCTTGCCGCCGTCCTGTGTGGGAGGCTTGACGCGGCTCGCGCGGTGCGGACAGATCAGGTCGATGTTCTGCTCCGCCAATCGTTCGCGCAGCGGGCCGCTGTCGGCCACCTTGTCATAGAGCAATCGGTTGCTCACCGGCAGTTCCACGACGGCCGAATCAACCAGGCGTTCGATGTGCCGCGACTCGTGCTCGTTGCCCGGCGTGATCACCGCACCCACCGGAGTGCAATCGCCGTCCATCAACGCCAGGACGGTTGAGCCGTTGCCCTTGCGAGAGCGGCCGACCAGCCCCCCTTTTGTTCGCCCGGCAAAACGTGCCGTCGGCGATCCGGTGGTCCCAGTCGATCTGTCCAAGTTCGTGGGCCAACTTCATCAGACGCGACCAGACTTCGGCAAGAATGCCCTGCTCGGTCCAATCGCGCAGTCGGCGTCGGCAGGTTGACTCCGAGGGAGCCTCCCCTGGTAAATCTTGCCATCGACCGCCGTTTTGCAGTAGCCACAGGAGCGTTTCAAACACCGCCCGCGGCGCAACCGGCGGACGACCACCGAAGCGCGCGACGGTGGCGTCCACGGGATGGAACGAGGTCTTCGAATCGGTTTGACGACAGGTGCTAGTCCAGCTGGACTGCCGCTCGCATTTGCCCAAACGCGCGTCGGTCGACAAC
>ERZ869936.992-NODE-992-length-22531-cov-4.613588_pt1 | contig 22531 bp, 17 predicted proteins | sample MGYA00520876_ERZ869936 | MGnify/ENA primary metagenome ERZ869936 (study PRJEB32218, sample SAMN09650985) | biofilter metagenome | isolation source: enrty point of leading RO module | place: Saudi Arabia: Thuwal, RO plant located on Red Sea | collected 2016-02-17 ...
GCGAGGCCGCGCCAGATCGAGGTCACCAGCGGGATGCCCATGGTGGTGCGGATGTCGGCAAAGAGCTCGGCGGTGCGCCCGGTGGCGGTCGCTTCGTCGACCGCGGTGACCGGGTCGTAGGCAAAATCGGAAGTCATCTGCGTGTCCTTTGGCGCGCGGCCTCAGCCGGGCGGCCCGAGGCGTGGAGCCGGTTCGGGAAAGCTGTCGACTGTGGAGGCCGGGCGCGGGTCGGGCCCGGGGTCGCGCGCCCCCGCCGCGCCCCATTCGTCCGGCCGGCGCACGAACGCGGTTCTGAAGCCGCAGGCCTTCGCCGCGTTCAGGTCGAAATTGTGGCAGGCCACCATCAGGCATTCGCCCGGCGCGAGCTGCAGGTACTTCGCGCAGGTCAGGTAGGCCTCTGGCAGCAGCTTGTACTTGCCCATCGCCTCGCAGGACACCACCGCGTCCCACGAAAGGCCGTTGCGCCGCGCGGTGTCCATGATGATGCGGAAGCTGAGAATCGTGAACGACACGCAGAAGAACTTCCGCCGAAGCTGCGGCAGCGTCGAAGGAAAGTCCGGCCAGCACTGCAGGGTGTGAATCGCGTCCCACCAGATGGCGCGGCGATCCTCCGCGGAGAACATTTCCAGCCGGTTGTCGGCGAGCAGCCGGTCCAGCGTCTCGCGGTGAACGTCGTCGAAGTTCTGCGTCGCCGGCGCGTGCTCGCCGTGGTTGAGCATGGCTTTCAGCGAGCGGCGGCGGAATTCGTTGGCGAGCGCCGCCCAGTCGCGCGTCTCGCCGTGCCTCGCGCCGGCTGCCGCCAGCGCGCTGCGCAGGCCGGTGTGCCAGTCGAGAATGGTGCCGCCGGTGTCGAAGGTCAGCGCCCTGATGTCGGACGGAGTCATCCTGATCGGTCCCCCTTGTTCGTCCGGTCGCGCCCGGCTATAAAGTACAGGCCTGCCCCCGTCTTCGGGGTGCCGCTTACGGCCGCCCGACCCTCAGCTCGCGCGGCGCCTCGGGCGCTATCTCGATCGCGAAGTAGATGCGCCCGATCTCGCGGCCGTCGGTGGTTTCCACCTGCACCTGCCAGTCGCCGGGCTGGTAATTGGCTTTCACGCCGTAGCCGCGAAAGCCTTCCTCGCGGCCGCCGAGAATATTGATGGGAATCGCGTCCTGCAGCGTCCAGCCGCGCGGGCCGTCTTTCCAGTACCAGCGCATCGTCACCTGGTCGGCAAAGCGCGCGGGGGAAAAGATGCGGAAGTAGACGAACACCCGGTCGCCGGGCTGGGCGTAGAAGTCCTGGTCGCCGTTGTGCCAGAAGCGCCAGAACGGCCGCTCGTGGCTCAGCACGAAGTGCTCCTCGATGCGCTCGACGTTGTGATACACGCCCATGAACGGAATCGAGATCGGCACCGGCGGAATCAGGCGGAAAAGGTAGAGCAGCAGAAACACCGGCAGCGTCGCGCCGAACGGAACCAGAATCTGCTTGCGCGCCTGCAGCTCGCGGTAGGGCGGGTGTATCAGGATGCGCCGGTACACGAGCGCGATCGGGATGCAGCCCGCCAGCATCGACACCAGAAACACGAACACGCCCACCGAGCCGAACGCAATCGGCACCACGCTCGCCGAAAACGACAGCAGGCACAGTGAAAACAGCGTGAACCGCACCGGCAGGCCCAGCGCCTTGAAGCGCCGCGACTCGTTGGCCACCAGCAGCACCAGCAGCACGCCGAGAAACCCGAACGAGGCGAACAGCGACGAGCTCTTGAAGAAAAATATTGTGTAGAGCGACAGCAGCGAGCCCAGCAGAAAGTGCAGCACCGCGACGTGGAACTCGTCGTACAGCCGCCAGAAGCGCGAACGCGTCGCCGCGTCCGGCGCCGGCTCGCCTTCCATGTAGAACGAATGCAGCAGGATGGCCAGGATCACCGCCAGGTAGACGAGCTGCTGCGCGATCAGCCCCCAGGCGTCGATGCGCCCGGTGGTGACGATGTCGAAGATGAACCCCGCCGCGAACGAGATCACCGCGATGCGGCGCTCGTGCTGCTCCATATACAGCTTCAGGCGCTCGAACAGCGAGGTCTGGGGAATCGCGTCCACGCGGGCGGTCCGGTTTATCGGGTTGGGAAAGTCGGCGCGCGCGCCAGCGCGGCCGGCGCGCGATTATTGAGCGGCAGGCACGCCAAGGCAAATCGGCCCGGCGGAGGCCGGCGGCGTGCCTGCGCCGGTTCGGCGGCCGCGAGGTTCCGGATTCGGCGGCGTCGAGCGATAAAGTATAGGCCTGACCCCACGTGGCGCTCGGTAGCGCTCGCGCTGCCCTGGCGGTCCTAGCGGTCGCGGGCACGCGGTCAGGCCGGGAAACACGCCGAAGCGGGGTGCGCTGGGGGGGCGGCGCCAATCAGGCGGCGACCGCCCCGCCCGCGCCAGATGGTGCCGCAGTGCAACAGACGCCGTTCGTTACCCGAAAGGGTCCGCTCATCGCTGCCCTGCAGCAGCGGGCGCCACTCGTACCGCCACGGGGCCCGCAGGTCGGAATTTGCTTCTTTTCAGAGAGAAACAGGCGTGGAATAGGCCTGTGCCGGAGCCAGTGCGGGCCGCCTACTCGGGGCCCGCCCGGTGCCGGAGAACCGAGAAGGAGTGCCGATATGCCCCTGCCAACCCTGCGGGCCGGCAACCAGCCGGTCCCACAACCCAAGCCGCAGATCACCGCGGCGCAGCAGGCCTTGCTCGACCGCAAGGTGCTGCCGATCAGCACGCTCGCCCACGGCGAGTGCTACATCGGCTACCTCGACAGCGTCATGACCGTCGCGCGCTGGCATTCCCAGCGCCGTCGCTTCGTGTTCTGGGATCGCGAAATGCAGCAGCCCAAGGCCAAGGCGGTGCCGCACGCCGCCGACCAGGGCATCGGCCCGCGCTTCGCGCCGCTCGCGCGGCACGAACCCGAGCCGGGCGCGGAAGTGAGCGAATTCGCATTCGTGACCACCTGGTGAGTTAGGCCGCCGGGCCGGCAGGCCCGATCTGCGCCTGCGCACACGCAGCGGGGACGCGCTGCGTGCTGATCCGTTTTTTTACCCGCCACCCGCGATCGCGGGTGGCATTCAGCGAGGTAACAGCGACCTGAACCGCACCGGCGTCAGCCCGGCATCGGGCGCCGGCTCGGCGTCGTCAGGCTGCTTGCAGGTGGGAAAGTACGGCGCGAGCTGCGCCCCGAACCGCGCATCGCTGAAATGGCACGGCGTCGCAAACGATCCGTAACACTCGTGTTCCGCGTCGACATCGCAGTACCGCTCGCCGTGCCGAACCGCCAGCCGCGTGATCACCGTGTCGAACCCCTTGCGATCCGGCCGCCCGATCAGGTCGCCTTTCGGCGTGGAAAAAATCACGAAGATGTAAGGGTAGTGCGGCTCCGGCCGGTCGGTGCAGTTGCACAGATGCGACTCGATGCGGAACTGCTCGGGCGAATATGCCTTCATATCCGCCTCCGCGAACTTGCTTCGGAACCAGACTTCTACGCCCTCCATGTCGAACGAGGCAGCCGGCCGGGATTCCCGCAGGCCGCTTTCCGCATTGGGCGCCAGGGAAAAGAGCGCAAAAGATGCTGCCAATACTGCGTGCCTCGCGGGAGACATACGATTCTCATGGATCGGCGTTGAATGCATTATCTCAAGATAACCAATTTAAGATTGCTGCGCGCAAACTAAGCTAACCCATTCAGCATAGGGATGTGCAACTATGCGCAGTTGAACCCGCTTTCCTGCGAGCCCTGACGCCGCAAGCGGACCGGAATAGGTCCCGCGCGAGACCTAATCAAAAAGTATCGTAATGTCCGTCCTGCTGGTCTCGACCCAGTGCTTGTAGAACGATTCAAATCTCCACTGCTCAAGACCCGACATTTCTTCAAGGTTTACATCACTTGAGAGCAGTCTCGCAGCGGCTCGTCGCGCGTCCTCTGCCCTCGGTGGTGAAGAGATCTGCCACTCCTTTACCGCAGATCTGAATGCGCAGTACGCAGCACCAAAGTCGCCCATTCTCTCCCAGCACTCTCCAACCCAGTATCTAGCGTAGCCGCGATTAAGTGAGTCACTTGGTTCGTTCTTCTTCTCCAAAATCCTTGCGGCCAACCGATAGCAATTCAACGCATCCATTATGTTGTCCTGGAAATACAGGCAGCGATCAATATTGCCGTAAAAATGCCCCCCTCGAGAAGGGTCAGGCTCTTTCTCGGACGTGACATCTTCAAGGCGATGTCCGTGAAGAAAATACTTGAGTGCGCCAAGGGTATTGCCACTATCGCGCCTTGCTAGGGCTAAGTTGTGAGCAGTTGAAAATTTGGTGTCAACTTTGGACCCGCTGACCAGCCGTTCGCCAGTCTCACCCCAGAACACCGCTTGAGCATAGTCCTTGCGATACCAGTAAGCGTAGGTGCGCATGTCCGCCAGATTAATGTACTGCGCGCTACGCCCCGGGATGCTTTCTTCGTAACGAGACAGGAGTTCATCTACCTCGGTCTCAGATCCGAATTCAGTCATCAGTTTTATTGCTTGACTGAACACTTGATCGAAATGTCGATAACTTACACAGGCAACCCCCCAATCTATGCGCGCGAGGAGCCGTCTAGTAACTCGGACGAACTCCTCCGGAAACCCGCGATCGATGAGAGCACTCTTAACTTCATCGAGTGTCGCCAATGCGACTTCAAACCCTCCGCGATTAATCTCCAGCTCCGCCTTGTGAACCCAGTGCTCAAGGACGCTTATTGAAGGGCTCTTCGGGAGCAACTCCTTGTACCTGCCAATCATTCGGTCTACAAAATTCAATACTACAGAGATGAATCGTTCGCGATCTTTCCTAGGATACTCGGCGCGAATAAACTCGCGCACCATGGGATGTAGCTCTAGAAGCTCAGTGCCGCTACTTTGCGGCTTCACAACGATGAGGCTTAAAGACTTGAGGGTCTTTAACGCTCGCACAACTCTGCCCCAAGTCTTGGCTTCCACTATTTCCGGTATCTTGTCCTCTGGTTCTGCTCGCTCGAGCTCGGCTAATGTGCGAAGCACGTTACGCTGTACATCGTTTAGGGTGCTCCAGATTGACCTAAGAGTATTCTCGGGTAGCTCGCCATGCCCACGATTTATGTCCTCAAGGACGCTGACCAATCCGCCGCCCCGTCTTGTGGATTGCACAGCAATCAGGCTAGTCCACATAGGATGACCTTGAGTAAGGCTAAAAACTTCCTGAACAAGGCGATCCTCCAACGGTCTCGCTCCGCGTATCTCTAAGAGTTCTCGTACTTCAGCAAGAGACAACCCGCCAAGCGGGAGCGATAGCGCGGTAGGATTCTCGTGGCGTACCTGAGGCCGACAAGTGAAAATGAACTGTGACGCGTGGGGCATGCTTATGGCGGCGTCAAAGAACTCCTTTAGTCCTTTCACAGGTTGAAGCGTCTGCAAGTCGATGTAGTGATCAACATTGTCAAAGACGAATAGAGAGGTTCGGGTTCCCAGTACTTCAAAGAAAAGCTTCACGACCCCTTTGATACTAAGCTCCTTAATCGCATCTGGAGAGATGCTTCCAGCGGATAATCTCTCAATGATCGACACGAGCTGGGTATGGATACGGTCTCCTTCTTCTTTGCAATCTCGCCAGTCCCAGAACTCGAAGCGAGACGAATCTGCGATTGCGTCGTTTAGGTAGGTCGCAGCTAACGTGGACTTTCCCTGTCCACCCAAGCCGGTGACCATCGCGACTCGAAAATCAGATCCGCGCAGGAGCGCCATCTCCTGAGATCTCCCAACCCAGACGTCCACCGACGGGGGGTGATCGCCTTGTCTGTCCGCGGGGCGCTGTGGTGGCAAGGAGATCTTGATTTCGACGTGGGCTGCATTGGTAGCAGCGTCGTCTTCAACGAGTTGAGAGGTTACGCCTGGCGCTATCTGTATTCCCACTTTTCGCGAGGCAATGCGTAACTCGTCGGCAAGTATAGGGAAGAAGTCGTGACAGTCGATCCCGCCGTAGAGGGTTACTCGTTCGCGATTCATGCCAGGTGAGAGGTTATCGAGAAGTGACGCGTGTTTTTCTGCGATTGATCTAGAGTCGTTCTCGCGGAAAGTCCAGACCACCTCTGGATAGGCAGTGTCGTCATTAACGACGTTCATTAGTGCGCGAGTGAATACATCGTCCCATCCCCCGTAGCCAACAATTACTAAAGTAGACTTCTGAAGTAAGCTTCTGAGAGAGTTTGCAAGCTGAGGGCGCTCTTGAGTCAATTGTCGGGTTGTGTGCAGCGTATCGGAGCCATACCAATAGCCGTGCAAGTGAACGACGTTGCAGCCTTTCCCGACGGTTTGGCCGAGATTCCCGTCGCGATGAAGTACGGTTCTAAGAAAGTCGCCCGAACTTCGTTGTATGCCAACCTCGATAAGCGGATCGAAATTGGATGTTAAGACCACTCGACCAAGCGCATCGGGTAACGCCACAAGCAAGTCACTAAGGGCCCTAACGCCGGGTGGCAGAAACCACCCGTCTACGTCCCGCTCAAGAGCTTCACATTTGTCATCTATATAGATGTCGACGGGATCATCGTTATCGACGCGTGCATTTAGTACCGCGCGTCTAACTAGTAGGTTTGCCAGTGACTGTCCGCGGCGCGCAACAAGGAACTCGAATGCAGTCTGGTATCTGCGCAGCGGATCGCTACTTATAGATCGTTCTAGCGCGTCTATTCCGGCTGGTTCCTGGGCAAATTCCTCTTTGATGAGCTCAATCATTCCATCGACGTCCGGCACTCCTTTCTCGCCGCTGTGCTGTCCTGCGGAAAGGGGCGAACCGACTAGGAAGGTGACTGTTTTCTTGGTTCTTACGGCGTAGCCTATTCGATCTAGCAGCGCATCTTGCGCGTGAATACTCGGAATCATGGAAGTTCGATCGCAGTTCTTTGGGTAGGTGGGATTCCTTGATTACTTGACAAAGGGGCGAGGGGTTGGGACAGGCCTTTTCTTTTAGCTGGCCCGTCCTGGGCTCATTTTGGAGCGTTCATCTCGGGGTGCCCCAATCTGCGCGCAACGTTTGTGTTCATGCTGTATCTGACGCTACGTGGAAAGAATTGCGGTTGCAGAAGAAACGCGGCAGCACTTTGCTAGTGCATGCCTGCCAACGACATGACAGCCATCGACATAAGAATCTCCCACAGTAGCGCCGGTGGTCCGAGTAGCGCGATCAAATGCCACCATCTGAATCGCGTCAGCATCGCGTTGATGGTCGCGAACAGCATCACAAATCCGATGAGCACGCCAACCAGCCAAACCCAGCCGAGAGCGTTCAGGAAGGCAGTGTTTGCTGCCGCTGCCCCCGCAATCACCAAATAAATCCACAGACTCAGTACCGCTGCAAACCAGACGAAAAAGCAGAAAGACGCAATCCGGAGCAGCCATGCGGCATGGCCCGGGCCGTCCGATACGGGAGGCCGCTTCACGAATATGCGTTTCAGCACGGGTGGATTACATCTGCGAACAACTGCACGGACGGAGAAGACCGTCGCGCGCCCGCGCCCGCGCCGGCGGGGCGAAGGAACGCAGAGGCGGTCTCTGCCCTTTGCCTGCGCTGAAGTCGTTGCGCCGTTCGAAGGGCGCGATTGCCACCGATGCGTTCATCACTGCGGCTTCTCCGTTTTCCGCGGAATGTAGATAAGCACGATCTGTTCGTCCGCCGGCACGGCGGCGGCGAGCGCCATGCCGGTGCCGACGACGCGGATCTGGCGTTCGCGCTGTTCGTCGTTGCCGGGATCGAGATTGAAGCCGGTCGGCGGTTTGGGGAAGAGGGGGCGGCGCGGGGGCTGCGAAAGCAGGGCGCGTAGCTGCGCGGCGCTGGCGGCATTGCCGGCGCGTTCTTCCATTTCCACCAGGCGTTCGAGCGCGCGGCGGTCGCCGAGCGCGGCGCCCTGCAGGTAGTAGCGCTTCGCCTGCTCGAGGTCGCGCGTGACGCCTTCGCCGCGCTCGTGGCGCTGGCCCAGCGCGAACAGCAGCTCACGCAGCTCGGCCTCGGCCTTTGCGTGGCCCTGCTCGGCGGCGGCGGTCAGCCAGCGCAGCGCCTCCTGCTCGTCGCGGGCAACGCCGCGCCCGTTCGCGTACTGGTTGCCCAGGCGGTACTGCGCCGCCGCCACACCCGCCTCGGCGCCGCTGCCATACCAGGCCGCGGCGGCGGCCGGTTCGGCGGGGGCGCCGCGGCCCGCTTCGAAGAAGTCCTCGAGGTTGCCCTTGGCCTGCGGCACGCCGCCGGAAAGGCCGAGCAGGTACTCGTCGCGCGCGCGCAAGTAGTCGCGCGCGGTGCCGATGCCGCGGTCGTACATCACGCCGAGATTGTTGTGCGCCCTAGCATCGCCGCCGTCGGCGGCGCGCTGCCACCACGCCAGCGCCTTGGCCGGATTCTTCGCCGTGCCGCGGCCGTGCTCGATCATTTCGCCGAGCGCGACCATGGCGCGGTAGTCGTCGTTACGCACGCCGCGCTGATACAGCGCCAGCGCCTCGGCGAGATTGTCGGTGCGCTCTTCTAGCGAAGCCAGGCGGAACAGCGCCTCGCCGTTGCCGCGCTCCATCGGCTTGCGGTACCAGTCCTTGGCGGCGGCGAGATCGACCGGCACGCCGATGCCTTTTTCGTAGAGCTGTGCGAGGTTCATCGCCGAGGCGTCGAAACCCTGCGCGGCGGCCCGCCGGTACCAGCGAATCGCCTCGTCGTACTGCTTGCGCTGCTCGAAGTCGTAGGCAAGCGAATGCTGGGCGGACGGGTCGCCTTTCTCGGCCCGCGCGGTGAACGGATCTTCCGGCGCCCGCTCGGTGGCGAGATGTTCCTTCCACAGCTTTGCCTGCACCTCGTCGATCAGCGCCTTTGCCTCGGGGCTGTCCTTGGCCACGCCGAGGCCGCTCATCGCCCGGCTGCCCACCAGCTTGAGCGCGCGCGTGTCGCCGAGATCGGCCGCCTTGCGGTACCAGGCCAGCGCGGACTCGGCGTTCTTTGCGCCGCCGTAGCCGAACTCTTCCATCGCGCCGATCAGCGTCATCGCCAGCGTCGAGCCCTTGGCCTGCGCGATGCCGGCTTCGCGGCGCGCCTCGTCGAAGCGGCCGGAAAAAGCCAGCGCGCGCGCGAGCTGCGCGCGAAAACGCACCTCGCCGGGAAAGTCGCGCACCGCCTTGCGGCAGGCGGCGATCGCCGGCTCGGTGTAGCGCGTCATGCAGTACGCGCTCAGGCCCGGCACCACCTTGCCGGGATCGTAGGCGTCGCCGGCGTAGCGGTCGCAGGCGTTGGCGCCGGGTTCGGCCTGCGCCGCGCGTTCGCAGGCCTGGTGAATGCCCATCATCGACCAGCGCCGTACTGATAGAGCATCGCCATGCTTCCCTGCGCCGGGGAAAAGCCGGCCTCGGCGGCGCGGCGGAACCCGGTGCGCGCCATGCCGTAATCCTGCGGCAGCCACTGGCCGGCCCGGTACAGGTGGCCGACGTAGTGCTGCGCCCACAGCTCACCGGCGTGCGCCTGGCGCTCGTACCAGGCGGCCAGCCGCGCGCCGTCCGGCGCCAGGCGGCCGAGCTGCGCAAGGCGCAGCGGATTGCGGCGGCCCTCGGGCAGCGCCACCGGCCGTTCCGCCGCCTTGCGCCACCAGCGTTCGGCCTCCGCCGCGTCGGCGCGCACGCCGCGGCCCTTCAGGTAGGCCTCGCCGAGAAGCTGCATCGCCAGCGGATCGAAGCCGGCCGCCGCGCGCGAAAGCAGCACCACCGCGTCGGCGTCGCTCGCCGCGGTGCCCCAGCCGTTGGCGGTCATCACCGCGAGATTGAAGTGCGCCAGCGGATGGTCTTTCTTCGCGGCCTCACGCAGCAGGTTCAGTGCCGCGCCGAGGTCGCGGCCGATGCCGTCGCCTTCGGCGAGCATCACGCCGAGCTGCACCATCGCCATCGGCGAGCCGAGCTCGCTGCCGGCACGCGCTTCGCGGAGCGCCCCGGCGCGGTCGCCGGCCACCGCGAGCACCCGCGCATGGCGCGCGCGCAGCGGCGCAGACTTCGGCTCGGCCTCGACGGCCTTGCCGCAGGCTTCGAGCATCTGCGGCAGCTCGCGCGCGAGTTCGTCCACCGAGCGGCCGTAGCGCTTTTCGCCCGAACTGAGGAAATCGGCGCCGCCGAACTCGCACGTCTGCGCCGGCGTTGGCGCGGCCTGGAGCAGCGGCGGACAGAGCGCGGTCAGGAAGATCGCGGCCGAAGTGATTGCAGGTTTGCTCGCCAGAAGAGCCACGAACCCCTCCCAACCGGGGCGGTACAACCGGGACCGTTCAGAAGTGTTTTGGAAGGCCGGCCTGCTTGAGGACGGCATGTCGAGACTTGATCTTTGCGTCCACTACGAAGTGCACTTGTGTGACCGGGCTGAACCAGATTTCGTGATCACCCTTGCCAGCACGCACGAACCGGCAGCCGGCCGCCGTGAGCAGCCGCTTGAGCTCCGGGGTGAAGCTCTGTGTCACGCTGCAAGTTCAAATCGCCGGGTGAGGAGCTCGAATGCGATCGGCGAGCTGTCCGTACGCCCATTGAGCGCGAGCAGTTCGGGGATCAGTGTCTTGAGTTTTTCTACCAGACCTTCCGCGGTCTCCGCCTCGGTTGCGAGGCCGGGAACGTCTTCACTGGACGCAACCCACACTCTGGCTTCGTCGTCCCAGACAGCGTGTACGTAGTATGGCTTCTCCATGCCCGTGTTCCCTCGCAATATTCAATCCAAGACTAGCACTCCGCCCGGGTAGTCGCCAGTCGCCCCTTGCCTTGGCGGAGTGAGCGGAGTGAAACGAAGTCGGAATCTGCCATTTCGCCTGTTCGCGACTATGACCGCAACACCCTGCCAGCCGCCTCATCGACAATCCGTCCGTCCGCCCAGGTCGGCGTGCCGTTCACCACGGTGCAGCGCACGCCCTGCGACGGCATCACCATGCGCTTGCCGCCGCCCGGCAGGTCGAAGCGCCGCTCGCCGCGGTTGCCGGAGCCGACGGTACTCGGGTCGAAGATGGTGATGTCGGCGGCGAGACCGGCTTTGAGCCGGCCGCGGTCCTTGATGCCGAACAGGTCGGCGGGATCGGAGGTGAGCCGCCGCACGGCTTCTTCCAGCGACAGCACGCCGCGCTCGCGCACCCAGGTGCCCAGCAGATAGGTCGGGTAGCCGCTGTCGCACAGCATGTCGACATGCGCGCCGCCGTCGCCCAGCCCCACCAGGATCGCCGGGTTGTTGAGCAGTTCGGCCATGCGATCGACCCGGGTGTTGAACGAGGTCATGGTGAATTCGAGTTCCAGGTCGTCGGCAAGCGTGAGGTCGAGAAACGCGTCGACCGCGTCCTTGCCCTGCGCGGCTGCGATGTCGGCCACCGTCATGCCCTCGAAGCGCTTCAAGTCCGCGCTGCGCACTTCGTGCAGGGTGATGCGCGCCCAGTTGCCGAAGCCCTGGGGGTTTTTCAGTTCCTCGCGAAACTGGTTGCGAAACGCCGGGTCGGCATAGACGGCTTTCTGCGCGGCCTTCGACTTGTCGGCGAACACCCGCTTCCACGACGGAAACGACGCGAAGGAAAACGGGCTTTTCATGTCGATCTCGCGCGTCAGCGGCAGGGGCGAGGTCTGCGGGCGCGCGCCCCTGGCGATCATCGGCGCGGCGCGCTTCAGCGTGTCGCGCACCGCCTCCGGAATGTCGTCGCGGTCGAACAGCGCGATGAAGGTCACCGGGCGGCCGCTTTCTTCCAGCAGAAAATCCAGCAGCTCGCACTGGTCCGGCTCGAGCACGCCGATCTGGCGGGTCAGTGCCACCTCGATCGCGCCCTTGTTCGACTGCTTGAGCACGTTCGCGTAGGCCTTGAGTTCGTCGCGGCTGGCGTTGCGGCAGGCGAGCGGCTTGCCGCCGAAGCCCATGTGCTGGTTGAGAATGGTGCTGGAAAAACCGAAGGCGCCCGCCTGCATCGCTTCGCCGAGCAGCGCGGCGATCCGCGCGGTTTCGCCGGCGTTCGCCGCGCGCTCCATCGATTCGGCGCCCATCACGTAATGGCGAAACGGCGTAAGCGGCGCGAGAAAGGCGAGATTGACCGACGGCCGGCGCCGCGCGGCTGCATCCATGTACTCGGGAAAGCTTTCCCAGTCCCAGGTGATGCCGCGCTCCAGCACCTCGAAGGGAATCGCCTCGACGTTGACCAGGTCGCGCATCGCCACTTCGCGCGCGGCCGGCCGGCAGGGCGCGAGGCCGACGCCGCAGTTGCCCATGACCACGCTGGTGACGCCGTGCCAGGACGAGGGCGTGACCGCGCCGTCCCAGCAGATCTGGGCATCGTAGTGGGTGTGGGGGTCGATGAAGCCGGGCGCGACCACGCAGTCGCCGGCGTCGATTTCCTGCCGGGCAGGACTGTCGAGTTCGCCGATGGCGACGATGCGGCCGTCGGCCACGGCGACGTCGGCGCGTCGGCCCGGCGCGCCGGTGCCGTCGACGACCAGTCCGTTCCTGATCAGCAGGTCGCAGGCCATGCCTTACCTCCCGGCCGCAAGAATAAACCGGATTGCAACAGGGCACAGCCCCCGGGGGGAAAGCACCCCGCCCATGCCGCAGGCATGGACGGAGGCGTCAGCGCACCGGCGTCAGTTGCTGCGGCTGGGGAACAGGCGCGAGGCCTGCCACATGTAGAACTCGACCGGCTGCGATTCGGCCAGCACCGTGCCGCCGGCGTCGATCACCTGAGCGGTGAGCTGGTGCGTGCCGCGATGGATGCCGGACAGGTTGAACGACGAGCCCCGGCCCTGGGCGACCGACTCGCCGTCGACCAGCAGGCGCACCTGCTGGCCGGGCGCGAGGTCGGCGGCGACATGCACGGTGACTTCGCCCTGGTTGTTGTGCACCGTTTCCTTGGGCTTCGGGCTGACGATGCTGATCTGCGCGGCCGCGGCGGCGGCTGCGAACGCCAGCGCCGCCGCGACCATCAGCGTGGCCGGCAATGCGCGGGACAGGATTGCAGTACGGGTCATGGTCTGGGTTTTCATACCCTTCCAGACAGGCGGGGCGCGGCGGAGTTCGCTCGCAGGAAACGGGCTCGGCGAAACGGGCCCGACGACCCGGAGAAAAGCACCTCTCACCGCGGAGGACACGGAGGACGCGGAGGAAAGCGATTGAATGAAGACGCAAGGGGCACGGAGAATCCGGTCAGCTCGAAATTGCCGACGCGCACTCAGGATGGTTTGTCCTCGAGGACGCTTACGGTCGCGAATCGCCCGGGACACGTACGCCCCGAGTTACTCAGTGTTCAGGTTTTGTCTTCCTCCGCGTCCTCCGCGGTGAGCGTCGATTTCAGGCGCCGGCCGCAGGCCGGCTCTGGCGAGGCCCTAAAGGTTTCCCACCCTCTTCCGTTATGCCAGAGGCACACCCGTGTGTCCGGAGCGGCTGTGGGTTTTCGAGAATCCGGCAAATCAACCGGATGTTTCGCGGAACCCGACCCTTCCCGACATGAGCCTGGCCCAGAAACGCTTCGAAGACCTGAAAACCGGCGGCAAGCTGCCGTCGCCGTCCGGCGTGGCGCTGCGGCTCATCGAACTGACCCGCCAGGAGGACGTTTCCGTCGACGAGCTGGCGCGCGCGGCGCAGGCCGACCCTGCGCTGTGCGGGCGGCTGATCAAGTTCGCCAACTCGGCGCTGCAGGGGCCGCGCCGGCCGATGGCATCGGTGTTCGACGCCATTCAGCGCATCGGCGTCAACACCGTGCGCCAGCTGGTGCTGGGCTTTTCGGTGCTGGGCGGGCATCGCACCGGCGGTTGCCGGAACTTCAACTATTCGCGCTTCTGGTCGCGCTCGCTCGCCACCGCGATCGCCGCCAACACGCTGTGCCTGCGGGTGCGGGTGGCGGCCGCCGACGAGGCTTTTACCTGCGGCCTGCTGGCCGATGTGGGCAGCCTGGCGCTGGCGACGCTGTACCCGAAAGAGTACGCGGCGCTGCTCGAGGCCCAGCCCGACGCGACCCGCGGCGAGCGGGCGGCTGCCGAGCGGCGGCAGTTCGACGTCGATCATGTGGAGCTGTGCGCCGCACTGCTGGAAGACTGGCGCCTGCCCGGCATTTTCATCAACGCCATTCAGCACCACGAGAACCCGGAGGTGGTGATTGCGCCGCCCGGTTCGCGCGACGACGGGCTGCTGCAGCTGCTGGCGCTGGCCGCCGCCCTCGGCGACTACTGCGTGGCGCCGGAGACGGCGCGCAAGTCGATGGTCGGCGGCCTGGTGCTGCAGGCGGCCAGGGTTGGCGTCGATGCCGAATCGCTTGAAGTGCTGGTTGACCAGGTGGTGGCGGCATGGCGCGAGTGGGGCCGCATTCTCGAGGTGCAGACCCAGGACATTGCCGCATTTGCCGACCATGCGGTGAAGGCGGCAGAGCCCGGCAGCGTCGACCGCACCCGGCCGCACGGCGGCCTGGACCCGCTCGACATCCTGATCGCGGACGACGACGAGTCGGTGCGCATGGTGCTGGAGGCGGTGCTGATCGAGCAGGGCCACCACGTGATCGCCGCCGACAACGGGCGCGACGCGCTCAAGCTGGCGGTGAAGCACAACCCGCAGCTCATCATCTCCGACTGGAAGATGCCGCACATGGAAGGCCCGGAGCTGTGCCGCACCCTGCGCCGCACCGAGCAGGGCAACCGTATTTACTTCATTCTGCTGACCGGGCTGGGGCGCGACGAGGAAATCGTCGAAGGCTTCGAGGCCGGCGCCGACGACTACGTCACCAAGCCGTTCAACCCGCGGGTGCTCACCGCGCGGCTGCGCGCCGCGGCCCGGGTGGTGCAGATGCAGGCCGAATCGGAGCGCGACAGCGCGCATCTGCGCAAATTCGCCACCGAACTGGCGGTGGCGAACCGCCGGCTGCAGCAGGCGGCGCTCACCGACGCGCTCACCGGCATGCCGAACCGCCGCCACCTGCTGGAGCGGATGGAACAGGAATGGGCCGGCTACACCCGCTCGCAGCGGCCCTTCAGCGTCATGCTGGTCGACATCGACCGCTTCAAGGCGGTGAACGACACCCACGGGCACGAAGCCGGCGACCATGTGCTGCGCGAGGTTGGGCAGCTCCTGCGCCAGGCGGCGCGGGTGGAAGACGTGGTCGGCCGGCTGGGCGGCGAGGAATTCCTCGCGATTTCGCCCGGCACCACCGCGGCAATGGCGCTGCGCCTGGCCGAGCGCCTGCGCGAACGCGTGGCCGCCTACGATTTCCAGGCCGGCGGCATCGTAATGCGCGTCACGGTGAGCATCGGCCTGTGCGAAGCCGGCCCCGGCATCGCCAATATCGACGCGATGATGCGCTGCGCCGACGCCGCCCTCTACCGCGCCAAGCACGGCGGCCGCAACTGCGTGCAAAGCGGCGGCATGGCGGGCGCAGGCTCGAAGCGGATCGCGCAGTAGGGCCGGCCTGCGGCCGGCGTCCGGCACCGGCGATTACCGCCCGGGAGCGCGGAGGACGGGCGAAAGCGACTGCGAACCACCCAGGGCACCCAATTCACCAAGAACACCAGGAACCGCGATTTCCGGTCTGGTTCACCTGTTGCCTTGGTGTCCTGGGTGGTTCGCCTGGGTTTTTTCCGCAGTCCTCAGTTCCGCCTTATGTTCTTGCCCCACGTCCGCCGTGGCGGGGTCGATCCCGACCGGGCCCGGGGTGCGTTTGACGCACCGCGGCGCAAAAGCCCTTTGACGGCGTAGGGGGACCGGCGTATAAGGAGAGCCGCTGGAATCTCCAAGCGCTGAGGTTGTAGTCCATCACGGCGCCGTCATACGGTCCTGTCCTGTACTTTCGATAATCTCCTCTTGGTCTCTCCCGCCGGGCGTACGCCCGTGAACATTACTTTTACTACTTAAGGAAATTTCGAACATGGCAACAGGTACCGTGAAGTGGTTCAACGAATCGAAGGGTTACGGCTTCATTACCCCGGATGACGGCGGCAAGGATCTCTTTGCCCACTATTCCGCGATTCAGTCGTCGGGTTTCAAGACCCTGCAGGAAAACCAGAAAGTCACCTACGACAAGACCACCGGCCCGAAAGGCGACCAGGCCTCCAACATCCGGCCGGCGTAAGCTGAACCGAATTTCGTCGCGGCCCGCCCACGCGGGCTGCGCAAAAAAGCCCGGGCAACCGGGCTTTTTTTTCGCCTCGAGCAGCCGCGAGGCGTTGGGGATGGAGAGAACAACGCTTTCACCACAGAGGACACAGAGCAAATCGGAAGGCAGGACTCAGTACAGAGGAAAACCCCCAGGCGAACCACCAAGGACACCAAGGCACCAAGTGAACCAGACCGGAAATTGCCTTTCCTGGTGTTCTTGGTGAGTTCTGTGCCTTGGGTGGTTTGCAGTCGCTGTTGTTTATCCTCCGTGTCCTCCGCGTCCTCCGTGGTGAGCGTTGCGCGTCACCGGGCCGTCAGGCCCGTTCCCCGTCGATCGCGTCGAGCACCCGGACGAAGAATTCTTCCGCGTGCGCCGGGTCGACCCAGCGCGCCACCAGCACCAGGCGGCGCTGCGGCTCCATCCAGGTGAAGTTGCCACCGGCGCCGAAGGCGAAGCTGCTGGATTCGGGCAGGCGCGGGAACACGGTGCGGCCGTTGTTCAGCCACAGCAGGTAGCCATAGAACGGCGCGATCGGGCAGGGCGTGCGCATGCGCCGCACCCAGTGCGCGGACAGCACGTCGCGCCCGTCGATGTGGCCGTCGTTGAGCAGCATCCAGCCGATGCGCGCCTGGTCGAAGCTGCCGATCGACACGCCGCCGCCCCAGTGGCTGCCGCCGGGCACCGACTGCATGCGCCGGCCGTCGAGCTCGATCCAGGCGGTGTCGTAGCCTTCCCAGCGCCAGTTCTCGCTGGCGCCGATCGGGCGCATGATCGTGTCGCGAAACACCTCCGGCAGCGGACGGCGGAACAGGTGCAGCAGCGCGAGCGAAAGCTGGTTCACCCGCACGTCGTTGTACTCCCAGTAGCTGCCGGGCGCCTGCAGCGGCCGCGCCTCGCCTTTTTTGCCCGCCGGCGGCGGACCCTGGAACGACACATGACGATAGCGGTCGGCGCGGTCCGGCACGCCGAAGCATTCACCTTCCCATTCGCTGGTCTGCTGCAGCAGATGCCGCCAGGTGATCTGTGCATTGCGGCCGTCGTCGAAACCGACGCCGGGCAGGCGCATGCGCACCGGCTCGTCCACGTCGCCGAGCAGCCCGCGGTCGCAGGCGGCGCCGGCGAGCAGGGCGAGATAGGTCTTGGCGACGCTGAAGGTCTGGTCGGCGCGCTCGGGCTCGCCCCAGGAAATGCGGGTGGTGCCGTCGACCACCAGCGTGCCGGACACCGGCCCGCGCGGATGCAGCGGGCCGAGAAGCCGGTTCCACGGCGGCGGGTCTGCCTCGTGCACGCCATAGGGGCTGGAGGTGTCGCGGCTCCACCCGATTTCGTGGGCAAGCGCGAACTCGACAGCCTGTTCGAGGGCGGAGGGCTGGGTCATCGCGGCGGTGTCTGCGCAGGGCAACCGCACCGATGGTATGCGAGCGTCAAGGCCCGCGACAACTGTCTACGGGTACTTGCTGAGGTAGTGGAGTCCCATTGACGTCCGGTATCGGCCGATCAATGTACATCTTGCGGTCCGGCTGACATTCGCAAGCACAAGCTGTGCTGCTACCTACGCTTCGTAGTCACTCCTGGAGACTCGGCGTAGCTAACGGCGGTCGCGATGGGAGTTCGGTTTCCCACGGATTCTCGCTGCCCTTTCCCAACTTGAGTCCGTAGTCAAACAAGCATGATTCAAACTCTGGGAAAAAGAGGACCCCCTTTCGTCGATTCGAGTCAATTAATTGGCACTGTTGCGGGACATTCTTTGCATATACGAATCTCGTGTCCCACGTCATCGGCGTTGCATTGCCTGTGCTGCTACTCCTAGCTGCTCGTGACACGTGTCGTTCGTCTAGTAACCTGTCGACAGAGTCGTACAGAACCTGGTCCGTCATTAGCTCAACGGCTCTAAGGGCGATAGGAACAAGACGCCTCTTCGGTTGTTCTCTGTCCGGTGCAAGATCGCCGTTAACAATTATCCGCATAATTCGCTGCTGTCTCGGTATCCTTTTCATTGCTATCAAGTCGCTAATTCGAGCAATAAACACGTGTGCGCGTGCGCCTCCATCTACATACATATCATCATTTATGAGTACAGGAGAGAAGACTCCGGGAATTGCTGAAGACGCCATCAAGGCCGCTGCATAGCATTCCGTTCGCTCCGGATCCTTCATCGTTGCAATCTTAGTTAGGTCAAAGGACTCGAACAGACCGGATTTCGTATTGACAGCCCCAACGAGCAACAAGCGATTGTTACGCCCCGCTTGCTCGACTTTGTCCAAGATCGTCTCGTTGCTTCCAGGAAGCTTCTCGGAAAGCCTATGTCGCAAGTACTCCCTGAGTCTACTTGTGTCATTCATTGAGCTAGAGAAAAAATAGAGCGGAAACAAGCGTTTCCGAAAAACGTCGTCGTCCCGAACGGATCTGAAATACTCAAGGTGATCATCGAACTCTTTACCTAAGAAAGCGTACGTGGCTAATAGGGCCCCGGCGCTGACGCCGGTTACGATCTCGTAAGTAAGGCGGTGGTCAGCGAAACGTTCCGTGCTTGACCAACCCTTTAAGAACCCTGCGCCAAATGCTCCCCACTCGCCACCTGCGGACAGAGCGAGAATGCTAATTCTTGCTGGGGAGCCCCCGAGAACCTGCTCGATTCTGTCTTCAATCAAACTCTGCTGTACCCCTACGCGACACGTTACGTTCTGGCCGTTGGTTGCACATCCTAAGATCGTCAACATCAAGAGGCACAAACTAAGAAACTTCATTGGTCGCCTCCATAAAGTGACCCCTGTGGGGATGCCGTCGCATCACGGATCCGAGACGCCCGCGCCAGACTTTCGCGAAAGTTGCACAACCGAGAGGCGTCGCCAAGTTGCACATCAGGCCCTAGGAACGCAATGGTATGCGCGAGACATGAGCGCCGGCAATCTGAGGCAGGTGTTGCCTGCCGGTCGCTCGCGAAGGCATAGTGACAATCTTTTGCATTCTGCATGCAAAGAGCAACCCTAGAAGTTCCTCTGAGCGCCGGCAACCTCCTGCTGTGTCTGTGTTGCGCAATGCCCGCGCTGGCCCAGAACGAGTGCGCGAGCCGTCCCGAGTACCGCAACCTGCGCTACGAGGAAAACTGGCAGTACCTCGCCGACCCCGCCTGCCGAACCGGGCGGATCGACCAGCTCAAGTTCATCGCGCTCGATGCGCAGGGCGGGCGCCATCTGTCGCTCGGCGGCGAGGCGCGGCTGCGCTACGAGTTCGTGCACAACGGCGCCTTCGGCGGCGACCCGGAAGATGCCAACGGCTACTTCCTGAAGCGCTACCTGGCGCATGCCGACGTGCAGGCCGGCGGTGGCCTGCGCGCGTTCGTGCAGTTGCAGTCGGCCAACGAAAGCGGCCGCCGCGGCGGCCCGCGCAGGGAGGACGAAGACGACGTCGATCTCAACCAGGGCTTCGTCGACTGGACGCCGTACCGCGCCGGCGATGACCACGTCACCCTGCGCGCGGGGCGGCAGGAGCTGGAGTTCGGCCTGTCGCGCCTGCTGTCGACGCGCGAGGGGCTGAACACCCGCCAGAGCTTCGACGGGCTGCGCAGCTTCGGCCGCCTCGGGCGCTGGAACTACAACACCACGCTGGTGCGTCCGGTGGAGACCCTGCCCGGCGCCTTCGACGACCGCGCCGAAGCCGGCGGCCGCTACGCCGGCGCCTCGGTGTGGACCGCGAACCCGCTGCTGCCGGACGGCAACACCACCGTGTACGCCAACCACCGCCGCAAACGCGACGTGCCGTTCGACATCGGCCGCGGCACCGACCTGCGCAACACCTTCGGCATCCGCTTCTGGAGCGTCAACCCGGCGCTCGACTACAACTGGGAAGGCGGCGTGCAGCGCGGCAACTTCGAGGGGCTTGCGATCCGCGCGTGGTATTTCGCCTCCGACACCGGCTATACCTTCGCCGGGCGTGCCGGGCGCCCCCGGCTCGGCCTGCGGGTGGACGCGACCAGCGGCGACCGCGACCCCAACGACGGCGAGCTCAACACCTTCAACGCGCTGTTCGCGTCCACCGCGTATTCCGGGCTGGCCGGCCAGCTCGGCCCGGCCAACGCGATCGACGTCGCGCCGTCGCTGAGCTTTTCGCCGCGCCCGAACCTGCGCGTCACGCTGGGGGCGATCGGCTTCTGGCGGATGAGCCCCGACGACGGCATCTACTCGGCGACCGGCAGCCTGCGGCGCGACGGGCAGTCGAGCAGTGCGCGTCATATCGGCAACCAGTTCACCGCGCAGCTGGTCGCGACGCCGACGCGCAACTGGACCCTGCTCGCCACGCTGGCCTATTTCGAGGCCGGGCGTTTTCTCGAGGAATCGCCCCCTTCGGAGGACGTCACCTACTTCACCGCCTGGGCGGCCTTCCGCTTCTGAGGGCGGGCGACTCTCCGTGGCAGCAATGCGCGCATTCGGGCACCTGGACCCGGCGCGTCTGCGCCGGCGGGCGAAAAGCGCGCCGGCACGACTCCTGCTGGAAGCGCCTCCGTGATCCGCAGAGAAGGGGGTAACAGATGAATACCATCAGGATGCTGGCCGCGGCGCTGCTGGTCGTGGCGCTGGCCGGCTGCGCCAGCGCGCCGCCGGTGGACCCGAAGGACGAGCGGCTGTCGCTGGTGTACGGCCACTTCGACATGAAAGCGGCGCCGTCGTCGCTCGACTGGGTGTCGCTGAAGAAGTACGACAGCAAGAAACCGAAAGGCGAGTGGTATCACCTCGCGGTGCACGACGGCGTGTTTCTGCACGTCGGCATCGAGCCCGGGTCGTACCAGGTGGACAAGTTCGGCGGCATGGGTGGCATCCCGCTGCTCACGCGCCGGCCGTTCGAATACGACTTCGGCGGCCAGGGGCGCAATGACACCGCGATCCGCATCCAGACCGCGGGTACCTATTTTCTCGGCTCGTACACCTACGTCGACCACTCCGGCGGCCTGTTCCAGGCGGACAAGTTCGAGCTGAAGCCGTCCGCCACCCCGGGCGAGAAGGACGTGCTGCAGCGGGTGATCAAGGTGATGGAGACCGAGAAGGACCTGGCCCCCTACACCCGTCAGCTGGCGATGGCGAAGCAGCGCCTCGCGAGCCTGAAGTGAGGCGCGCGCCGATGAAACGACTGACCGCGTTTCTTGTACTGGCCGCCGCGCTGATCGGCGGCGGCTGCGCGACGGTGCATCACGAAGCCACCAGCCTCGACCAGGTCGGCGCCGATACGGTGCTGGTGGTCGGCCGCATCGAGCTGGTGCCGCCGCTGTCCGCCGAAGAGCAGCACATCGACATGGGGCTCGATCCGCTCGGCGTGAAGAACTATCACGTCGGCCGCGCGATCCTGTTCATGTCCGACCGGCCGCTGTACCAGGACCACACCTCGAATGCGATCAATCCGCCGCTGGAGCAGACCTGGTTCATCGCGCTGCCGAAAGTGCAGCGCTACATGGTGCGCGGCTCGGTGACGATGAGCTATTCGCACCGCGCGGTGAACCGCCGGCAGGTGGCGGTGGACCAGGACGAGCTGCTGTTTCCTGGCCTGCTGGAGTTCGATCTGCAGGCGGGCGACCGCTCGGTCTACATCGGCACGCTGCGGCTGCACCGCGACGAATTTCACTCGGTGACGCGGGCGGAGATCGTGGACGACTATCCGCGCGCGCTGAAGACCTACCGCGAGCGTTTCGGCGCCGACGCGCCGCTGCGCCGGGCGCTGGCGAAGCCGGTGAAAAGCGAGGCCGCGCTCGCCGCGCCGCGCTGACGGCGCGCACCGGCGGCGCCTGCCGCCGGTGCCGCAGCCTTACCGCGCCGCCTGCTCGAGCCCGGCGCGGAAGTTCCGCAGCCGCGAGGCGCCAAGCTGGAACGACAGCGGCGCAAGTTCGGCCTTTGCCGTGCCCAGCACCCGCAGCAGCGTCGAGATGCCGCCGCAGACGTCGGTTCGCGGCAGATCCACCGCGACCAGACCCGGCAGCACCGCGCCGAGGTCGTGAGTGAAGCCGATGCCGGTGGCGTCGGCGGGCGAGTCCACGGCCAGTTGCAGCGTGTAGCGCAGGGTGGTGGTCGCACCCGCGCCGGCAGCGCTGAACGCGTGCTGCAGGTCGGGCGCGGCCACCACCTGCAGCGTGGCCGTCGCGCCGGCGCCGGTCTGCGGCTCGCCCGCGACGGTGGCGGTGACATCGCTGCTGGTGCTGTGCGTGGTGCCGATCGGCGCATCCGGCGGCAGCGTGTAGGTGACATCGAAGCTGCAGCTCTGCGACGGCGCGAGCACGCCGCCGGACAGTTCGATCGCGAACTCGCCCGGCCCCGGCGTGTTGAAGACCAGGGCGACACCGGAACCGTCGCCGCAGGGGTTGGCGCCGGGCAGCAGAGAGATCGTGGTGCCGGTCACGAGCACGGTGTGCGCCCGCTGTTCGGCCGGCACCTGCTGCGCCAG
>ERZ869936.993-NODE-993-length-22495-cov-4.730036_pt1 | contig 22495 bp, 24 predicted proteins | sample MGYA00520876_ERZ869936 | MGnify/ENA primary metagenome ERZ869936 (study PRJEB32218, sample SAMN09650985) | biofilter metagenome | isolation source: enrty point of leading RO module | place: Saudi Arabia: Thuwal, RO plant located on Red Sea | collected 2016-02-17 ...
ACCTCAGAGGCACAGAGAACACAGAGGAAAACCGGAGCGTGTCGAGCTGCGAGATCCACCAACTCTACAACGGGCGCCGAGGATCCAGACGCTTCGCTCATGCCGCGCCTGCCTTACTCGCCGATGCCCGTGGTGCCTCGTTGGTTCGTCCTGGTATTTGAGCTTTTCTCTGTGCTCTCTGTGTCTCTGTGGTCGTACCTGGCCGATCAGTAGAAGGCGCCGCGGGCGGCGATCGGCCACACCGACTCGACGGTGTTGCCGCGATAGCCCACGATCCAGTCGAACAGGTTCACTGTCGGGTCGCAGTGGCCGGGCACCAGGCGCAGTTTGTCGCCGAGACGAAGCCGGGCGCCGTCGCCCACGCGCAGCACGCCGTGCTCGTCCGAGGCCCTGAGATATTCCAGCCCGGCGTCGACGCACCACGGCATGCCGGAGTCGACCGACAAAGCCTTGAGGCCGGCGTCGACCACCGCGCGTTCCGCCGTGGGGCGGCTCATGACGGTGGCCCAGACGTAGAGGCTCTGCTCGAAGAAGTGCACCGGCTGGCCGTCGTCGCCGAGATTGCGCCGATAGTCGGCGTCCATGAAGATGTACGAGCCGGGCTGGATCTCGTTGTACACGCCGCTGGCTGCTTCCAGCGGATAGGTGCCGGTGCCGGCGCCGGTGACGGTGTCGCAGCGGTAGCCTTGCTCGTGCAGCAGTTCGAGCGTTGCGCGTACCTGCTGCACCGCGCGGTCGATCATCTGCCGGCGCTCCGCCGGCGTGCGGGCATGCTGGGCGGCGCCCTGGTAAGCGTGCAGCCCGGCGAAGCGCAGCCGCTCGGCGCCGGCCAGGCGCTCCGCGAGCGCCAGTACTGGCCGGCCGGGCGCCACGCCGCAGCGGCCGGCGCCGACGTCGACTTCGATCAGCACGTCGAGGCGGGCGCCGGCGCGTTTCGCCGCCGCATCGAGGTCGTCGATGTTGGCGCCGTCGTCGACACAGACACTGATTCGCGCGCGTGTCGCCAGCGTCGCGAGGCGGTCGAGCTTCTGCCGGCCGACCACCTCGTTGCTCACCATCACGTCCGGCACGCCGCCCGCGACCAGCGCTTCGGCTTCCGACACTTTCTGGCAGCACACCCCGACTGCGCCGTGCGCGAGCTGGCGCAGCGCGATTTCCGGGCACTTGTGCGACTTTGCATGCGGCCGTACCCGGACCGCGCGGCCGCGGAGAGTTTCGTCGAGGCGGTCAAGATTGCGCTCGAAGGCGTCGAGGTCGAGCAGCAGGGCCGGCGTGTCGACCTCTTCGAGTGCGATGCCGGGCTGAGCCGGCGGCGGCAGCGTGGCCATGGCGGTTACTGGGCGGTGTCTCGGCCGCGCAGGCAGTCGCCTCGCATCACGCGTCCGGCGCCTTCCACGCTCCAGTTGTTGCCGTATCCGCCATACACCAGACCGACGATCACGGTCAGGTTCTTCTTTTCCACCAGGTCGCCGTACTCGCGCTCATCCAGGCGGGCGAGCGCCTGCGCCTGGCTGAGGCCGCCCTTGCGCCAGCGCATCGCTTCCGAGGCAAATTCGCCGATGTCGTCGCAGGTCATGGTGCCCAGGGGATAGGGCGCCGCATGCGCGGCGGCGGTCAGGGCAATGGTCAACAGGGCAAGCAGCAGTCTCATGATTTCCGGTTTTCGGGAAATGGGTCGGGGTGTATCGTGGAAGCGAATGCGCCGCCGCATTGTAACCGTGTTCAGTGGAGGGTCCGCCGGCCGTGGGACGATGGATACAGATACTGGGCGCCGCAGCGTTTGCGCTGGCCGCCGGCGCGGGCGTTGCCGCGCCGGCCGATGATGCGGTTGCGCGCGAGCGCGCGCTGGCCGGGCTGGCGAGCGACAAGCCGGGTGCGCGACGCGAGGCGTACGCGGTGCTTGGCGCGGTGGGCCGCGAGGCCGATCTGCCGCTGCTGTATTCCGCCCTCTACGACCCCGACCCGATCGTGCGCGGTCTTGCGCAGGACGCGATCTGGCGGGTGTGGGGGCGCTCGGGCGATGAAGAGATCGACCGGTTGTACGCGGTGGCGATGGAGCAGATGGAAAGCGGGCGGCTGCAGCCGGCGGTGCGCACCCTGACGCGGGTCATCGAGCAGCGGCCCTCGTTCACGGAGGCCTGGAACAAGCGCGCGACGCTGTACTTCATGCTCGGAGAAAACGATCTGTCGATTGCCGACTGCGACGAGGTGCTGGCCCGCAATCCCCAGCACTTCGGCGCGCTGGCCGGCTACGGCCAGCTGATGCTCCGCAAGGGCGAACTCAAGCGCGCGCTCGACTACTTCGAGCGCGCGCTGGCGGTCAATCCCAACCTGATCGGCGTCGCCGCCGGTATCGAGGCGCTGCGCGAGGCGCTGTCGCGCGAGGGCGGCGCCCGCATCTAGGGCCGGTTCAGACCACGGTCAGCCGCCGGCGCCCGCCGCCATCGAGCTTGGGCGCCTTGACGGTCAGCACGCCGTTGCGGAAATTAGCCTGCGCCCGGTCGGCGTCGACCGGTACCGGCAGCGCGACGCTGCGGCTGAAGCGGCCATACGCGCGCTCGCGCACGTAGTAATCGGCGCCGATCAGCTCGCGGTCGGCGCGCTTCTCGCCGGTGACTTCCAGCCGGTCGCGCGTCAGCAAGACCTCGCAGTCGTCGCGGTCGATGCCGGGCAGCTCCAGGCGGATCACCAGGTGGCTGCCGCTGTCGGCGATTTCGCCGGCGAGCACCGCCCAGGTCGGAAAATCTCCGGCCGCCTCGATGGCGTCGTCGTTGCGGTCGGGACGAAAGCGGGTGATGGCGTTGCCGGAGCGCCGCCACAACTCGCGCCAGCCTTCGGCCAGGCTGTCCCAGGTGCGGGACAGTTCATGCCCGACCTTGCGAAGGGTGTCGATCATGCAAGCCTCCTTCAATCGGGTTGATATGACGTTGCTCCTGAGGTGGGGGCGGGGCCGGCGCGCTTCAACCGGGGTCTTGATTTCGCGGCGGGTGCCCCTATCTCGTTTTGCGAGCAAGCGCGAGCTTGCCGACTGATTTCTTGTTTCGAAACGCCTTGAAAGGAGGAATCGACGTGGCAAACATCGCCCGTTGGGATCCGTTCGACGACACCCTGTTCGATGTGTTTCCGGCCGTCTTCGGCCGGCCCGGGATGGCGCGCGGCATGGACGCCGGCCTGAGAATGCATGTGGCCGAGACCGAACAGAGCTACCGGATCGACATCGAAATGCCCGGCATCCCGAAAGACGCCATTGAGGTGTCGATCGACCGCAACACCGTGACGCTGAGCGCCGAGCGGCGCGAGGAGAAGCCGGCGGACAACAGCGCCGACTGGATCGTAAGGGAGCGCAGCTACGGCAAGCTTTCCCGCACGGTGGTGCTGCCGGCGGCGGTCGACGAAAGCCGGGCGGAAGCGCGCTACGCGGATGGCGTGCTGCATCTCACGCTGCCCAAGCTGGCCACCGTTAAGCGGCTGACCGTCCACTGATTGCCGGCGCCTTGCCGGCAACCGCCTCCGGGCCCGCCGACCGGCGGGCCTTTTTTTGTCCGCCGGCGGGTTGCACCACGGGACGGGCGGAGGCACACTGAAGCCTGCGGTGCAAGGGTGGGGGGGCCAGGCCGCAGAAGGAGGCAATGATGCACGTGCTGAAGTTCTTACTCCCCGTACTCCTCGTGGCGGCGCCGTTTCCGGCGGCCGCGGGCGACTGGAGTCCGATGTCGCGGGTCGAGGCGGTCGAACGGCTCGACAGCCGCGCACCCGAAGAGCGGCGCCAGGCGCTCGGCCGCCTGGCCGAGGTTGGCACCGACGAAGACGTCCCGCTCATGCTCACCCACCTGTGGAACTGCAAGTGGGTGGTGCGCGGCATGGCCGAGCAGGCGCTGTGGGGCCTGTGGATGCGCGCCAACGATTCCACCGTCGACCCGATGTTCCAGGTGAGCGTGGATCTGCTGCACCAGGCCCGCATCGAGGAGGCGATGGACAAGCTCAACGCCATCATCCTCGCCAAGCCGAATTTCGCCGAGGCCTGGAACAAGCGCGGCGATGCCTACCTGTACATGGGCGACCACGAGCGCGCGCTCGCCGACTACCGCCACGCGCTGGAACTGAATCCCTACCACTTCGGGGTCATGGAAAGTTGCGGTCTGATCTGGCTCGAGCGGCGCGATGCGCGCAAGGCGGCGGAGTGGCTCCGCCGCGCGCTTGACCTGAACCCGAACCTTTACGGGGCGGCACTGACCCTGCGCGAGCTGGAACGTCGGCTGTCCAACGATCGCATCTGAGGCTGCGCCGCCGCGCGCGGCAGCCGGGCTACTACCGTTTGCGCACGGGGGCTTTCCTGCGGCGCGCCGCCGTCTTGCGCGCGCCCGCCTTTCCTGCCGGCAGGGCGATGCCGGACTGCTGCTGGTAGACCTTGATCACCGCTGAATCGTCCTCGCCCGAGAGGCCAGCCCCGGCGGCGGCCAGGTAGAGCTGGTGCGCCGCGGCGGTCAACGGCAGCGGGAAAGTCATTTTCTTGGCCGAGTCCAGCACGATGCCAAGGTCCTTGACGAAGATGCTCACCGCCGACAACGGGGTGTAGTCGCCCTTGAGAATATGCGGCACCCGGTTCTGGAACATCCACGACGAGCCGGCACTGTTGGAGATCACTTCGTAGAGCACGTTCGGGTCGGCGCCGGCGCGTATGCCGAGCGCGATCGCTTCGCAGGCTGAGGCGATGTGTACCCCCGCGAGCAGCTGGTTGATCATTTTGACCTTGGACCCCATCCCGGGCGTGTCGCCCAGGCGGTAGACCTTGGCGGAGATCGCCTTGAGCACGGTGTCGGCCTTGCGGAAGGCGGCCTTGTCGCCCGAGGCCATGATCGAGAGCTCGCCCTTCGCCGCCCGCGCCGCGCCGCCGGACACCGGGGCGTCGATCATCAGCAGGCCGCGGGCCGCGAGCCGCTCGCCCAGGTCGATTGCGAATTCCGGTGCGACCGTTGCGCTGGCGATGACGACGCTGCCCTTGCGCAGGGCGGGCGCCGCGCCTTCCTTGCCGAACAGCACCGCGCTGGTCTGGTCCGCGTTCACCACCAGGATGATTACCACGTCGCAGGCTGCGGCGAGCGAAGCCGGCGTCTTGTGCGCGGTGCCGCCGGCGCGGGCAAAGGCCCGCAGCGATTCGGCGCGCACGTCGAAGCCGTGGGCGTCGAAACCCCTGGCGACCAGCGTGCGGGCGACGCCCATTCCCATCGAACCGAGGCCGATCACGCCGACCGACGTTTTTGTTCTGGCTGCCATCTGGCGGGCTCCCCTGAGATGCCGAGGTTATTATCCGTGCGGTTGATTTCTTTGCGGTCGCGCCGGGCAGCGCCTACACTGCGCGCAACCGCACTGCGATTGCCTTCATGCGCTTTTCGACGCCGCTTCTTCTGGCCGGCCTGCTGCTGCTCGCCGCCTGTTACAGCAACCCGCATTATAGTCCGGTGAAACCGCATCACACCGAGGCGGGATTTCGCAACATTCATCCGCATCCGCCAAAGCGCAACTTCTGGAAGTGGCAGTGGGACCGGCTGCTGCACGGCATTCCGGACGACCCGCCGGGCGGGTACGACTTTCCGCAGAAGCGGCCCGACGCGGCGTTCCTGCGCGCGAACCGGAACGAGCCGACGCTGACCTGGCTGGGGCACGCCACCTTTCTGCTGCAGATCGGCGGCGTCAACATTCTCACCGACCCGCATCTGACCAAGCGCGCCTCGCCGCTCAGCTGGGCAGGGCCGAAGCGCCATGTCGAGCCGCCGCTGTCGTTCGACGAGCTGCCGCATATCGACATCGTCGTGGTCTCGCACAGCCATTACGACCACCTGGACACCGGCACGCTCAGGCGGCTGGCGGCGCAGCCGGGCGGTCCGCCGCGTTATTACGTCGGGCTGGGGCTGGCGGCGTGGGCGCGCGACCATGACATTCCGAACGTTGCCGAGCTCGACTGGTGGCAAAACGTCGAGCAGGACGACATCCGCCTGCACTTCGTGCCGGTTCAGCACTGGAGCGCGCGCACGCCGTGGGACCGCGACCGCACCCTGTGGGGCGCGTGGGTGATCGAATACGGCGACGCGCGCTTCTTCTTCGGCGGCGACTTCGGCTACTCGCAGGATCTGGCCGATGCACGCGCCCGCTTCGGCGGCTTCGACCTGGCGATGATCCCGGTTGGCGCTTACGAGCCGCGCTGGTTCATGAAGACCATGCATGTGAACCCGGAAGAGGCGGTGAAGGCGCATGTGGACCTGAACGCGCGCTACTCGGTCGGCATGCACTGGGGCACCTTCCGCCTCACCGACGAACGGCTGGACGAGCCGCCGCTGAAGCTGGCCGAGGCGCTGGAGCGCGCCGGGGTCTCGCCACAGCGATTTTTCCTGATGCAGCACGGCGAGACGCGGCGGCTGGACGCGCTCCTGACGAGGGAAGCAGTGATGCCGCCGGCACGGGCTGCGGCCGGTCGCTGAATCCGCTGCGGCGCAGCCAGCGGCGGCGTTACCATGCGTTTCATGACGCAGACGACAACGCCGGGTCCGGCCGCCGACCTTGGTGCGCTGGCGGCCCGCATCAAGGCCTGGGGCCGTGAACTCGGTTTCGAGCAGGTCGGCATCGCCGATGTCGATCTGTCCGATGCCGAGCCGCGGCTGCTGCAGTGGCTTGCGCGCGGCTATCACGGCGAGATGGATTACATGGCCGCCCACGGCACGCGCCGCTCGCGGCCGGCGGAGCTGGTGCCGGGCACCGTGCGTGCCATCTGCGCACGCATGAATTACTGGCCGGCGGCATCGCGCCCGGCGGAGCGGGTGCTGAACGACGCGCGCGCCGGCTACGTGGCGCGCTATGCGCTGGGGCGCGACTATCACAAGGTCCTGCGCAACCGCCTGCAGGCCTTGGCGGAACGCATCGCAGCCGAGATCGGCGCGTTCGGCTACCGGGTGTTCACCGACAGCGCGCCGGTGATGGAAGTTGAGCTTGCCTCCCGCTCCGGCCTTGGGTGGCGCGGCAAGCACACGCTGCTGCTCAACCGCGGGGCTGGCTCCTGGTTCTTTCTCGGCGAGATCTACACCGATCTGCCGCTGCCGGCGGACGCGCCGCAGCCCGAGCATTGCGGCAACTGCCGGCGCTGCATCGACGTATGCCCAACGCGGGCGATCGTCGCGCCGTACCAGCTCGACGCGCGGCGCTGCATTTCCTATCTCACTATCGAGCACAAGAGCGCGATACCGGAGGAACTTCGGCCGTTCGTGGGCAATCGCATCTATGGCTGCGACGACTGCCAGTTGATCTGTCCCTGGAACCGCTTTGCCGGCACCGCGGCAGTGCCGGATTTCGAAGTGCGCAACGGGCTGGACGGCGCCCGCCTGGCGGCGCTGTTTGCCTGGACGCAAGAGCAATTCGAGCAGCGCCTGCAGGGCAGCGCGATCCGGCGCATCGGGCACGAGCGCTGGTTGCGCAACATCGCGGTGGCGCTCGGCAACGCGCCGACGACGCCGGAGGTGCTGGCCGCGCTGCGCGGCCGCGCCGATGACGCCTCGGCCCTGGTGCGCGAGCATGTGGCCTGGGCGCTGAGCCGGCATTTGGACCGTGAGGAGGTGACGCGATGATGAAGATCGAATCCGGGGCATTCGCCGATCAGCAGGCGATTCCGCGACGCTATACCTGCGAAGGCGACGATTGCTCGCCGCCGCTGGCCTTCAGCGGCATTCCGTCGAATGCGAAGAGCCTGGTGCTGATCGTCGACGATCCCGACGCGCCCGACCCGAAGGCGCCGAAGATGACTTGGGTCCACTGGGTGCTGTACAACCTGCCGCCGATGACCGCCGCGCTGCGTGAAGACGTGGCCGACAAGGACCTTCCCGCCGGCACCCGCCAGGGCCTCAACGACTGGAAGCGCACCGGCTACGGCGGTCCCTGCCCGCCGGTCGGCCGGCATCGCTACTTTTTCAAGCTCTATGCGCTGGACATCGCGCTGCACGACCTCGGACAGTCGGGCAAGGCGGCGGTGGAGGCCGCGATGAAAGGCCATGTGCTGGAGCAGGCGCAGCTTGTCGGCACGTATCAACGGGCATAAAGGCGAAAAAGCGAAACACGAAGGCACGAAGGCACGAAGAACGGGATGGTGGCCTTGTTTCAGTTCCGCCGGGAATCGGCACGCGCGCCCGCGCCTCGACCGCACTCCATGCATCGCCATACGTCGATTCCCGTGCAGACGCGAAGCTGCTGCCGCGCCAATAGTGTTTCCGGACATCTTCGTGCCTTCGTGTTTCGCCGGTGACCTTTCCGGCTAAGAGATGACAACGTAAAAACAATGCAACGCTGGCTCATCACAATTGGGCTGATCGTCCTGGCAATCGGGCTGCTGTGGCCGGTGCTGTCCAGGCTCGGGCTCGGCCGGCTGCCGGGCGACATTCACATCGAGCGCGAAGGTTTCAGCTTCTACTTCCCGATCACCACCGGGCTGATCGTGTCGGCGGTGATCACACTGGTCCTCTGGTTGCTGAGGCGCTGAGAGCCGATGCGACCCGGATGCTAGAATCATCGGGCTACCCATCGCCCAATCGAACAGGAGGAAAGCATGATTCGCTGTCTGCAGGCGTTGTTCGCTGTCTTGTTCGCCGTTACCGCCCAGCACGCCGTTGCCCAGAAGCCGGAAGACGCCATCAAGTACCGGCAGGGCGTGTTCAGGGTGATCGGCTGGAACTTCGGTTCGATGGCGGCGATGGCCAAGGGCCAGAAGCCCTATGACAAGGAAGTTTTCGCGCGCAATGCAGAAATCGTTGCCTACATGAGCAAGCTGCCGCTCGAAGGCTTCACGCCCGGTTCCGAAAGCGGCGATACCAAGGCCAAGCCGGAGATCTGGCTGAACATGGACGACTTCAAGGAAAAGCTGCAGAAGATGCAGCAGGAAGTCGCCGCGCTGGAAAAAGTGGCCAAGACGGGCAGCTTCGACGCCGCCAAGGACCAGCTCGGCGAAGCCGGACAGGCGTGCAAGGCCTGTCACGACAAGTATCGCAACAAATAGCGCCTCATCCCGGCCCTCTCCACTGCGTGGAGAGGGACCTGGCGTGCGGCACGCCGGTGTACGAGGGCCAGCGCACTGGGGGATGGCGGCGCCGGTGAAACGTTCGGTGCACGCTGTGGCGAGCGCTGCCGAAAGTTCTTGCCGCGCTGACACGAACTTGGATTCGCCCGCTGGAGGTTGAATGACGGATGACGTTTCCAGGTCTCCTCTCCACGCAGTGGAGAGGTCAGGGGGCGAGGCGGCGCTCGATTCCAGCCGCACGCGGCTGAACCGCTATCCCGCGCGCGGGCACTACGACTGGGACACGATCACCGCGATTCTCGACGAGGCCTTTGTCTGTCACGTGGGCTTCGTGGTGAACGGCCAGCCCTATGTCATTCCCACCGGCTACGGTCGCGATGGACGGTACCTGTACATCCACGGTTCGGCGGCCAGCCGCATGCTCACCGAGGCGGGCACGGGCGGGCCGGTGTGCATTACCGTGACACTGGTCGACGCGCTCGTGCTGGCGCGCTCGGCGTTCAATTCCTCGGTGAATTACCGCTCGGTGGTTATTCTCGGCCATGCCGAGCCGGTGCCGGGCGAGCGCAAGCTCGCGGCGCTCAAGACCATCTCCGATCACATCGCGCCGGGGCGCTGGGAGCATCTGCGTCCGGTGAGGCAGAGCGAGCTCGACGAAACTGCGGTCCTGGCGATCGAACTGGTGGAGGCGTCGGCCAAGGTGCGGGTCGGGCCGCCGCACGACGATGCCGACGACTACCATCTGCCGATCTCGGCCGGGCTGATCCAGCTGCCGCAGGCCGCGCCGCGCATCGTGCCCGATCCGCAACTTTCGCCCGGCATCGAGATGCCGGCGCATGTCGCCGGCTACGCGCGGCCGAAACGCGCGCTAGAGATTGACGAGGCCGGCGACGGCCAGCCCTGACAGGGCAAGGATCAGCGCCGCCCGCCACAGGCCGGGGCCTTGCGCCGCAGGCCGGTCCGCGGGTAGCGTCTTGCAGCCATGGATCATCGGCGCAATCAGGTTCTCGCGCTTGACCAGCCAGTAAAACAGCACCGCCGCCAGGTGCAGCGCGATCAGCGCCGCCAGCACCCAGGCGTTGATGGCGTGGATCTTCGTGAGCAGGCTGACCGTGTCGCCAGATACGTGGCGCGCGAGCGGCCCGGCCGTCATGATGTCGTCGTCGGCGAACAGGCCGGTGCCCGCCTGCACCAGCAGAGAACCGAGCATCAGCATCACCGACCAGCCGCCGAGCGGATTGTGCCCGGCGTGCGGCGAATATCCGGGGCCGAACAGCGCGCGTGCGTATGCCAGCACCGCAGCCGGGCCGCGCAGGAAATCGGCAAACCGAGCATGCCGGCTGCCGGCAAAGCCCCAGGCAATCCGGAACACCACCAGCGCCAGCACCGCATAGCCGCCGAGCATGTGATAGTCCATGGCGTTGCCGCCAATGTTGACGGTAACCACCTGCGACACCAGCAGCGCCACCAGCAGCCAGTGAAACAGCCGCACCGGCAGATCCCACACCGTGCGCCCCTTTGTGCGCGGCGTGGCCGGGGATTCTTCGACCTGCGGCATGTCAGGCGCCGAGCTGCGAGGCGAGATCGAGAAAGCTCACCGCGTTGTAGTCGAAGGCCGGGTCCGGCCCGATATCGGCCGCCCCGCGCGGGCCGAACTCCTTCGGCCGCGCCACGAATGCGGTGCGCAGTCCGGCGGACTGGGCCGCGCGCAGGTCGTCCTTGTGCGCAGCCACCATCATCACCCGGTCCGGCGGCAGATCGAGTATCTGTGCGGCGCCGAGATAGGCCTCGGGGTCGGGCTTGTAGTGGCGAAACAGCTCCGCCGACAGGATGCAGTCCCACGGCAGGCCGGCGTTCTTCGCCATCCAGGTGAGCAGCGAGACGTTGCCGTTCGAGAGCGTGGCGATCAGGTGATGCTTCTTCAGGCGCTTGAGCCCGCGCACCGCGTCGGGCCACGGTTTGAGCCGGTGCCAGGCGCGGTTCAGGTGGTCTCTTTCATCCTCATTCAAGGCGTCGAGGCGGTACTTCGCGATCAGCTCGTCGAGAATCATGCGATGCAAGCGGTCGATGGTGGTCCACGGCAGCTCGCCGCGGCGCACCCGGTCCATTGCCGGGCGGTAGCCCGCGCGCCACTCGTCGGCAAAGCGGTTCCAGTTCACCCGGAAGCCTTTCTCGCGGCCGAGCTTGCGGCCCTCCCGCGCAATGCTGCCGCGCCAGTCCACTACCGTGCCGAATACGTCGAATACCAGTGCATCGATTGCCTGCATCCCGGCTCCTTCCTGAATGGGTTCGAATTCGCTATAGACACCCGGTCCGGCCACTCCGGTTCCGTCGAACTTCGTCTTCCGCGGTGTCGAAGGACCGGCGCCTGCTGCGCTAGAACGCGACCGATACGCCGACCCGGAAGCGTCGGCCGGGGTTGACGAAGCCGACGAACTCTTCGAAGTCGTCGTCGAAAAGATTGTCGATGGCGGCGCTCGCGGTCAGCCGGTTCCACTTGTACGAATAGGCGATGTCGGTGCGCGAGTAGCTGTCCATCTCGATCTCGTCGGTCGGCACCGAGAAATCGCGGAACTCGCCGACGTAGACCGTGTGCCAGGTAAAGCGCGAGGCTTCGTTCACCTGCCAGGCAAGCGACAGCGAGGCGCGATGCTCCGGCCGGTTGCGCAGCTCGGCGGTGCTGTCGATGATGTCGGCGGTGGCGTAGGTATAGCTCGCACCGATATCGAGTCGCTGCATCGGCTTGAGCGTGGCGAAAACCTCGACGCCTTCGGTTTCGACGCTGTCGCGATTCACGATCTGGCCGAAGCCGATCGGCCCGGGCACGGTGGGGTCGAAATCGATCAGGTTCCTGGTGCGCGTGCGGAACACGCTCGCGCCCAGCCGCACCGAGTTGCCCAGTGCCTGCTCGATGCCGAGTTCGCTGCTCCGGCTGGTTTCCGACTTGAGGTTGGCATTGCCGACGATCGGGCTGGCGAGCGAATAGAAGCTTGGCGGACGGAAGCCCTCCGAATAGCGCGCCTTGAGCGCCGTGCCGGTGTTGGGGAAATCGTAGCGCGCCCCGGCCGCCGGGCTGGTTTCCGACTCCAGGTTGGAGATGTCGTCGTGCCGCACGTCGAGCAGGATCACCAGGTTCTCCACCGGCTTCGTCTTCAGCGCCGCGAACCAGGAATCGGTTTCGCGCTCGAGCCGGAAATCAGCAGGCCCGAGGCCGGTGATCACGCTGCGGCTGTCGCCGTCTTCGTCCTGGCGTTCGTAACCCACTGTAAGATCGCTTTGCGCAGGCAGTTTCAGCGTGCCGCTCAGGAGTGCAGCGTCCCGTGTCAGCTCGGTGGTGGAGCGGGTGCCGGGAATGCCGAAGAAGGGCGCCCCTGGGCCGGGTGCGACCCCAGGCGAATCGATATCTTCGTCGCGGGCGTAGCGCGACAACCGCAGATCGACGCGCCACTGCTCGCTTGGCGCGTAGGCGACGCCGCCGCCGAACAGCGTTTCATCGGCATCGCGTTGCTCCAGGGTGCGAATCACCGCCAGCCGCACGCCGCCGCTGGAATCCGGAAAGGCAGTGCTTTCGCGCTTGCTGGCTCGGGCAAACGCGGACACCCCGTTCTGCTCGGTCGCCTGGATCGCGAGCGAGCCGTGCAGCGAGTTGCGCTGCAGCTCGCCGCCGTCGCTGTTCTCGCCCTCTTCGAGCGTTGCGGCGCCGGCGGTGAACTGCACACGCCCGGTGTTGCCGGTCACGCGTGCGTTGGCCGCGCGGTAGTCCTGGCTGCCGGCCTCGGCGCCGCCGGACACCCGCACGCCGGACTCGGTCGGCCGCCGCGTCACGATATTGACCACGCCGCCGATCGCGTCGGCGCCGTAGATCGCCGACCCGGCACCGCGAATCACCTCGATGCGCTCGATGGTCGCCGGGTCGATAGCCGACAGGTCGTAGGCGCCGCCGCGGGCGAGCAGCGGGTCGTTCATACGAACGCCGTCGATCAGCACCAGCACATGCTCGGGGTCGCTGCCGCGGATGTAAATGCTGCTGATGCCGCCGGGCCCGCCCTGGCGATCCACCTGCACGCCTGGCACCGTCTGCAGGATGTCCGCCATGGTGGTGGCATTGCGGGTTTCGATCTCGCGGCGGGTGACCACGGTAACGCCCTGGGCGGTCTCGCTTTCCAGCACCGGCACCCGGAAGGCGGTCACTTCCACCGGCGGTGCTTCCATGCCGGATGAGGCGTCCTGTGCGGATGAATGGCCGCAGGCCAGTGCGGCGGCCAGGCCGGCGGTTGAAACGGCAAGAACCTTCATGATGCGCTCCCCCTCATGCGTTATTCTTGGGCGGCAGGTTGCGCCGCCGTGGCGTGTGCTGCTGCGAAGCCCCTGAAGGTAGGGTTCCGTCCGACGATTGAGAGTCTACCCAGACCCGTTGCGTCAGTGCCGAGGGTGCTGCGAATTCGCGCCGCTGTCAAAGCCTTCGCCGTTCTCGGCGTGATGCTGGCTGCGCCGGCGGCCGGCACGGCGCAGAACGCTGGAATAGAGGCGCGCTTTCGCGGCTGCGAGGCGGCGGGCTGGTGCCGGTTCGCGGTCGAGGCAGGCCACACGGACGCGATCTACCGGGTGCGCCCGGACGGCGCGCGGCCGTTCCCGGACGATCCTGCGCTGGCGGTCGCGCTGCGCGACCGCCTCAACGCACTGCTGTCCAGCATGATCCACCAGCACAAGCGTATCGAACTGCACGACCTGCGCGCGCTCGAGGACGGTACGTTCGAAGCCTCGGTGACGGTGAATGGCGTCGGCCTGGCGCAGGATCCCGCGCTCGCGCAGCTGATGGGCTGGCACGACCGGGCACCCCGGTAAGGCCGCGCAATGCTTTGACGCCGATGCCGCCTATTGGGCCGGCAGGACGCCGGCGGGCGGAAGAAAAATCCCCGCTGCGGCGTCAGCCGCCGCAGCGGGGGGCGGTCGCTACTCTTTGGTGATGGTCCAGACCACCGCCGATTTCGGCGTGGTGTAGAACGGCGACTCCATCTGGTAGTTCACATACAGCTCGCCGTAGTCAGCCACGTACATGGTCTTGCCGTCCATGCTGAACTCGACGTCGTTGGTGCGCTCGAAACCGCCCCGGTTTTCCTTCTTCTGGTAGGCGTTCGGGCCGGGGTCGATGTTCTCGGCGAAGATCGTCCACTTCACGCCGGTCGGGTTCAGAAACTCGACCCTGACGATCGCCGGCCACATCGGGCGCAGGCTCTCCGGCCCGTTGTCGATGATGCCGAACACCGCGGTGTAGAGCACGTCGCCGGCTTTTCCTTCGAAGGCCCGGCTCGACCAGGCGAGACCGTCCATCGGGTTATTGGTGTCCCATTCCAGCACCGGGTTGACGTAGCCGTTCGGGTTCGGATTGGCCACGATCAGCGGCGTGCCGCGCACCCCGATCGAGTGATCGATGAAGCGATACGGTGGCAGTTGCGGGATGAAGGGCTTGTCCCCGATGTAGAGCTGCGGATTGGGCCGCGTCGGATCGTACTTGTTGCCGCGGTAGACGTCGGGACCGGAGCGCTTGATGTCGACGAAGTTGTCGCCATCCTTGTCCGGGAAGCCGGCGTCCTGGCCTTTCTCGGTGAAGATGAACAGCCGCTCCGCGGCATTGGCCACGCGGCGGTTGCCCTTGTCGTTGTGGCCGTTGTCGCTGACTGCAAGCGCGTTCTCGAAGCGCGAGCCCTTCGGACCGAAGGCCACGCCTGACGAGTTGCGAAGCCCCATTGCGTAGACTTCCCAGTCGTCGCGGGTGTAGTTGCTGTTGGGCTTGAGCCGCGCGCGGTGCACCGCGCCGCCGCACGGCGTCTGCGCCTTGATTACCTGGCCGGGCTTGGACGGCGTGCCTTTCGGCAGGAACGCCCCGGTCAGGTTGCCCTGGCTGTCGCGGATGTTCAGCCCGGTCAGCACGATGTCGCGGCAGGGCGGGTCGCGCGGCAGCGCCGGCACGCCGGGCTCGGTTCGCGTTTGCCAGTACGGGTCGATCGCGTCGGTCCAGCCGTGAATGTCCGGATCGGAAAAGCCCGAGTTGGTCGGCGCGCCCACCGCGTAGTACAGCCAGCCGTCGCGGCAGGTGATGCCGCCCAGCGCATGGTCGCCGATCGGCACCTCGTTCATGATCAGCTTTGGCGTGCCGTTGACACCGTCGATTTCCCAGATGCCGTAGCTGTAATCGCCGACATAGGTGCGGCCGTTCTCGTGGCAGTAGCCGATCTCGTTCAGCGCGAACGACTTGAACATGCCCAGCCCGACGTTGTCGCGGATCAGCTTGCCCTGCTTGTTGAAGATCTTGACGTGCGGCTTGTCGATGCCTTCCGGCGGAAAGCCGAAGGTGTTGCCGGAAATGGCCACCCAGACGTTGTCCTGCTTGTCCACCGTCATCGACGTCACGGTGTCCAGGCCCTTGGCGAACACGCCGACCTTGTAGCCCTTCGGTACCTTGATCTTGCTCGGGTCCGGCGTGACCGGCGTGCGGGTGGACCACTTGCCCGCGGGGCCGCCCGGTTCCGCCTTTGCACGGTCCTGTGCGAAGGCAGGCGCCGACAACGTCCCTATGACGAATGCGGCGAGTGCCGCGTAAATCGGTATTCTCACTTTTCCCTCCTCCTTTGACGTGCCGCTTGTAGAAACGCTGCTGCGACTCTGCTTACGGTTCACATCCACCGGAACGGGTGTTGCGCGCTGCCTCCCGGCTCTAGTCGATGCGATGCTGCAAATGTTGCTGACTCAACGCGTGAAAGTCCGGATGTGCGCGACCAGCTCCCTGATTTCTTCGTCGCTGAATTTTTGCTCCCATGCCGGCATGGCTGCGATCTTGCCCATGTACGCGCCGCCCTTCTTGATGATCAGGAACAGGTAGTCGTCGGGCAGGCCGTCCATGTATTCCTTGTCGGCGAGCGTGGGGACACGGGGCACGAATCCACTTTTCGTCCCGTCCTTGCCGTCGCCCTGGAAGCCGTGACAGCCGGCGCACATCTGATCGAAGGTTTCCTTGGCGCGGGCAAGATCAGGTTCGGACAGGGCTGTGGACGGCGCGGCGATCAGGACTGTTGCCGCGAGTGCTGCTGCAAGTTTCATTCGTGTTCTCGCACCGGCGAGGAGAATTGGACTGAGGAATGATTCATTTGAACGTATCACGCGCGACCGGCGCGCTCAAGCAAAAACGCGGGGCCGCGCCCGTGTCGCGGCGCACCATCGAAGGCTGTTCCGGCTGCGGCAACGGGGATGGCTTCGCGGTCGGTGCAGGTGCGCGAATGCGACGCGGTGGCGCCGCCGGGAAAAAGAACCCGCGGCGCCGATGGCGCACGCGAGTCCCGGGAGGCTGCGGGCCGCGCGAACGGCGCAGCCCGTAGGTCAGGCGGCTCAGCGCCGCGGGGTCTTCTGCAGCGAGTAGCGCACGCCAATCCAGGCGGCGCGCGGCGCCCCCGGCGCATAGAAGGTCTCGTCGTCCCAGGCGGCCGGGTTGGTGAGGAAGTTGCCCGATGCGTCGAACGAGTTCTCGCCCAGGATGCCGCCGGTGGCGTAATCCTCGTCGAACACGTTGTTGATGCGGGCGAACACCTCCCACTGGCTGCCGATACGGTAGCGGGTGGTGAGGTTGATCACCTCGTAGCCGTCGACCTTGCCATCACCGACGTGCAAGTTGTTTTCGTTGCCGTGCACGTACTGGTCGGAGAAGCTCAGCAGGGTGGCCCCGACCGACCACTTGTCGGTGACCCGGTAGTCGCCCGACAGGCGCAGCTGATGCTGCGGAATGCCGGGAATCCTGTTGCCGGGCGTGACCAGGATCGAATCCGGATCCGGGCAGCCGATGCCCGCGGTGCTGTTGCCTTCGGACACGATGCAGGCGCTGGATTCGAAGGTGGCATCGACGTAGCTGTAGTCGAGGTTCCAGCTGAAGCGGCCGCCGGTGCTGCCGGAGAGGCCGATTTCCGCGCCCTGGCGCTGGGTCTTGCCGAAGTTGGTGAAGTAGCCCTGGCTGCCGACGCCGGCCGCGACGAACAGGATGTCGTCCTTGTTCACCGAGCGGAACAGTCCGGCGTTCCAGGACAGCCATTCGGTCATGTTGCCGCGCAGGCCGGCCTCGATCGTTTGCGAAGTGACCTGTTCAAGGAACGGGTCGGCCGCCATCGCGTTCGGCAGCGAGCAGGGGTTGGCCGGGTCCGCGCAGCCCAGTTCGATCGGCGTCGGCGCCCGGCTGCCTTGGCTCCAGCCGCCATACGCCGTGAGCGCCGGCGAGAAGGCGTAGGTCAGGCCGACCGCCGGGTTGAACTTGTTATAGGTGTAGTCGGCGTCGAGGTTGTTCGGCACGCCGATGTTCACGCGGTCGGTTGCCTCCACCGTGGTGCGGTTGTAGCGGCCCGACAGGGTCGCGGTGAGCGCGTCCGTCACCCGGTAGTTGTCGGTGAAATAAAGGCTCCAGGTCTGGGTACGTCCGAGCAGGCTGTTTTCCAGGTCCACGGGCTGGAGATTGCCGACGCTACGGTCGGGATTGAAGGTGTTGCCTTCCTGCTCGGTCTGGATGAAGTCGGAGCGCGAGCGGTCGAGGGTGGTGCCGACGGCCAGCGTGTTGCGCGACTGCACCCAGGAGGCCTGCAGGCCGGTGCCGTAGCTGGTCTGGTCGGTGCGGGTGCGGTTCAGCACGCCCTGCGGGTCGACCGGGCCGGTGTAGTCGTCGTTGACATCGCCGTTGAGCGTATCGGTGGTGTTGGCGCGCAGATACAGCAGGCCGGAGAGCAGCCAGCTCTCGTTCAGCCAGTGGCTGCTGTTCAGCGCCGTCATCGTCATGTTGTTCTGGGTGATGTCGGGGTAGGTATAGATCTGGTCGCGGCGCTGGGCGAGATAGCTCTTGGGCAGCACGCCGTTGCCGAACAGCTCGGTGTCGCCATGGGTGATCGACAGGTCAAAATCGGTGTCGCCGGTTTCCCAGCCCACCTTGGCGAACAGCTGCCGCACCTCGGATGGCGAGAAGTCGCGCCAGCCGTCCTCCTCGAAATAGTTCGCAGCGATGAAATAGTCGACGTTCCCGGCGTAGTCGCCCCAGGCGAGCCCGCCCTGGCGCCGGCCCCAGGAACCGCCGGACAGCTCGATATCGGCGCCGGGATAGTAGGCGCCGCTCTTGGTGCGGATCTCGATCGCGCCGCCGAGGGTGTTCAGGCCGAACACCGGGTTCGAGCCCGGCACCAGGGTCATCGACGAGATCGCGTTCTGCGGTATCAGGTCGTAGTTCACCACGTCGCCGAACGGCTCGTTGATGCGCACGCCGTCCTGGAACACCGACAGGCCCTGCGGCGCGCCGAGCAGCGGCGAAGACAGAAAGCCGCGATAGGTGAGGTTCGGCTGAAAGGGGTTGTTCTGCACTTCCTGGATCGACACCGACGGCAGCGCCTGCTGCATGAAGTCCGGCAGGTTGATGGCCTGCTTCTCCTTGAGTGCCTGCTCGGTTACCACCTGCACGTTGGACGGCACTTCGTTGACCGGCGTGCCGAGGCCGGGCACCGGCGTGGTGCCGATCACCTCGATGGTCGGCGCCTCCAGCGGTGAGGGTGTGGTCGACTGGGCGCCGGCAATGCCGGCGGCACAGGCGAAGGACACCGCGAGCGCCAGTCGGGCTTGCGGTGTCAGGTGAAAGCGGCGGGACATGAACTTTCCTTTCTGCTGTTTAGAGTTTTAATGAAGCGCGCGGCGCGCGATCTCCTCCCTTGCGGACAGCGCGCGCCCCCAGCACGGCCGAACGCCGGACTGGACAGACCGGCAGGATATCACGTCAGAGAGCGTTTCCCGACGGCGATCGGGAAATTTTCCCGATCGCCGTCGTCGCGTTCGATTTCACTGCCAGATCGGTCCGCAATGACCGTGAGCGCGGCGATTGCAGAGATCAGATAGGCGACGCATACCGGCGCGGCGAGCAGCAGCAGGAGCAAAGCGAGGGGAGAACCGGTCATCGTCGTTCGTCTGCGAAAAGCTAATTGCGCGAGCCGGAGACTAGCGCCGGGAGGCGGCGCGCGACAGCGGCGGCGATCCCGAGCGCGTTGGGAGAAATTCCCGCCGATGGCGTTGAAGAAGTGCCCTTCCGCGAGTTTGCGCCATCGAAGGCGCCACAGCCCGTTTGCGACGGGTATCATTGAGCGGTCAGTCCGCCTGCCTTGCCCGGCGTCCTCGCCGGCCGTTCAGTCATGGAAACGACCACTCATTCACTTCCCGCGCATTCACTCGACCAGATCCGGCCCTCGGTGCGGCGCGACCTGCTGGTGGTCGCGGCCGTCACCATCGTCACGTTCTTCGTGTCCAGCCTGCTGGAGCTGACTGAGCGGGTGCTTGCGTTCACCCGGCCGTTCGAGGCCTACCAAATCGATGAATTGCCGGTCACCTTTCTCGCGATGGTGCTGGCGCTCGCGTGGTTCTCCTGGCGGCGTTCGCGGCAGGCGGTCGAGCAGATCAACCTTCGGTTGCGGGCGCAGCAGGCGCTGATGGCGCGCGAGGCACAGTTCCGTCTGCTGTTCGAGGAAACGCTGTCGGGCAGCGTGCTGGCCGACGCGGACGGCACGATCCGCCTGTGCAATCCGGCGGCGATCGGCCTGCTCGGCCTGGACGACGCAGAGGCGCCGATGAAACTGGGCGATTTCTACGCGGATACGGCGCTGTGGCGGCAGCATTGCGCGCAGCTCGAGCGCGGCGAGCGCATCGACGCGCCGACGCTGGAACTGCGCCGCGCAGACGGGTCGACGGCGCGGGTGGTGGCGAAGCTCGGCATGATGAAAGGCGTCGATGGCCAGCCGGAAGTGCATCTCTACATGACCGACATCACCGAGCTGACCCGCACCCAGCGCGAGCTGGCCGACGCCCTGGCCGAGAACCGGCTGCTGTCGCAGCGCTATGTCGCGCTGCAGGAAGAGGAGCGTCGCCATCTGGCGCGCGAACTGCACGACGAACTGGGGCAAAGCCTGAACGCGATCAAGGTCGACGCGGTCACAATTCGCGAGCAGAGCGAAGGGCTGCCAGACATCCGCCGCGGCGCCCAGGCGATCGTCGACGTTTCCACCCAAGTTTACCAGGTGGTGCGCAGCCTGACGCGGCGCCTGCGCCCGGTGGCGCTGGACGAGCTGGGACTGACCTCCGCGGTGCAGTTCCTGGTGGAGGAATGGCAGCGCCGGCACAAGGACGTGCGCTGCAGCTTCCAGGCGGATGACGATCTCGAGGGGCTGGCCGAGACGGTTAACATCACCGTCTATCGGTTGGTACAGGAATGCCTGACCAACATCGCCAAGCATGCGCAGGCGCATTCCGTGTCCATTGCCATCGAGCCGCGTTCCGGTGCGAAAGCGGCGCCTAAACTTGCGGTGGGCGTGGCCGACGTCGGCTGCGGTTTCGACCCTGGTGCGCCGCGCCAGGGTTTGGGGCTGGTGGGGCTGCGCGAACGGGTGGAAGCGCTCGGTGGGCGCTTCGAGGTTTCATCGGCGCCGGGACGCGGGCTGCGCGTCGCGGCCGTCATTCCGCTGGAGGCAGCACGATGAACGAAGGCATCAAACAGCCCGCAGTGCGCGTGGTGCTGGTGGACGATCACGCGGTCGTGCGCGAAGGCTACCGGCGCCTGCTCGAGCGCACCGCCGACATCGTGGTGGTGGCGGAAGCCGCCACCGGCGAAGAGGCTTACCGGCTGATCTGCGAGCTGAAGCCCGATGTGGCGGTGATGGACATCAACCTGCCGGGCCTTGGCGGCATCGAAGTCGTGCGGCGGGTGCTTGCGCGGCTGCCGGAGCAGAAGGTGCTGATGTTCAGCATGCACGAAGACACGGTGTTTTCCTCGCGCGCGCTGCAGGCGGGCGCGCGCGGCTATGTCACCAAGTCGAGCGCGCCGGAGGTGCTGGTCGAGGCGGTGCGGCTGGTGGCGGCCGGCAAGCTCTACATCAGCCACGAGATGGCGCAGGAACTCGCCTCGCAAATGATCCCCGGCAAGGAGAACCCGATCGACGCGCTGTCGGCGCGCGAGTTCGAGGTGTTCCGGCTGCTGGTGGCGGGGCATTCGCTGCAGGAGATCTCGCGGGTGCTGCACCTGTCGTACAAGACGGTGGCCAATTACCAGTCCAGCATCCGCCAGAAGCTGGACGTCGAGAACACCGCGCAGGTGGTGCGCATCGCGCTCAACCACGGCCTGATCGCCAGCGTGCCCGACGCCGAGGAATCGCGCGAAGCGCAATCCTGAAGACGGGAGAAATTCCCGGCCGCGTCCGGCGATGCTCCCTAACGGCGCGAGCGTGCCGGGCCGTAGAGTCGATGCCGGAGTGCGTCAGCGCATCGCCTTTTACTCTCGTTTCCCGAAAGCGTTTCGGCCGGTCTTGAGACCGGCCGTTTTTTTTTGCCCGAAGCCGCGGTTTCTAAGCCGGCGCCTGCCGGAGTAACCTGTCAGCCCAGGCACAGGAGGGGGCATGACGCAAACCGTTGGATTTATTGGGCTCGGGCTGATGGGCGAGCCGATGGCGGCCAATCTGGCCAAGGCCGGGTTCAAGCTGCGGGTGTACAACCGCTCGCCGCAGAAGGCGGCAAAGCTGGTGGAGCAGGGCGCAACGGTGTGCGCTTCGCCGGCGGACACCGCCACCGAGGGCGGCATCGTGGTGACCATGGTGTCCGACGATGCGGCGCTGGAGGATGTGGCTTTCGGCGAACGCGGCTTCGGGCCGGTGCTGGGCAAGGGCGGGCTGCACCTGTCGATGTCCACGGTGGCGCCCGAGACGCTGCACCGGCTGGCCGAGCGCCACCGCCGTGCCGGCTCGCAGCTGCTGGCGGCGCCGGTGTTCGGCCGCCCCAACGCTGCCGCGGCAGGCAAGTTGTGGATCTGCCAGTCCGGGCCGGCCGAGGCAAAGGCGCGGGCGAAGCCGCTGCTCGATGCGATGGGGCAGGGCGTGTACGACTTCGGCGAGGCGCCGACCGCGGCCGGCGTGGCCAAGCTTGCCGGCAATTTCATGATCGGCGCGGCGATGGAGGCGATGGGCGAGGCCTACGCTTTCGCCGAAAAGAACGGCGTTGACCGCAAGGCGTTGTCCGATTTTCTGACGCAGACCATCTTTGCTGCGCCGGTGTATGTAAATTACAGCGCCATCGTCGCCGCCAAAAAGGCCGACTGGATCGGCTTCCAGCTGCGGCTGGGGCTGAAGGATTTCAAGCTGGTGCTGGCCACCGCCGAGCAGGCTGGCGTGCCGATGCCGATCGCCAGCCTGGTGCGCGACCGCATGGTCTCGGCCATCGCCAAGGGGCGCGGCGACAACGACTGGACCGAGATGGCGCTCGGCGCGCTGGAAGATGCGGCATTGCCCGGGCCCGCGCCCGCCGAGACGAGGGGATGAAACGCGAGGAGGCGCAGGAGAGCGCCGCCGGCGGCGAAATGCCGGTAGGCCGCCCGGGGACGCGAGCCGCGCACAGGCACGA